>Ga0307516_10002851_pt1 | contig 22770 bp, 27 predicted proteins | sample 19_EM_MG_FD_203310 | JGI IMG/M metagenome (GOLD analysis project Ga0307516, IMG submission 203310) | Populus trichocarpa ectomycorrhiza microbial communities from riparian zone in the Pacific Northwest, United States - 19_EM | ecosystem: Host-associated > Plants > Roots > Unclassified | place... | reverse complement strand
CTATTTGCCTTGCCACACTGCGTCTGTAAGACACGGCTGCGTCCGGATGGCAAATGCCCTGACACTCCGCGTCCAGAAGGCAGATGCCGTGGCACGCGTCGTCCGGACGACATTTGCCTTGACACTCTGCGTCCGGAAGAAATTTGCCTTGACAGTCTCCGTCTGTAAGAAACGCGCTGCGTCCGGATGGCTAACGCCCTGACACTCCTCGTCCAGAAGCTAGATGCCGTGGCAAGCGTCGTCCGGACGACATTTGCCATGACACTCTGCGTCTGTAAGACACGCGCTGCGTCCGGATGGCAAATGCCCTGACACTCCGCGCCCAGAAGGCAGATGCCGTGGCATGCGTCGTCCGGACGACATTTGCCTTGACACTCTGCGTCCGGAAGATATTTGCCTTGACAGTCTCCGTCTGTAAGAAACGCGCTGCGTCCAGATGGCTAATGCCCTGACACTCCGCGTCCAGAAGGCAGATGCCGTGGCAAGCGCCGTCCGGACGACAATTGCCTTGACACTCTGCGTCCGGAAGAAATTTGCCTTGACAGTCTCCGTCTGTAAGAAACGCGCTGCGTCCGGATGGCAAATGCCCTGACACTCCGCGTCCAGAAGGCAGATGCCGTGGCATGCGTCGTCCGGACGACATTTACCTTGACACTCTGCGTCCGGAAGAAATTTGCCTCGACAGTCTCCGTCTGTAAGAAACGCGCTGCCTCCGGATGGCAAATGCCCTGACACTCCTCGTCCGGAAGGCAGATGCCGTGGCACGCGTCGTCCGGACGACATTTGCCATGACACTCTGCGTCTGTAAGACACGCGCTGCGTCCGGATGACACTCCTCGTCCGCAAGGCAGATGCCGTGGCACGCGTCGTCCGGACGACATTTGCCTTGACACTCTCCGTCTGTAAGGAACGCACTGCGTCCGATGGCAAATGCCCTGACACTCCTCGTCCAGAAGGCAGATGCCTTGACACTCTGCGTCCAGACGCAAGGTGCCGTGGCAGCTGCGTCCGGGCGCAGGTGCCTTGGCGTGTTGCGTCCCGACGCACGGTGCCCTGGCGTGTTGCGTCCCGATGCACGGTGCCCTGGCGTGTTGCGTCCCGACGCACGGTGCCCTGGCGGGCTGCGTCCGGAGTAGCGAGGTTTCGTCCACTGTGTCTCGAGCGTCTAGTGCGTCCGGACGCAGTGGACACAATTTTTTTTTTTCCTGATGAATCTGACATTTCGTTCGACACCGACTGCAAATGAGACGAGCACGTCGACGAGGTATCCGACGAGTGAGCTGCTGTGGAAGACATCGGCGTTAGTAGAAATGATATGAGCAATTAGACATTTCGTTCGACGCCGACTTCGACTCCTACAGGCTCATCGACGAAGTATCCGATGAGTCAGCCTCTTTGGATGCTGTCAGTCTGTGTAGAAATGATTTGACCAATCTGACAAGTCGTCTGACGACAACGACGACTCCGACTAGCACGTCAACGAGGTATCCAATGAGTGAGCACCTGTGGAAGCCGTTGGCATGTGTACGAAATGATATGAGCAATCCGACAATTCGTCCGACAACGTCACCGACGGTGACGCCAACGCCGACGACAACAACATTGACATTGACACCGATGCCAACAACGATGACGACGACGACAATGAGCACATCTACAAGGTATCAGAAGAATGAGCTTCTGTGGAAGCCGTCGGCGTCAGTACGAAATGGTATTAGCAATCAGAGGTGTCATCCAACGACGATGATGACGAGCATGTCGATGAGGTATACGACTAGTGAGCCGTTCTGCAAGCCGTCGGCGTGTTTAGAAATGATATGAGTAATCTGACCAGTCGTCCGAGGACGACGACACCGATGACACCGACGCCGATGCCGACGACGACGACGACGCCGAGTACATTGATGAGATATCCAACGAGTGAGCTTCTGTGGAAGCCGTCAGCATGTGTAAGAAATTATGTGAGCAATCTGACGAATCGTCCGATGACAACGATCAGATATCCTTCTATTGACCCGCTGTGGAAGCTATTGGCATTTGTAAGAAATGATGTGAGCAATCTGATGAATTGTCCAACAACTCCGATGAGATATATTACTAGTGACCCGCTGAGGAAGCTGTCGGTGTGTGTAAGAAATGATGTGAGCAATCTGATGAATCGTCCGACAACTGCGATGAGATATCCTACTAGTGACCCGCTGTGGAAGCTGTTGGCATGTGTAGAAATGAAATGAGTAATCTGACGAATCGTCTGATGATGTCACACCTAGAATATCTCGAGTACGTAGCCACGCTAGAGAAGGGGTACGAAAGGATGAAGTAGCATACTCAGAGAGTCTAGGAGGGGGATAAGGTCTGGAGATGAGCTTACGGCCGAGACGGACCTAAAACACTTATCTCCGGAGATGAGGGTAAGATTGCAAATGATGAAGATGCCTGGGCTATGACACCTCCCTAGGGGATGCCACGATGCCTGCTGATGGCGTATAAACCGCTGGACATCAGCAAAAAATTGAAAAGTTGAAGTATATTGCATTTTTTACAGGTGAGACATAAATTTGAACTAATATTTCTCGAGGTTTCAGCTAAAAATAAAGCACTTTTTTTTTTTTAAATCCTTACAGGAGCAAAATATAACTTCTCCTCTTACAGGAGTTAGCAATGCTTACGGGAGCTACGGGAGCTATGGGAGCTCTCTAGGAATTCTCAAATTTTTTGCTGATGGACTTGGGCTAGGACCCCTCCCCCGAAAGAAGGGGATGCCACATCATCTGCTGATGGCGCACGGAAAAAAAGTCCGGTAGCGAAAGCACTCTGCCCGCTTGCATGAAACCTCACCTCCCCTTATCTACACCCTGCCACGACCAATGAGTCGCCCACAGGGTCTTTGCACCTGGGGGGAATCCAAATCCGAGTCACCATTTCTCATGACGGCTTTACGCAGATAAAAAGACCGAGGTTTTCCGCCCCGACGGAAACAGCACCAACATCCTCACCTCACCGAAACACTACCACCGAACCCACACACAAGATCTAAGATTATTCCGCTGTGAATTATAGAAAGTAACCTGATTACCTTTGATTCTCTTTACACTTCGGTTACAATACAAGCCCAGTGTCACAGACGATGATGATGACGACGACTAGAACATTGACAAGGTATCGGAAAAGTGAGCCATCGAGGAAGCCGTCGGCATGTGTAAGAAATGTTTTGAGCAATCTGACGAATCGTCCGACGACGATGACAACGATGACAACGATGGTGACACTAATGCTGAGGAGGACTGCGATGAGCACGTCTATCGCCGAGGTATCCAACGAGTGTGCCACTGTTCAAGAATACAAAGGTTACCCTAAATGTCCCTGGGACATTCTGGGTAACAATAATTGCAAGAGTAAAAGGTCACCCTGAATGTCCCCAGGACATTCAGGGTAACAAAAATTGCAAGTGTAAAAATGTTACCCTGAATGTCCCTGGGACATTAAGCATAACAAAAATTCCAAAAGTAAATAGATTACCCTGAATGTTGCGGGACATTCGGGGTACCAAAAATTCGAACTATAAAAAGATGCCATCGGCGTGTGTAAGAAATGATATGAGCAATCTGACATTTCGTCCGACGACAACGATGACCACGACAAGCACATATCCGACTAGTGAGCCACTTTGGAAGCCACAAGCGTGTGTAGAAATGATATGAGCAATACGACGAGTCGTCCGATGACGAAACTGACGGCGATGCTGATGCCGACAACAACAATGACAATGACATGGACAACGATGCCGACATTGACGACGATGAGCACGTCGACGAGTTATGCGACGAGTGAGCCACAGTGGAAGCAGTCTGCGTTCATTAGAAATGATATGAGCAATCTAACATGTCGTCCGACTACGACGATGATGATGACGAGCACGTAGTATCTGGCTAGTGATCCGCTTTGGATGCGGTCAGCGTGTGTAAGAAATACTAGAAGCAATCTGACCAGTCATCTGACGATGATACCGACCGCGATGACGATCACGTCGACAAGGTATCCGACGAGTGAGCTGCTGTGAAAGCCGTCAGAGTGTATATGAAATGATATGAGCAATCTAACATGTCGTCCGACTACGACAATGACAATGACAAGCACGTATCCGACTAGTCATCCGTTTTGGAAGCGGTCAGGGTGTATAAGAAATGCTAGAAGCAATCTGACGAGTCATCGGGTGATAACACTGACACCGACGACGAGCAGGTCAACAAGGTATCCGATGAGTGAGCTGCTGTGGAAGCTGTCAGCATGCATAAGAAATGATGTGAGCAATCGAACATGTCATCCAACTATGACGATGACGACGACGAGCATATATCCGACTAGTGGTCAGCTTTGGAAGCGGTCAGCATGTGTAAGAAATGCTAGAAGCAATCAGAGAGATTCAGCCAACTTGATAAACCCCTGCTCTTGATAACAACTTGATGGTAACCGTGGCAACTGTGACCCCAAGTCACATATTTTGTCAACAATGGGTTATCAACTTGATAAAGTTATCCGTGATAACGTACCATTTATGATAACAATAACACTAGGCTTCCACATGTACACCTCAGAACTTGTGCAGCTGTCAGAACAGGTCGGTAGAGAACTACATAGCCGCCCCAAAAAAAATTCTCTATCAACAGCAAAATTATCCATCACCCAAAAACATGTCCTCATACAACATTCCATCCAGCGGCAGCGATGACGGATGTAGCGCTAGCGAACACAGCACACAGATCACCCTCGTTGAATATACGCAAGAGCTCTGTGGTTTCAGTGAACACACTCAGCAACTCAATACCCTCAGTGGACACGAGCACAGCAGGTTCAGTACCAATGTGTCTCTCAGAGGAATGCCCACCCACAGCCGTGACCGGAGTGATAGTTCTAAAGGCAGTGGACGTACGCATATGACCGATTAAGATAAATCCGTTCTCAATTTGTAAAGCGGGACGAAAGGTTTGCAGTGTTTTCTGATCGCTGTTTGTTACTTGGGTATGTTGCTGACGTCGGTGGATCACAACTGCAGTGGTGGTTGCAAGCGCAGTAATACCTGCTGCAATTGTAGCAACTTGCGGTGTCTTTCGCCGGATCGCTCGAAGTTGGCTGGCCATTATTGGAATGCGTTTCGGTGTGATGTGAACCTTGTTTCTCCATCACAAGCGTTAAAACTGAGGTAGTCAGAGGGTGTCTTGGTACGTCCTATCATGAACGCTATCAAGTTGGCTGAACCTCTTTTTTGTGGTTCTGGATAACTACATGGATAGCGCTAGCAGGGGTCCATTATCCATATCATATCAAGTTGCTATCAAGTTGTCTGAATCTCTCTATCCAACGAGTCATCTGATGACGACAGCGAAGCTGACAACGAGCACATCAACAAGGTATCAAATGAGTGAGCCGCTTTAGAATCCATCGGCGTCTGTAGAAATGAAATGAGCAATCTGACATGTCGTCCAACGGCGACAATGATGAGACCGACGCCAATGCCAACAACAACGATAACGCCAACATCGACACCGACGCCGACAATGACGACGACAATGATGCCGACAAGCACGTCTACAAGGTATCTGAGGAGTGACACGCTGTGGAAGCCATCGGCATGTGTAAGAAATGATACGAGCATCTGGCGAATCGTCCGACAATGACACCGATGGTGATGCCAAAGAGCATATCGATGAGGTATCCGACGAGTAAGCCGCTGCAGACGCAGTCCGCGTGTTTAAGGAATGATACCAACAATCTCACGAATAGTGCTATTACGACACCAACGCCGACAACAACACCAATGCCGACAACGGCACCGACGCCGATGACGACGCCAATGATACCAACGATGACTACACCTATATCGATACCGACGCCGACATTGACATTGACACCGACGCCGGTGAGGTGCAGTGGAAGCCGTAGGCATGAGTTGAAATGATATGAGTAATCAGACAAGTCGTCCGATGCCAATAACTATGACGAGCTCATTGATGCGGTATCCAACGAGCGAGCTGCTCTGGAAACCATCTGCGTGCGTAGAAATGATATCAGAAATCTGACAAGGCATCCAACGACGACACAGATGACGACACCGACGCCCACGCCAATGCCGATGCCAATGCCAATGAGGAGCTTGTCAACGAGGTATCCTACTAGTGAGCCACTGTGCAAGCTGAGGGCAAGTGTAAGAAACGATATAAGCAATCTAACGAGTTGTCCGATGATGACACTGATACCGACACTGACACCGACAACGACAACGAGCTAGTCGACGAGGTATCCTACTAACGAGCCACTGTGGAAGCCGTTGGCATGTATAAGAAATGATATAAGAAATCTAACAAGTTGTCCGACGACAACACCTATACGGACACAGACGCTGATGACGATCACAAGCTAGTCGACGAGGTATCCTACTAGTGAGCCAATGTGGAAGCCGTCGGCGTGTCTAAGAAATGATAGGAGCAATCTGGTAAATCCTCCGACGATGACACCGACGCCAATGCCAACACCGACGCCTACGAGAATGTCGACCAGGTATCCTACTAGTGAGCGATGGTGAAAGCCATTGCCTTGTGTTAGAAATACTGTAAGTAATCTGACAAGTCATCCGACGATGACACCAATGGCGATGCGGACGCCAATGCTGGCACGTACATCGACGAGGTATCCAACAAGTGAGCCCCTACGGAAGCTGTCGGCAGGTGTAAGAAATGATTCGAGCAATCTGGCGAATCGTCCGACGACAACACCGACACCTATGTCAACGATGATGACAACGAGCACGTCGACTAGGTATCTGACAAGTGTGCCACTGTGAAAATCGTCTACATGTGTAAGAAATGATATGAGCAATCCCATGAGTCGTCAGATGATGACAATGACACCTACGCCAAAGACGATGATGAGCATGTCGACGAGCTATCCGAAGAGTCAGCCACTGTGGAAGCCGTGGGTGTGTGTACGAAATGAAGTGAGCAATCCGACGAGTCGTCCGACGATGACACCAACAGCGATGCCGATACCGACGCCAATGCCAACAAACCTGTCGATGAGGTATCCGACAAGTGAGCCCCTGTGGAAGCCTTCGGTGGGTGTAGGAATGATATGAGCAATCTGACGAGTTGTCCGACGACAACGATGATGACTACGAGCACGTATCAGACTAGTGAGCCGCTTTGGAAGCCATCAGTGTGTGTAGGAATGATATGAGCAATCTGACGAGTCATCCTATGAGTACTTAGTGGACTGATTTGTCACATCAGGAAAAAAATTCTGGGTCCAGACGCTGCATACACATCAGAAATGTCTAGACGCTCAGGGTGCAACCCAGCAAGGTATTCTCCGTCGGGACAATGCATGTCAGCGCACATGCTGCATCCAACGCTACCCATCTGTGCATATGCGTACTAGGCAGAAGTGGGCAGCGCATTGACCTTCCGGACGACTAATGTCAAGGCAAACAGGGTGCGGACGATGCATGCCATGACATCTGCCCTCTGGATGAGGAGTGTCAGCGCATTTGCCATCTGAACACAGCGTGTGTCAAACAGATGCAGAATGTCAAGGCAAATGTAGACCGGATGACGCATGCCACGGCATCCGGCTTATGGACAAAGAGTGACTGGATATTTGACTTCTGGACGCAGCGTATGTCTTACAGACGCAGAATGTCAATGCAAATGTCTTCCGGATGATGCATGCCATGGCATCTGCCTTCCAGATGAGGAGTGTCAGGGCATTTGCCTTCTGAACACAGCGTGTGTCTTACAGATGCAGAGTGTCAATGCAGATGTTGTCCAGATGAGAGGTGTCAGGGCATTTACCTTCGGAACACAGCGTGTATCTTACAGACGCAGAATGTCAAGGCAAATGTGTTCCGAACAATGCATGCCATGGCATCTGGCTTGCAGACGAGGAGTGTCAGGGCATTTGCCTTTTGAACACAGCGCGTGTCTTACAGACACAGAGTGTCAAGGCAGATGTTGTCCGGACGAGGGGTGTCAGGCCATTTACCTTCTGAACGTACCGCGTGTCTTACAGACGCAGAGTGTCAAGGCAGATGTCATGTGGACGTGGGGTGTCAGGGTATTTGACTTCTGAATGCAGCGCATGTCTTACTGATGCAGAGTTTCAAGGCAGATGTCGTCAAGAAGAGGGGTGTCAGGGCATTTGTCTTCTCAACGCAGCGCGTCTCTTACAGACGCAAAGTGTCAAGGTAGATGTCGTCCGGATGAGCAGTGTCAGGGCATTTGCCTTCTGGACGCAGCGCGTGTCTTACAGACGCAGAGTGTCAAGGCAGATGTTGTCCGGACGAAGTGTGTCAGGGAATTTGCCTTCTGAATGCAGCACATGTCTTACAGACGCAGAGTGTCAAGGCAGATGTCGTCCGGATGAGGGGTGTCAGGGCATTGGCCTTCTGAACGCAGCGCGTGTCTTACAGACACAGACTGTCAAGGCAAATGTCTTCCAGACGATACATGGTGCGGCATCTGCCTTCCAGACGAGGAGTGTCAGGGCATTTGCCTTCTGGACGTAGCGCGTGTCTTACAGATGCAGAGTGTCAAGGCAGATGTCATCCGGATGAACGGTGTCAGGGCATAGCGTTCTGAACGCAGCGTGTGTCTTACAGACGCAGAGTGTCAAGGCAGATGTCATGTGGACGTGGGGTGTCAGGGCATTTGCCTTCTGAATGCAGCACATGTCTTACCGACGCAGAGTGTCAAGGCAGATGTCGTCCGGATGAGGTGTGTGAGGGCATTTGCCTTCTGAATGCAGCGCGTGTCTTACAGATGCAGAATGTCAAGGCAGATGTTGTCCGGACGAGGGGTGTCAGGGCATTTACGTTCTGAACGCAACGCGTGTCTTACAGAGCCAGAATGTCAAGGCAAATTTCTTCCGGATGCAGAGTGTCAAGACAAATGTCGTCCAGACAATACGTGCCACGGCATCTGCCTTCAGGACGAGGATTGTCTTCCCCATACGGACGCAGCGCATTGTACAGGCGCAGAGTGTCAACGCAAATGGCAGACGAGATTTACGATGGCGTGCCACATATAGGTAACAGAGTGGTCACGGTGGTAGCATCGAAACGCGACCATCAGGTCACAGTAAATTGCAGCAAAGACTATTAAACTCGTATTTGGTTCCAGGTATTGTGAGTCAAGCCAGTTCTAATCATGACATCGAATTTACATCTATATAGCACATCACCGTAGGCAGCATAGCTCTACGTCACCGTAGACAGCATAGCTCTGCGTGACCGCAACAAAGGCAGTTTGCCGGATGAGACACGATGTGACAAGGACGATGTCAATGAAGATGGCGGTGAGGCTGCCGGCAGCGGCAAGGACGATAGCAAATATGACGCGGCACGAAGATCAAAGAACCTCGTGAATTGTTAGCGCAGCACTCACAGGGACAGTTGGAAGTTGTATAATACGACGAGACGTGACGAGTACAATCAGGATAAAAAGAGGATGACAGCGGCGTGGATGACATCAAGATGCGACGAGTATGATGTCGATAAGGATGGTGGTGAGGCTGCCTGTAGCAAGGATGATAGCAACTATGACGCGGCGAGAAGATCAACGAGCTTCGTGAATTGTTAGTGCCGCACTCACAGTGACAGCGGGAAGTTGCAGAATACAATACGAAGCGACAAGTACGATATCGATGAAAAGTGGATGCCGGCAGTATGGATGACATCAAGACGCGACGAGTATGATGTCAATGAAAAGAGGATGCCAGTGGCGTGGATGACATCAAGACGTGACGAGTACGATGTCGATGAAAAGAGGATGTTGGCAGTATGGATGACATCAAGTAAGACGCGACGAGTACGATATTGATGTGGATGGCGGTGAGGTCGATACCGGCAGCGTGGATCATAGCAAGATGTGAGGAGTGCACTGGTCACGTGTATGATATGATGAAAGTAGAAGAAAAATGGGGTGGACTTGCGGCCCGTACCCTCGTATTCAACAAGCCAAGCTGTGGTAAGTGACCCAAACCGTACAAAAGTGCAGGCGCTACCAAACTCTTGGCACCTTGCAAGTTGCATGCGAAATTACTGGCAATCTGCGAAAACTGCGAATTCCTCTCCCATAGTCGTCGATACCCTGGAACCTGCTGTTTACATATGTACAATTTTTCCCTTTTATATCAATTCCATCGGACCTAAAGTTTGTGCCAACTGGCTCCTGATATGCAACCCATCGATGGTGCTGTCCTGATTCAACTTCTTCTGCTAGGATAATCTCTACTATATACAATGCTCCACATCTGTATATCATTCATGTTTTAAGTATTACAACCTTGAAAAACAGGAGTAAGTAGTCACATACTTTAGGTCTGACTAAATTGGTAAAATAAGGAATAATTTTGCACATATAAACAGTGGGTTCTGGGGTATGAACGACTATGGGAGAGGAATTCGCAGTTTTCACGGATTGCGAGTGATTTCGCATGCAACTTGCAAAGTTCCTAGTGTTTGCTAGCGCCTGCACTTTGGTACGGTTTGGCTCGCTTACCACAGCTCGGCTTGCTGAATGCGACTGCACAGGCCGCCATTCCACCCATTTTTTCTTCTACTTTCATCATATCATACGCGCGACCAGTGCACTACTCGCATCTTCCTTTCATCCATGCTGCCGACATGAACCTCACTGCCATCCTCATCAATATCATACTCGTCGCGTCTTAGTTGATGTAATCCACACTGCCGGCATCCTCTTTTCATCGACATCGTACTCGTCACTTCTTGATGTCATCCACGTCGCCCGTATCCTCTTTTCTTCGATATCGTACTGGTCGTGTCGCGTCGTATTGGCAACTTCCCACCGTCGCTGTGAGTGCGGTGCTAACATTTCACGAAGCTCATTGATCTTCTCGCCGCATCATATTTGCTATCGTCCTTGCCCCCAGCAGCCTCACCGCCATGCTCATTAACATCGTACTCATTGCGTCTTGATGTTATCAATGCTGCCGGCATCCTCTTATCATAGATATCGTACTCATCGCGTTGTGTCGTTTTGTACAACTTCCCACTGTCCCTGTGAGTGCTGCGCTAACAATTCACGAAGCTCGTTGATCTTCGCACCGTATCATATTTGCTATCGTCCTTGCCACTGCCAGCAATCTCCGCGCCATCTTTATTGACATCGTCCTCATCACGTCGTATCTCATCTGGCAAACTGCCTTTGTTTTGGTCACGCAGAGCTATGCTGTCTACGGTGATGTAGAGCTATGCTGATTACGGTGACGTGGTAGATAGATTTAAATTCGATGAAATGAATAGAACTGGCTTGAGTCTTAATGCCTGGAACCAAATGCGAGTTTAATAGTCTTTGCTGCAATTTACCATGCCCTGACGGTCGCATTTCGATGCTACCACCATGACCACTCTGTTACCTATATGTGGCGCGCCATCGTAAGCCTCACCTGCCATTTACGTTGACACTCTGCGAATGTACGACGCGCTGTCTCCATATGGCAAAGACACTCCTCATCCAGAAGGCAGATGCCGCGGCATGCGTCGTCTGGACGACATTTGCCTTGACACTCTGCGTCCGGAAGAAATTTGCCTTCACATTCTGCGTCTATAAGACAGGCACTGCGTTCAGAACACAAATGCCCAGACACCCCTCGTCCGGATGACATCTACCTTGACACTCTGCATCTGTAAGACACGCACTGTGTTGAGAAGCCAAATGCGCTGACACTCCTTGTCCAGAAGGCAGATGCAGTGGCACTTGTCGTCTGGACGACATTTCCCTTGATGACCTACGTTGGTAAGACATGGGCTGCGTCCAGAAGGGAAACGCCCTGACACTACTCGTCTGGAAGCATATGCTGTGGCCGCTGTGTTCGGCCGCACGATGCCGTGGCGCAGTGCGTTACGACCCATGGTGCCATGGCAAGTGTCATCTGAGTTAAGCAGGTTGCGTCCGAAACGTCTAGTGCGTCTCGAGTATCCGAACGCGTAGGACGTAAATTTTTTTTTTTTCCTGATACAAGTAATCCACCAAGATCTCCGAAGTGGAATTTGTTGTGCGACTATGAGTTTTTGTGGATACCTCAGCAGCAGTTAGGGTTAGAGGTGGAAAGTATGCTAGCCTCTAGGGCACCACATACTTGTTAGTATCCGACTCCCACCACCAGACCTTCTTCCTGCTCTCTTTTTCCACTACCTACATTCTTCCTCCCTTTCCTGTTATCCTTTTATCTTCCCCATTCTCCCCTCTACCCCCCCTCTCCCCCAATCCTTCTGCCTCAACCTACCTCTTACCCTCACCCCACCCTACCCTACCCTCTAACACTTGTCCAATCTGCACCCCACCCCAAAATACCTTCCCTCACACCCAATTCCTGGATCTGAAAGGACCTACCTGGACCTGGATCAGAACCCTGCTGATACCGGACTACCTGGACCACTACCAGATCTGGACCCTGCTGATTCCGGAAAACCTGGACCCCTACTGGATCTGGACCCTGCTGATACCGGACCACCTGGACCCCTACTGGATCTGGACCCTGCTGATACCAGACCACCTGGACCCTACTGGATCTGGATCTGGATCTGGATTAGGATTTGGTAAAGCAGGACTGGGAATTGGCCCCAAAAGTACCATTGGGTTACAGAAGCTGCATGGAAGTTACCCAAGTCAAGCTAAAGTAAGTTTCTTCCTTGATTCTTACAAATTATCTGTCAGTTTTGTTTTGTTTTGCTTTGGTGGGGTATCTTGGGGCTTTGAAATGGGGATCTGTTGCCAATCTACTACCACCTTTACCTGGTGACTTCTGACCACCCAGTTCTGCTGGGTAGATACAATATGGTGGGGAGTCATAGTAGGAACGCGGTCTTGGATTATTGTTTGTAATGGAAATATTTTCCAGTGCTTGTGCAGCTGGTAAGCCTCCAGTCTAAACCTAGGCCACGAGTGATTAGAATCTCGGTCACCAAAAAATCTAACTGGTATGGAGCCTTCCAGCAATGTGGCCAAATCGGTGTTGTGTCCGGAATAAAAATATGTAACTACACCCAGTTAGATTCCTCTGTTCAAAAGGAATTCCGTTGTTCAACGTCATTGAAGCTATTGCTACAATTGAACTTCGGTGTTGCATCTTGGGTTAAATATAGGTCACAATATGCAGTTTGCGTCTTCTGCCAAAAAGATCCCCACTATCCTAGGGTGTCAAATGCCTAGCTTTGACGGGATCTCGATTTTTCATCCCAGGTTAAATATAGGTAGCAAATCACAGTTTGAAACTTCTGCTAAAAAGGGTCCCAGCTGTCCTCCTAGCTTTGTAGGATCTACTGATTTGTTTCATGTTATTTACTATCAAACATTTCAGAACAATAGCTGACAGATAATACACAATAGGGCTATTTCAGCCTACATAAGTAGGTGCAGCAGATCGCTGTGAAGCGCAAGTAAAGCGACCACAGAAGTGTCTGATAGTACTAGCTGCAACACTTTTGATACTATCATACATACTCTAGAGGTAACATCATCTGTGCTGTTAATGATTTGCTAGTAGCAATACTAATGGAAATTTCAAAGATAGATACCGAAGAGGCAGTGGGCGCTAGCCAAGAAACCCGGATTAGACCTGATTTTACCAGCTCGCAAGTGCGGTTTGGGAAAAAAATCACCCATCTGATCCGGGTTGGAGCCTTTACAACCACCAATATGCCAGGAGGTTACAAACGAGACATTCCACACAGTGAACAAGTAAGCCAGCATGTAAGTACCTAGATGGCAGGCCAGAACTTGGGAGTTGGCGTTTCTGGTTTCTAGCTAGCACGATTTATCACCTCGATGACAAATGAGAATCTGTTCATCAGATCTTGGCTTGGACTGCATCCGAGTCTGCTGGAACAGCAGAATCCTGTTGAGTGGGCAATGGAAAATTTTCGGAGACTCAGAGTGGCTGATGGAACCTGTGGAATTTATGACATTCAAGGTGAATGTAGGGGGTTTCGTTTTCAAATCCCAGAAGAGGACAATCACTTACAACTTCTAAATTCATCCAACCATATTCTCCCCTTACAGCCGCTGATATGTTTAAAGAAGAAGGGGGATTCTGCCAATCCTGCACAATAAGGTATCCACGACCAAAGGTATTCATCAGCAAAAAAATGAAAAGTTGAAATATATTGCTTTTTTTACAGGTGAGACATAAATTTGAACTAATATTTCTCGAGATTTCAGCTAAAAATAAAACACATTTTTTTTTTAAATCCTCACAGGAGAAAAATATAACTTCTCCTCTTACAGGAGTTAGCGATGCTTACGAGAGCTATGGGGGCTACAGTAGCTTCCTAGGAATTCTCAGATTTTTTGCTGATGTTATACGTTGTGGACTGCCTATCACAAGGATATGGAGCTGCAGTATTTGAAAGAGTATACTGACCAACTGGCGTCCTCTTCCCATTGGATGTCAACCAACAAATCACTTTCCCTACGGATTGACAACTATGTTTGACTGGTTTTTCCCGAACAATGGGTAAAATGTCATAATCCAGGATTCGAGAACCATCTAGGTCTTTCAACTGCAACTGGAGAAGGGATGAAGTCTTTGTTCGCTGGATACCATGGAGTTTGCATCAATCGTAACATGGTGGGTGGTGAGAGTAAACCTCATAAGGTTGCCAAGGACTCACACAATGCGCTCAATACAGTTATTCCTTATGGAGAAGGGTTCTCAGGAGGACAACTAATCCTGTGGGAACTGAAGATGATTGTTGAGATTCCAGTAGGCTGGGGTTTTAGCTTTCCTGGATTGCTAATCACCCATAGCCTAACTCCAATTACTGGTAGAGTCCACCATTCAGTTGATTCCTTCACTCATGAAGCCGACTTTTAGTAGTTGGCAAAAAAAGAAGAAGTCTCCAGTAAGTTCCTACAAGACAAAGAAAAGAAGAATGGACATGAGGGTAGGTCCAGAAAGCAGAAGTGAAAGGCAAAAACCAGTTTAGTAGTGGACAAGCAGAAAAAGCAGCAGAGAAAGATGAAAGGAATGACAAAAAAGAAGGAACATCAGATTGGGTTGAAACTTGGGGCAGATTCAGGCAAGCATATGTAGGCAGTTGGTAGATTTAAAAGTTCCAAAGATGTGCAGGAGGCAGAACCTAGGGAACTGAAATGATACTTGCGAGTGTCTATTACGGAACCTGTTAGTGTCAGCTATTAATGAATAGTGTCGCGCTTGTTGGAATATGGAAGGAGGGAATGTGGGTTGTCTGGAATTGCTTTACGGCAAGGTGATGGAATTCTTCATGAAAGAATCTTTGTCTACACTTTCTTGCTTTCTTTTTTTCTTTCTTACTTCCTCATGCAACAATCTGTTTTTCCCGTTTCCTTGTTTAGTAGAGTTATAGAAGCGATTGTCCTTGCCCTGATTGCTGTGTGCAAGCTGTCCGCTCACTGCTGTTCAAGTCCTTGTCCTCCTTGTTCTGTCTGCCACCTGGAGCCTAGCTGGTCTAGTCATGTTACAGAGTCCTACTATACAAATTCAAAGAAAGAGTTTCTGATATAAATATATGCCTATTCTAAGTGTAAGTTTAGGTTTTTTGTTGAACACTTTTACTATGTGTGTAACCGAAATATTATCCCAGTTACCACATCAAAAATTCTTTTGCAAAAATCACGATGGTACAGCTTTAACTCCAAATAAGTTCATGACGTGTAAGAAATAAGTTCCGAGTATAGTATATATGATCAATAAGTCTCTTCTAAATGCAGAAACACTTGGCTTGGCACTTTTGGATGTAAACTGGATGTCGAGCAGTTGTTTCACTACTTGCAGTATGAATTATGACGCGAACGTATGCAAATTAACAGGGCTGTAATACCTAAATCCCGTTTTCAGATCCTTGCATACAGGGATGTAATGCTTAAATCCTCTTTTTGGTATCTCCTACATTACCCAGCTTTCAAGCTGGAGATCAAATGGTTGTTTGAAAGGTTCCACCACCACGTAGACAGCAGTTACAAAAAGAACTGTAAATAATTCCTGCTATGATCTAGATAGGGCACCTACGAGAAATGATTAAATAACGGGTGGGAAATGGTTCGTATAAATATGCTACCATGACCTATATAGGTTGCTTATGAGTATGAATAAACAAAAAAAAAAAACTATTAGTGCTCAACCCCCAGACAATTGCTGTGAACTGGAGGGATAGATAGGGAAGGATTTGGAGTGATATGTATTCACCTGTAGCTGGCTGAACTCTATCTGTCCGCCATTTACACCAACCACATGGCTGTCTACTACTACTAGGAACCCAGATCGACTTGAGTCTTATTACACAAAGTTACTCCAATATGCTAAATATCTGAGTAGGTGAAAGCTAAATGATCAAATGTGGAACAGGTAGAATGCCGGACGAGCATGCACTAGACAGTGGAGCTCAGAAGGCTAGATAACCAAATTTGGAATAAAGAACAGAAATATACTACAAAATGAGTTCCTTAGCCTGCAAGCAATACATAGCAATATCATATAAATTAAATTATCATCAATTTATTTGCAAAAGTGGTACCTACTACTAGAAGAGCAGGTTACACAAGACAATCACATTTTTTCCAGACTCTCTTGTGTTACCCAAACTTTAGTAGTGCGTACAACTTCAAACATTTAGATTTTCCTATATATTTCCTACAAATTTAAAGTTTACTCAACATGCCAAATAGCTAAGTCAATTACCACAGTGAATCATTAGATACGAACTCAAACACTTGTTTTCCTTGGATGATCGCTGGATACAAGTACAACAGCACACTCATTGCAGTTGCCTGTGACGGATCATTTGAAGCGAGCCTGCTAACTTGTACTTGTCAAATTATTGAAACGAATAACACATACGTTATGCATGGTGGCAACCTCGATTCTCATTGGATGCACCTTGGATGTGGAAAAGATCTTTACCTGTCTGTGCACAGCTGTGCACTGGTCTTTACCATCTGGTCACTATTCATTCCCGACTGCGTACTGATCTTCCACGCCTATACGCTGGCCTTTCCTATCTATGCGTTGTTCATCCTAAACATTTGGTTTTTCATATAGATATCATTTCAGCTTATATAAAGTTTACACAACACACCAAATAGCTCAGTCATTTACCACAGTGAATAATTAAAGGCAAACTCAATAACTTGTTTCACACAGCTGATACGCTAAGCAATAAGGTGGACAAATTGTTTGTTGACAAGTGGTAGAATGAGTAATCCACAGCTATTCCCAGAGCAAAATGGCATGCAAAATGTGGTAGCCTTTGATGAACAGAATAATGAGCATTACACTGTCATCTATGGGGCAAAATGGCGTGGACACCATCGTGAAAGCCAATAACAAATGGAAGATGGAGCAATCTGCTGCCATCTGCAGAGCAAAGCGGCATGTAAACTGTGAAAGAGGTTGATGAGCGGAAGAATGAACAATACGTTGCTATCCAGGCAGCAATACTACATGCAAACCAACAGGAAAGCCATTGACAAGCAGAAGAACAAGCAATCTGATGCCATGCGCGAAGCAATACGGAGAGCAAACCATCCTGAAAGCTGTTGACGAGTGGAAGTATGGGCAATGGGCTACCATTCAGTGAATGAAACTGTCCGTAAACCGTCGTGAAAGCAGACAACAAGTATAAAAAATGAGCAATCTGCTGCCATTCTCTCAGCAAAACGGCGCGCAAAGTGTGAAAGCCGTAGACGAGTGGAAGAATGAGCAATCCGCTGACATCTGCTAAGTAATACAGCGTGCAAACCGTTGGAAAAGCCATTGATGAGAAGATGAATGAGGAATCCACTGTTATCCCGGAGCAAAACAGAGGGCAAAGCGTGAAAGCCGTTAACGAGCAGAAGAATGAGTAATCTGCTGCCATTCTCTGAGCAATACGGCGCGTAAACCAACAGGAAAGCAGTTGACAAGTGGATGAACAAGCAATCCGACGTGATCTGCAGAGCAATATTGGGAGCAAATGGTCGTGAAAGCGGTTGACAAGTGGAAGTATGGGTAAGTGCTACTATCCACAGAGTAAGACAGCAAATAAACCGTCATGAAAGCAGTTGACAAGTGGAAGAATATGCAATCTGCAGCCATCCTCAGTGAAATACAGGCTGCAAACTGTTACGAAAGCCGTTGACAAGCGGATCAACAAGCAATCTGCCACCATCTGCAGAGTAAGACGGTGTGCAAACCATCATGAAAGCCGTCAACAAGCAGAAGAATTAGCAATCCACTGCCATCCGCTGAGTAAAACGGCACCCAAACTGTTGTCAAAGCCTTGGACTAGCAGAGGAATAAGCAATGCACTACCATCTGCTGCCCAAAACGATGCATAAACTGTGAAAGACATTGACGACCGGAAGAGCGAGTGATTCGCTGCCATCCGCAGAGGAAAACGGCTTGCAAACCATTGTGAAAGCTGTTGACAAGCAAAAGTATGGGCAATACGCTGCCATCCGCAGAGCAAAATGGCACGCAAACCATAAAAGCCGTTGACAAGCAGATGAATGAGCAATCTGCTACCATCCGCTGAGTAAATCAGTGCCCAAACCATCGTGAAAGCCTTCAACTAGTGGAGGAATGAGGAATGCGCTGCCATCTGCTGCATAAAACAGTGCGCAATCCATGAAAGACATTGACGACCTGAAAACAAGCAATACGCTGCCATCCGCGGAGGAAAATGGTACACAAACCGTCGTGAAAGCCGCTGACAAGTGGAAGTATGGGCAATACGCTGCCATCCACAGAGAAAATCAGGGCATATACCGTGAATACCGTTAACGAGTAGAAGAATGCACAATCCGCTGCCATCCGCTGAGCAATACAGTATAAAAACCATCATGAAAGCCGATGACCAGCGGAAGTACGCGCAATCCGCTACCACATCAGGAAAAAAAAAAATTGTGTCCTGAACGTCCGGAGGCACTAGACGCTCTGGACGCTTCAGACGCAACCTGCTTAACTCGGATGCAGTTCGCCATAGCACCGTGCATCCGGAGCCAGCTCGCCACAGCACTGTGCGTCCGGACGCAGCTCGCCACGGCATCTGCTTACCGGATGGAGCATGTCACGGCATTTTCCTTCTGGACGCAGCTGTGTCAGGGCATTCTCCTTCAGGACGCAGCCGTGTCAGGGCATTTTCCTTCTGCACGCTGCCGTGTCAGGGCAAATGGTGTCTGGACGACGCGTGTCATGGCACCGCAGTCACGCTGGCTGTCAAGGCACGGAATATCGCAGCAAATACTCTTGTCGCATTCACAAACACGCAGCGGGTTCCAGGCATAGTGACTCAGTCCAGTTCCATTCATTCTATCTAATGTACATCTATATATGCTACTACCACACTTCGCACGGAAACAAAGGAAAGTTGGCAAATACGACACGACGGATTGAGTACGACGCGATGAGCACAACACGATGAGCACGACGCGTTGAGCATGACGCGATGAGCACGACACCATGAGCACGACATGATGAACACGACGAGATGAACACGACGCGATGAGCTCGATGACTATGAGGAGGATGGCGATGAGCATGCCACCCGCGGCGAGGACGATAGCAAGTGAAACATGGCAAGTATGATTGCGAGTTTTGTGACATGGTTAGCGCAGCTCTGAGAGTGACAGACAGCGGGAAGTTGTACAATACAATGTGATGAGTACGATGTCAATGAGGGTGCCGGCGGCAAGAACGACAGCGGGTAGGACGTGGCGAGTATGATTGCGAGCTTTGTGACATGGTTAGCGCAGCTCTCAGAGTGACAGACAGCGGGAAGTTGTACAATACAACGTGACGAGTACGATGTCAATGAGGGTACTGGTGGCGAGAACGATAGGGGGTAGGACGCAGCGAGTGTGGGTGAGTAGGACGCAGCAAGTATGAGAGCGAGTAAGACGTGGCAAGTATGATGGCGAGAAAGGCACAACGAGTAAGAAGTCGATTAGGAAAATGTTGACGAGTAGGACGAGGTGAAAGGAGAAGAAAAAAGGGGTCTATCTATGAGTGGTGAGCTGAACCTTGCAAAAGCGCAAGCGTTAGTAGTGGCTTGGCGCTTTCTATTGCCATCGTACTCACCGCGACTTACTTGCCATGTCCTACTCGCTATCGTCCTCGCTGCTGGCACCCTCATTGGCATCGTACTCCTCACTGTGTATTGTACAATTTCCCGGTATCTCTGTCACTCTGAGAGGTGCGCTAACCTTGTCACAAAGCTCGCCATCATACTCGCCGTGTCTTACTTGCAATCATACTCACCGCATCCTACTTGCTATCGTCCTCGCCGCTGGCACCCTCATTGACATCATACTCGCCGTGTCCTACCCGCTATCGTTCTCGCCGCCGGCACCCTCATTGACATCGTACTCGTCACGTTGTATTGTACAACTTCCCGCTGTCTGTTACTCCGAGAGCTGTGCTAACCATGTCACAAAGCTCGCCATCATACTCGCCGCGGCTTACTTGCAATCATACTCGCCGCGTCCTACTTGCTATCGTCCTCGCCGCCGGCACCCTCATTGACATCATACTCGCCATGTCTTACACGCGCTCATACTCGCCGTGCCCTACCCGCTATCGTTCTCGCCACCGGCACCCTCATTGACATCGTACTCGTCACGTTATATTATACAACTTCCCGCTTTCTGTCACTCTGAGAGCTGCACTAACTATATCACAAAGCTCGCAATCATACTCGCCGCATCCTACTTGCTATCGTTCTTGCCACCGGCGGTGTGCTCATCGCCATCCTCCTCTAAGTCGTCGTACTCATCGCATCGTATTCATCTCGTCGTGCTCATCACGTCGTACTCATCGCGTCGTGCTCATCACGTCGTGCTCATCGCGTCGTGCTTAACGCGTTGTGCTTAACGCGTTGTGCTCATCACGTCGTGCTCATCATGTTGTGTCGTATTTGCCAACTTTCCTTTGTTTCCGTGCGAAGTGTGGTAGTAGCATATATAGATGTATATTAGATAGAATGAATAGAACTGGACTGAGTCACTATGCCTGGAACCCACTGCGTATTTGCGAATGTGACAAGAGTATTTGCTACGATATTCAGTACCTTGACAGACAGCGTGACCATCGTGCCATGACACGCGTTGTCCGGATGCCATTTGCCCTGACACTGCTGCACCCAGAAGGAGAATGCTCTGACACAGCTGCGTCCAGAAGGAAAATGCCCTGACACGGCTGCGTCCAGAAGGAAAATACCCTGACACACTCCGTCCAGTAAGCAGATGCCTGGCGAGCTGTGTCCAGATGCTCGGCGCCCTGGCATACGGCATCCGAATGCACGGTGCCATGGCGTGCTGCATCCGAATTCACATTGCCATTGTGTTTCGCGCTGGAAGTGGTATGTGCCCTGCCAGGGTGCGTCCAGAGCATCCCGAGTACCTGGTACGTCTGGACGCAGCCAGTGTGTCCGGACGCAGATTTTTTTTCCTGATGCATCACTGAGCAATACGGTGTGCTTACTGTCGTGAAAGCTATTGACGAGCGTAGGTGTGAGCACTCTGACGCTATCAACTGAGCAATACACTGTGCAAACCATCATGAAAGCTGTTGACGAGTGGAGGTGTGAGCAATACGATGTCATCCACTGAGCAATATGGTGCGCAAACCGTCGGAAAAGCCATTGACGAGCAGAAGAATGGGCAATCCGCAGCCATCCACAGAGCAAACCGGCGCGCAAACCATGATAGCTGTTGATGAGCGGAAAAATGAGCAATCCGCTGCCATCCTCAGAGCAATACGGCGTGTAAACTGACGGGACAGCCGTTGGCAAACGGATGAACGAGAAATACGCTGCCATCCGCTGAGCAAAATGGAGGGCAAACCATGAAAGCTGTTGACAAGCGGAAGAATAAGCAATCCGCTGCTCTACTCTGAAAGCCGTTGACAAGTGGAAGAATGAGCAATACGCTACCATCCACTGAGTGTTATGGCACTTGAACCGTCATGAAAGCCGTTGAAGAGTAGAGGTTTGAGGAATCCACTGCCATCCACTGAGCAATACGGCACCCAAACCGTCGTGAAAGTTGTTGACGAGAGGAAGAATTGGCAATCCGCCGCAATCCGCTAAGAAATACGGTGCGAAATCCGGCGTGAAAGCCATTGACGAGTGCAAGAATGAATAATCCGCTGGCTAATGATTGGACTTCGTTTAGTAATATTGTGCGTGAACCATATGTCAAAAGCGTTACCTATCAACCTCCTGGTCTAGAAGGTATCTTACTTTCTTACGAAATGGGAAATCTTATCTTGAAGCCATCCACTGTAGAATATGGTACGTGAACCGGCCTGGGATAATTATCGTTGACGAGTGGAAGAATGAGCGATATGGCGAGCAATTAACTGCGTGTAGAACATTAGCGAAGTCATCGACAAGCGAAAGATACGAGTGAAGCCACAGATCAGCCGACATATCTTCCATTCAGCCATATGGCACCCAAACAGTTGGGAAAGCCGTCGACGAGCGGAAGAATAAGAGATCCAGAAAGCTATCCACCGAGCAACATGGCATGCAAACTCTCATGAATGCCTTCGACGAGCGGAAGAATGAGCAATCCACCTAGCCATCCGTCAAACAAATTGGCATGCATACCAAGGGTTAGGGTTAGGGTTAGGGTTAGGGTTAGGGTTAGGGTTAGGGTTAGGGTTAGGGTTAGGGTTAGGGTTAGGGTTAGGGTTAGGGTTAGGGTTAGGGTTAGGGTTAGGGTTAGGGTTAGGGTT
>Ga0307516_10002849_pt1 | contig 22779 bp, 20 predicted proteins | sample 19_EM_MG_FD_203310 | JGI IMG/M metagenome (GOLD analysis project Ga0307516, IMG submission 203310) | Populus trichocarpa ectomycorrhiza microbial communities from riparian zone in the Pacific Northwest, United States - 19_EM | ecosystem: Host-associated > Plants > Roots > Unclassified | place... | reverse complement strand
GAAGTTCGCTTCCAAGCGGCTAGGACCGGAGTAAAGTCCTTCCGCGTTCCGCTCCCTTCTCCTCTGGTCTCCTCTGCCGAGGTCTCTACGGGGCTATCTCTATGCGCTCGATATCCAAGTGTAACATAACCCTAGTGCGATCTTTCCGTCACAGGTGGTCCCGTTTGCTTTTTTCCTCTGAATTTCTTGGATCTCTTTATCTGCTGCGCTTAGTGTCCGGATTTCATTCAGGAGTTCCTTGTCTATCTCGAGGTTGATGGTTTCCGTTGTATTGGCCTGGAGTGCTTCGAACGCTTCTTCGGGTAACAGGATTCGGCTGTGGTTCTGTCGATGCTTCATATCCCCTTCCCAGGGAGAGTCTCCTGACTCTCTAGAGAGGATGTCTGGTTTGCCAGCTAATCTTTCTGGTCGGTATTTGATTGTGAAGTCATAGTTTGCTAGCTGCTCACCCCATCGGGCCTGCCGTAGGTTGAGATCTTTTTTCATTTTCCAATATTCGAGGTTTTTGTGGTCCGTGAGAATCGTGATTTTGGGTCCCGTTGTTTTGCAATAGGTATCCCATTTTTGCAGTGCATCTACGATCGCCAGTAGCTCTTTGTCGTGGATATAGTAGTTGTGCTCCGGGTCCTTGAGTTTCCTTGAGTAGTAGGCTACTGGGTGCAGAATTCCGTTATCGTCTGGTTGTGAGCAAATTGCCCCTATGGCGTAGTCCGAGGCATCTGTTTCGATGGTGACGGCTCATTCTGGGTTGAAGTGCTGTAGTATGGGTTCCGTGATCATTGCCATTTTTAGGGTATCGAACACTCCTTGCTGTTTGTCGCCCCATTCCCACTCTTTTTCCTTCCTTGTGAGGGAGGATAGGGGCATCGTGATCTTACTGTAGTCTCTGATAAAGCGACGATTCAAGTTAGCAAATCCCAGGAAACTCTGGATTCCTTTTACATTCGTTGGCTCTTTCCATTCCTTGATTGTTCGGATCTTTTCTTCGTCCTTTCACAGTCCCTTTGGTGATATGACATATCCCAAGTATTCTGTTTCCGTTGTATGGAATTCGCATTTAGATGCTTTCAGCGTGAGCCCAGTTTCCTCAACTCATCTCAAGATTGTTCGGACGTGTCTCCGGTTGTCTTCCAGATTTTGCAAGAAGATGAGGATGTCGTCCAGATATGCCACACAGAAAATATCCAGGTATTCGCTCAGAATCTCGTTTATCCATCGTTGGAACGATGCCGGTGCATTGGACAACCCGAAAGGCATGGCGCAGTATTCGTATAGTCCGTACCGGGTTCGGAAGGCTGTTTTCCACTTGTCTCCTGCTGCGATTGGGAGGTTGTAATATGCATCTCGGATATCGAGTTTGGTGTAGACAGTGGCACTGGACAGTTGATCCAGGGATTCTCCGATCAATGGCAATGGTATCCGGTCCTTGACCGTGATTTCATTTAATTGTCAGTAATCCACGCACAAGCGTAGTCCTCTGTCCTTCTTCTTCACAAAATGGATCGGCGCTCCGGCCGGGGAAGTGGATGCACGGATCCATCCTCATTTTTCGTTGACATCCAAGTATTCTTTGAGAGCCTTTATTTTCTCGTCATTCAGGGGCCGCAAGGGCTCATACGGGGGCGTTTTCCCTTCCTCTAGTGGGATATGATGGTCCTGCGTGCGGTGAGGTGGGGGTGTCGTTGGTTCTTGTTCGGTGAATACATCGAGGAATTCGTGATATTCTGGGGGAATTGGTTTCTTGCTCGTCCTGGAGGTTTCTTTGATTTCGTCGATTACTGTCTGGCATACCTCCCATGGGTCTGTTTCGCCGATTTTCCAGTTCTCCTCTTCTGCCGGTGTTTTCTTATAGTATTGCTCTGTGGCCTTATCTTCTGGGACTGTGTTGGCTCTTGGTGAGCTGGGTAGGCATTTCTCGGCGCAGTGGTTGGAGTGGAATTTCACGGTGTGATTCTTTCACCCTGTCACTGGGTCGTGGAGTTTGAGCCACGGGAGTCCCAGGATGATCGGGGCGTTCCTGATCGTGATGCAGTGTAGCCGGATGTCCTCCTCGTGATGGTTGATGGTTAGGTGGATTTGAGCGTCATGGGTTACTGGCCCGCCGGTGACCTCACTTCCGTCGACTGTCAATACTCGTCTTGGCGTTGTTTTTTGTTGCATAGGTATTCCGCTGGCCTCAGCATAGGCCGTATCGATGAAGTTTTCTGATGCCCCACTGTCCACCAAGGCTGTAGTGGTGCATTCGATCCTGTCTGTCCCCTGGATTTGTACTTTGATCATAATTTTCTCCTCGCGGTCGTATCGGGCGGTTCATACTCGGTACGGGGGATCTTCTTCGGGTTTGACAACAGGTGTTTTTCTCGGGTGGTGGTTGTCGGCACTTATTCCCGACGGTTGTCGTTTCCTGACGGTTCTTCTTCGGTCGTCTCCTCGAAGGTGGCTTCCGCGGCCCTGTATGGTCTTCTCCATGAAACTCGTTCTTTCCTGGGCTGGGGGCATTCTTTTGCGAAATGTCCTTTCTTTCCGCAGTTGTAACATTCTCCCGTGATTGCTCATTGTGGGAATCAGTTCGGTGTTCCCCTTGCGAATTTGAATCGTCGGGTGGCATCGAGGTCCATCGGGTCTCCCGGGGGCGTCGACAGAGACTCCTTTGTGTTGACGTGGAAGTGCGCTTCTGGGTTGGTGGTAGGTCGTCGATTAATGACTCCGAGGTTGCATAGGCGGCTATCCGTTTTGATGGCGGCCGTGGCGTAGACCACCAAGACTGTGGCAGGGGTTTCGCTCATGACTAGGTGCCTTTTTACCTCGGGGTGTAATCCGTCTCAGAATCGTGCAATGCATACGTTTTCCGCGTATGGGAGGTCTGCTTTGATTCGCTGAAATTCGGCCCAGTAGGTGGCCACTGTCCGATTTCCCTGCTGGATCTTCTGGAATTTGTCGAACGCTATTTTTTCGGCGTCTACCTGGCCGAAGGCGTGCTTCATGTTGGTCTTTAGTTCTTCCCAAGTCAGGTTGATTCCACCTTCCTGGTTTAGGAAGGTTTCCACCCAATTCCATGCCACCCCTCGCAGTAGGGAGGATGCATATCCTGTTTTCTTCTCATCGTCATCGAATCGGTTTCCCTCTGTTCTAAACTTCAGCTCGCACTGGGCCAGGAACGTTTTGAATTTCGTTTTTTCTCCTTCGAATGGTTCCGGGTCCCTCAGCTTTGGGTAACTGGTCTGCGGCGGTCGGTCGCGTGCAGCTAAAAGTGTTTGCAGCATTTCTGTTGTCAACAGGTGGGGTCCCAGGGCTTCCGTCATTCTTTTGAGTTGTTCGGGGGACTCAGGGCTCTGGGGTCTAGATCTTTGTTCGGGGGTTACTGGGCTCGGTGCTTGCTGGTCATCAGGGATGTCCATGAATTCGCTAAGGTTGAGGGGGTCCCTGGTGCTTTCGTCCTGAGAATCCACTGTGTCTTTTTTGTTGCTACGTCAGGTGTCGATGGGGAGACGCAATCTAGTGTCAAGATTCTGCCTCGACTTCTCCGTTCTAGCTCGACAGGCAACATAGGCTTGGGTCTGCGGAGCGAGCGCTCCTACTCACACTTCCGGTGTACTCACACTTCCGGTGTATTCACACGTCTGGCGTGGGCTCGTTGTTCTCGTGGTATCCGTCACGCCCAGTGTGGTCTCTTCGTGGCTCTTCTCACATGCCTTGCGTGGGCTCGTTGTTCTCGCGGTATCCGTCATGCCCGGCGTGGTCTCCTTGTGGCTCTTCTCACATGCCTTGCGTGGGCTCGTTGTTCTCGCGGTATCCGTCACGCCCGGCGTGGTCTCTTCGCGGCTCTTCTCACACGCCTTACATGGGCTCGTTGTTCTTGCAGTATCCGTCACGCCCAGCGTGGTCTCTTCGTGGCTCTTCTCACACGCCTTGCGTGGGCTCGTTGTTCTCGTGGTATCCGTCACGCCCGGCGTGATTTCTTCGCGGCTTTTCTCACACGCCTTGCGTGGGCTCGTTGTTCTGGGGAGGGATGGTCGCACCGCCGGTCACGGGGATAGAGAGGTAGGTCTGTGGAGAGAGATAATAGATTGCGTGGAGAAGAATCTCCAGACTAGCTACCGTGCCCTTCCTTTATACTTTTCCTTCCCTCTGTGGAATCACAGCTTGCCCGCAAGACTGACTCAGTTCCTCCGTCTAACATTATGACTCGATCGCCGTGCCCAAGGAAAACACATGATCGTACTCGGCCGCCACGCGGCCAACACTCTACTCGCGGCAACAGGAGAAAGGACGCGCAAGCAGTAACAGTAAAGGAAAGGAAGACTGACGTACAACTTAATCAAGGGAAAACAATACTCATACCGAATATGGGAGAAGGACGCGCAAGCTCAATCAATGGGAGACAACAAACGTAGCGGACAGGAGAAAGGACGCGCAAGCAGTAAAGGTAGGGAACAGGTAACAGGACGTGCAAGCTTCATCAATGGGAGACAACAAACGTAGCGGACTGGAGAAAGGATGCGCAAGCAGTAAAGGTAAGGAACAGGGAACAGGACATGCAAGCTTCATCAACGGGAGACAACAAACGTAGCGGACAGGAGAAAGGACACGTAAGCATAATCAACAGGAAACGACATACGTAACGATGACAGGAGAAGGACACGCAAGTAACATATCGGAGACGAAGGAGAGAGGTCTAGACCGGCCAGCGGTTGGGGATATCGCTACCGGAACGATATGGCGGAGATCGGTCGAGGCGCCTAAGCGCGGCGGATGACCGCGGCTGCGGCACCGGAAACGAGGACAAGCCACAGGGCAACAACGGTGAGAGTGGCACCGGCGCCAGCGCCAAGGAGCCTGTCGCGCCAGGTTCGTGACAGTGGCATGGTTAGCACAGCTCTCAGAGTGACAGACACCAGGAAGTTGTCGAATACACAGTGACGAGTTGCCATCAATGAGGGTGCCAGCGGTGAGGACGATAGCGAGTAGGACGCAGCGAGTATGGTGACAAGCTTTCTGGCATGGTTAGCACAGCTTTCAGAGTGACAGGAACAGTGGTGGGAAGTGGTATAATACGAGGTGAGGAGTATGATGTTAACGACAATGCTGGCGGCGAGAACTATAGATAGCGAGTAGGATGCTGCATGTATGATGTCAATGCAAAGCGCCAAGCCATTACTAACACTTGCGCTTCTGCAAGGTTCAGTGTCCTTATGCTCCTAGACCCCTTTTTTCTTCTCCTTTCACCTCATCCTAGATACTCGTCATCGTTCTTCGCGCTGCCATCATACTAGCCACCATCAAACTCATGATGTCTTATTCGTCGACATTTTCCTTATCAGCATTGTCCTCATCAACATCTTACTCGTCGCTCCTTTCTTGCTACGTTAGTCACCACCATCCTCACTGCCATCAAACACATTGACAGCGTCCTCAACGACATCATACATGTCACATCGTATTGTACCAGTTCCCACCACTGTTCCTATCACTCTTAGAGCAGTGCTAACCATGCTACAAAGCTCACTGTCGTGCGCACCACCTCCAACTAGCTATCGTCCTCGCTGCTGGAACCCTCATTGACATCGACTCATCACTGTATTCTACAACTTCCCGGTGTCTGTTACTCTGAGAGCTGTGCTAACCATGCCACAAAGCTCGCCATCATACTCACCACGTCCTACTCGCTATCGTCCTTGCCACGTCGTCCTCACTATCGTCCTCGCTGCATCCTACCGAGTCGTTCTCATACTCGTCGTGTCTTACTCGCTCTCATACTCACTGTGTCCTACTTTCTATAGCCCACGCCGCCGGCATCCTCATTGCTATCTTCCTTATAGTCGTAGTGCTCATCGCGTCATGCTCATCGCGTCGTGCTCATCACGTCAGGCTCATCGCGTCGGGCTCATTGCATCGGGCTCAGCGCGTCATATCCATAGCGTCGGGCTCATCGCGTCGTGTCATATTTGCCAACTTTCCTTTGTTTCCCACACTCAGAGCAATGCTACGCGCGTCAAAACAGCATTACTACATGTGATGATCGTGGCAATGGATGTGACACTGGGTGCTTGTGCTGAAAACGCGAAGTGTGGTAGTAGCATATATAGATGTACATTAGATATAGAGAATAGAACTGGACTGAGTCACTATACCTGGAACCCGCTGCGTGTTTGTGAATGCGATGTGAGTATTTACTGCGATGTTCTGTGCCTTAACAGCCAGCATAACCATGGTGCCATGACACGCATTATCCGGATGCTATTTGCCCTGCCACGGCTGCGTCCAGAAGAGAAATGCCCTGACACAGCTGCGTTCAGAAGGAAAATGCCCTGACACCGTACGTCCAGAAGGAAAATGCCCTACCATGCTCCGTCTGGTAAGCAAATGCCATGGCGTACTGCGTCTGGACGCCTGGTGCTGTGGCAATCTGCATCTGAGTTAAGCAAGTTGCATCTGAAACGTCCAGAGCGTCTAGTGCGTCCGGACGCTAAGGACGCAAATATTTTTTTTCCTGATGTTGGGATGGTGACCTGGTTAAGTTTTCGGTAATCGACACATAACCTCAGGCCCTTCCCGTTCAGTTTTGGGACGAATAGGATCAGTGATCCGGCCGGTGAGGTGGATCAGTGTATTTTCCCCATTTTTTCCATCTCTTTTAGCCATTCTCGGAGGGCTTGCAGTTCTGCTTCGGACAGCGGGTAAATGGGTCCCCACAGCGCTGTGGCTCCCGGTTTCAGGTTGATTTTGCAGTCATAGGTGCTGTGTTTCAGTAGGACATCGGCGAGACCTTTTCCCATAATGTCCAGGTATGGGTGAAACTCTGCCGGTACTTGTTGTTTCTTGTCATCTTGTGCCGCGGATACGTATCCTACTATCCTGGCCGCTGGATCCTTGCATACGGCTTCGTCCCAGGTGAGCGAGAATTTGGCCTGTTCAAACTTTATGCAGGTTTCCAGGCAGCTGGGGCTGTTAAATGAGATTTCCTCGGATTTCCAGGCTCCTTGTGGGGGGTGCTTCGATATCCACCAGAAGGGTAGGAACGCGTCAATCTCTTGTTCCATTGGGGTTACCTCAAATGTTTCTTTTCAGAAGTGACACCTATATTGCAGAAGTAGTAGTTTCGTATAAAATATGCCCGTGTTTTCTACGGTTTGTCCTGTTTAATTTTCGATGCGGATCATCGGGCTGTGTTTAAGCATGGAGAGCTGGAATCTTTGAGCCATTTTCGTGTTGATCAGTGGTACCGAACATCCCATATAGAGTAGTACTTGGATTGGATGTTTCCGTTGGCCGACTTGTAGTAGTATCGTTACGACTGGCCGTGCTCTGCATCGTGATTTTTTGGGCTTTGTTTCCTCCAGGGGCTCCGGCCTCCTTTTTCCCTTCTGGCTGGATCCACACGCGATGTATGAGGTCTTAGGGCCTGACCTTGTCCCTTAACCCTTCAAAAATCCTCCTTAGAGTTGTCTTCCCATAACGGGCTTTGGTTGGCTGGTTCTATGTCCATTGCTTCTGCTGCCGAGATCTTTTGTACCTTCGCTGCCAGAGCCGGTTCTTCCTCCAGCTCCCGTTGACGCTTGTTCCCTGCCGATACCTTCCAGGGGGCCTGGGGAAGAGTCGTCCGGTTTTTGGTGCTCGTGGCGTAGCATTTGGCCGACTGGTATCCCATGCGTCTGCACTGATGGCAGCCTCTCTGGCGGGTATACTCAGTGCATAATGTATGCCGCCATAGTCTAGATAGGCTTCATGCGAGTATGATAAAACAAAAAAAAAGTATACTCAGTGCATTCCTGCCCGGGGACCCCTTTTAAGGCCGCTTGGTATGACACCCACTTTCCTGGACCTCCGTATTCTTCGGTTTGCTCGGCCATGGTTTTTCGGTCGTTGGGTCCTTCTGAGCTCTTGTCGGGTCAATCGCTCTTCTATTTCCCTTCCTTTTTCCTTTCCTCGGCCCGGGTTCTGCTGGCTGGCTTTGCTGCTTCCCGGGCTTTTTCCAAGGTCTTCATTCGCTCTACCTGGAGGCCTACTTGGTAGGTGGCCTGTAGGAACCCTTCGTCATCCACAAATTCTCCCAAGTAGTGGGAAAATCGCATTTTTAGGATTTCCGACATCATTGCGAGGTCGACCTTTTCTCTGAGCCCTTCTCCCATTGCCTGGGTGAAATTGTTGAGGGCTCAGAATTCTGTCATGTAGGTGCGGATGGAGCCTTGGTACTTTAGTTGCCCTAGCTGGAGCTGGGTAACCGCCGCCTCACTTTCGTTTTGGAATTCAGCCCGTATTGCCGCAGAGTAGTTTGGCCCTGTGTCGTTGTCCCGTCGTTCCCGGTAGCGGTGGAGGTACCAGGACAGCGCTGTGTCCGATAGCAGCATTCCGATGCAGGCGATTTTCTGCCGGTCCACCATTTTGGGGTAGAACCCCAAATACATGGTGACGGATTCCCACCACTGGTTAAATACCGAGGTGGTCTTTCCATTGAACGTGTCTGGGTTCTTCATCTTCAGGCATGAGGTGTTGATTCTGACTTTATTTTGGGGCCGTTCTTGCCCTATTGCTTTAGAAACTCCTAACCCAACCAGCCGTGCGATTTCCGCTGGCGTGGGCATGGTTGCCAGCCTTTCTGTGGTGGGTTTCTGCACTTGTGGAGGTGGCTGGCCCATTGGCGCGAGGTTGCGCTTGTATAGGTCGTTGTCATCATCGTCAGATCGTGGTGGCGTTGATGGGGATTCCGCTAGTTGTCATGGCCGCCGGGACGGTCCTCGTCCTCCCGCACCCCTGTCTCCTGGGTTTGCAATGATTATTAGGCCAGGTATGTCTGGCAGCGGGGCAGGTGTTGGTGCCAACGGAGGGCGTGGTCCTTCGATCGGTTGGGCTCATAGCGGGGTTGGCCTGGTTGTTCGTTTTGGTGATTCGGGTAGTGGGACCTGGGTGGCCACTTTCACGAGGTTTTCCTGGGTTCCGGCCTGGGTCTGCTCCAAGTCGTTTACCTTTTTCTGGTGGGCCTGGGCCCATTTTTCCACGTTTCCTTGGAACGTCGCCATATTTTGGTTCCGGGCCAAGTTAGCTTCCGTAAGGAAGGTGATGGCATGGTGCATTCGCGTTACTTGCGTGGTCTGGTGCAAGCGTTGTACCTCGGCCTCCTGGGTTCGCTCAATAATTGCTTCCCAGACCTGACAATCAAAAGTCTGGTATACATTAGCAGTTACCATGAGCTCGTTTCTTACCCATTTCTCTGCCACAGCTTCGTTGGCTTCCATTCGTTCGTATCGGTACTGGGTTTCTTGCACCAGTTTACCGTAGGCTCGTTCAATTGCATGTATTCGCCTGTCCGTTCGGTCCACCGTGTTGTTGCAGGGGTCTAGGAGCTGACAGAGGTCTTGCTCAGCCTGCTCCTGGTGGCTGGCCATGGTCCTCATCCAACCTGCCGGGTTGGATACTTCTAGACTGGCCTGGGTGGATTCTTTGTCCTGGGTTATTTGCAGCAGGTTGCATGGGGCCTCCAGTCGGAGCATGTTGAAGTCAGAGGTGATGGACATTTTTCAATATAGGTCCAAAAAGTGTCCTGTGTAGATTGTTTCGTCATCTTAAAAGGCGTAGTTGCAGATCTCCCGAAATTCGTATCCATCAAGGTCGATACATACTTGCTTAGATGCGCAGTTGAACCAGTATTGGGTATGTCAGTTTTCAAGGGTACAATCAACTTGCGCAGTTTCTGGGGTTGGGCCATCTATTTCTGTATCCCACTCATTCAAGTCAAGGATGGAGTTGATGGTTGAGAACGTGTGGTCGAACAAATATTGGGACGTTGGTTCGAATATGTTCGAGAATTCGAGGAGGTATTGATGATCTTGTTCGAAGGAGGGCATGTGTTGGTCTCCTTTTTGAGAAAGTAGGGTGATTTTGGATTGAAGATTATAGTGTGACACTGGGGTTGTCTCGTTACCGGAGTTTATGGGGAATCAAAGGTAATCAGGCTACTTTCGATAATTCGCAACGGAATAATCTTAGATCTTGTGTGTGGGTTCGGGGGTAGTGTGCGTTCGGTACTGCCTTCTCTCTTTTTCCAACGCGGGAGAATCTTTCTGGATATATACGCAGCGGTTTCATCACATGACTACTCTAGGGAGCTGGGCTTCTCGTGTACTTTTCCTCGAGAGAGAAATACGGCTCGTCATGGTTCAGGACCCCATGGGCCCAGTCCATATCTCCCCATTGGCCCTGGTCAGTCTGACAATAAGCTGAACAGATGCCCGCACTGCACCAACCCCTCAAGCTATGCAGGTGAGTGGTTTACCAGCCTATCAGAGACGGTAGAGTTATTGGTTCGATGACCTCACTCATGGGATCTTGTATTTAGTTGCGTTTTCTGCTCCTCTCCGGAGATTGGTTTCCTCTAGGTCTGTTACAGCCATAAGGACTATCTCCGGGGCTTATCTCCCGCCTAGACTGTCTGGGGTGACTAACTCGTCCCACGCCCTCTAAGTTCTATGTACCGTGGCTGCTTGTGACTCCCCTATACTCTTCCTTCTCTTTTCTCCCATGTGTTCCGTGCTGAGGTGTAACATTTCGGGCCAGCTCAGAAAGCGCAATACCTCGGTAATATACAACAGTGTCTGTCCTCATCAGCGGGAGATAGAGTTGATTAGGACGTGGCACTGTTTGATAGGTATAGACACAGAAGATGTTCTATCTGGGTGCTTGCGAACAATCTTCGTTTGCATCCCCTTGTAGGCTTCATCACCCTCATGCTCCTCTTTGCAGCCCTTACTGGCTACATGCTTCTCAGGTATATTCGGGGTTGCAATCTATCAATCTAGATACTTCCAGGAATGCCTGGTGACGTCAATACAAGTGCTGCAGTGTGACACCTGGGTACGCGAGTACGGAGGTGGAGGTAAAGATATTGTAGAGTCAGGTTCAATTTCTTTATTCACAACGGAATAATCTTAGGTTTGTCGTGTCGGGGTGTTTCATGAGTGTGGTATCCGAGGATAGGGAATCGAGGAATTTTGGTGGAGTTTCTGTGCGGTATATATGCCCCCTTTTTTTCTGTGGTCACGTGGTTCTTCTTGCTGTCGTCACGTCGGAGATCCCAGTTCCAAGACGCGCGGCCCCAGAGGGTTCCGCACATGAGTGAGGTTGGTCCTGACCGGTCCTAGCGATAAGGATGGAGGCTAACAGTCGGCGACCTCGTATTCCCCCCGACGCTAGTCTTTCGGACTATGCGGGCTTCGTATCGAGGTCCTAGTCAGGATCGGTCGTAACTCTTTCGGAGCTCGCCGTCTCGCCTAGTTTGCCGCTGGCCCCGCTCCGGAGGTATCCTTTCGTCCGTTTCGTTTCGGCCGTAAGGTCCTAACTCCGGGTCTTATCTCCCGTCTAGGCTCTCCCCGACCTGTCTTGCGACAAGGGCCCCGCTTATGGCGTGCGACTCGCAGGAAGCTAGTTCCTCTCTTATCTCGTTCTCGTATGCAGCGGCTACAAGAGTTGGCAGTGCATTGGGTCTACCTGGCGGGCTGGCCTAAGATCCATCACCCGTTGAGGTTACCCTCCGCTCCACCTGTTCTTGCCGAACTGCTTTCCGAGGCCCCAAGACATTCATCAGGGATTCTAGCCCCGTGACTCACCGTTCGGCTACCTTCCTCCTTGTATCTTTTTTCCCCTTGTTACCCTCGGGTGTAACACTACTCCCCCTCCTTCTTAGCTTCGGCCCGAAGCTGACTGCCTGACTCCTCCTCCTTCTTTGTGTGGATCGGTGGAATGCAGTCCTCCATCCCCTGCATCCCTCCGGCCGCCTGGCCCCGAAGAAAACCCTCCAGCGGGAAAAAACTTCGGAACCAATTCGATTGGCGGTCGGCCCTCGGATCTGGGTGGTCTTCCGACCGGTCCAGGATCCTACTGTCGGAGTGGTGCAAAAGGAAACCAGGAAACAGCATCGTTCCCCCGAAGAGGTGATCAGAAGACGGGTTGGCCTGGCACGCCGGTGTAGCAGGGGATCAGGCCGGCCATACAGTAGTCTCGCCGCCAGAGCCGGTCAAAACCAGTGGCTCTTAACCGGCCACCCACGCCTCGCCACAGTTAAAGGACGGATGCTGTTTTCTTCTGGGATTACAATACCTTTTGCTCTTCTGCTCGTTGAAAAAGTCTTTTGTTGGGTGAGGTCCTCCTCCCCTTCATCCCACTACCCCCCGACCGTGCTTCAACCCCCTCGGCTTCGATATGCGCCAGGGGCGGGTCGGAGTCTAGCCCTCGGTGAGCCGGTAGTCCCTCGGCGCGTCTGGATTCCGTCGGTGAAACTCTCGAAGTTTCCCCAGGCCGCCTACTGAAAAGTTATCGTATGGTTCTTCCGTCCAGTCCTTCCGGTCCGGGTAGTCGAGCCATTTGACGAGGTACAGGACACGGCGCCCTTTCCCGGTGCTCCCAAGGACCTTGTCAACATCGTATTCCTCGCTTTGTTCGATATCGTCAGCCTCCCGGAGTATCTTCCGAGGGTCCGGCGGTGTCCGGTGTTCGCTGGATCGATAGGGTTCGAGCAGTGACACATGAAAGACGTTGTGGATCTTCCATTTCCGGGGCAGTGTGAGTTGGACTGCGAGGGGCGAGACGATTTTTTCCACCTGGAAGGGGCCATGATTCTTGTGGTCCAGCTTCCGAGAGGGTCGGCGCGTCTTGATGTTGCGCCCGTTGAGCATCACCAAGTCCCCGATCTGGTATTCCGGAGGTTCGGTGCGCTGGGGGTCTGTGTAGCGGCGCATTCGTTCCTGTGCCGCTTCCAGTCGCTCAGCGGACGCCTTGGGTACCACGTGCATCCGGTGGGCGTAGAGCTTGCTGGCGGGGTTCAAGAGTCCTGCGGCGGCTGGGTCGGAGGCCACGGGATGGAATCCGTAGTTAGCGTAAAACGGAGACATCCCATTGCCCATGGTAATCGAGTTGTTGTAGGCGAACTCTGCCATTGGGAGTAGGCCTACCCAGTTATTTTGTTCGTGTCTGACGAACGCTCGGAGGTACGCTTCGATCGTCTGGTTGAGGCGTTCCGTCTGCCCGTCGGTTTGGGGGTGGAAGGCCGTCGACATCCTCGGGCGGATGCCTGATAGCCGCAGAAATTCTTGCCATGTCCCGGAGGTGAATCGGGAGTCGCAGTCCGAGACGATATTAGTAGGGAGTCCGTGGTACTTCCAGACTTCCCGAGCGAAGATGACCGCCAAGTCGGCCGCCGTTTTCTTTTCCTTTTCGAGGGGGAGAAAGTGTGTCATTTTTGTGAACCGGTCTATAACCACCCACAATTGGTCACATCCTTCCGAGAGTGGCAGTTCCGTGATGAAGTCCATTGCAATAGACTGCCAGGGGGCGTACGGCAATTCCAAGGGGGAGGAGAGTCCGTACGGTCGGTGTCGGGCCGTCTTGTTTTTCTGGCATTCAGGGCAGCTTTGGACGAAGTCGATAATTCTTTCGTTCATCTTTGGCCACCAGAAGTTTCGTCGGATGAGTTCGATCGTTTTATCCTGGCCCATGTGTCCTGCGATTTTCGTGTCGTGTTCTGACTCGAGAATCAATTTCTTGAGGTTTCCATCCTCCGGGATCCAGAGCATACCCCTCCGGTAGAGTAGCCCATCCTTGATCTCGAGGACCTCTTCCGTCCTGACCTTTCGGTCCCTCTGCCGCGCCTCACGAGAGCGGGCAGCTTCCTCCTCGACCTTCCGGTCATTCAGTGCTGCATTCCCCAGCACTGCTTCCAGTTCTTTCCATGCGTCCTGGTATTCGTCGTCCTTCCTCGCAGCTTCTTTGACTGCTTCCGCAAATTCTTTCGACCATTGTCGTGGTTGGAGTGATACCAATCTTGCCGAAGAGCAGATGAACGTTCTTTCTCGTCTGTCTGGTTCCGCAAATTCTGGTCCCGCGAGGTTGGTTTTCCGCAAAACTGTCGTGATCGGCTGGTTTTCACTCCCCCCTTTTTCAGGGCGGTACTCCGAACGCCTAGAAAGGGCATCTGGTTTCCCATTCCGGTTCCCTGGTCGGTAGTAAATGCGGAAGTCGATGCCGGCCAATTCTTGTGCCCACCGTGCCTGGCGTCGGTTGAGTATCTTCATGGTTGTAAAGTACTCGAGGTTCTGGTGGTCGCTGAACACCTGAACTTGTTTCGTTGCTCCCTCGCAGTACTGGCGCCAGTGTTTGAAGGCATTGACGATTGCCAGAAGTTCCTTGTAGTGGATTTCGTAGTTGATTTCCGCTGGCTGGAACTTTCGGGAGTGGAAGGCAACCGGGTGTAGTCTTCCTTCCTCATCTCTTTGTGACAGTACGGCGCCGATGGCAAAGTCGGAGGCGTCTGTTTGGATGATCACTGGTTTGGTGGCATCGAAATGGGCAAGTATTGGTGCCGTCGTGAATCGCTGCTTCAGCTCTCCGAAGGCTTCTTCCACCTGTTGGTTCCATTCCCACTCCTTCTTTCCCCCTTTCGTTAGCTCCGTCAGGGGTCTGGCTACTCGGGAGTAGTCTTTGATGAAGCGCCGGTAGAAGTTGGCAAATCCCAGAAAGGACTGTACCTCCGTTAGCGATGCTGGGGTTTTCCATTCCAGCACCGCCTCCACCTTTCCTTTTGCCATTTTGATTCCGTCTCGTCCAATGACATACCCCAAGAATTCCACTTCCTGAGTTTTCCAGACGCACTTGTCGGATGAGACTGCCAGTTGGTTCTCCCGCAGCCTTCTCAACACTTCCTTAACTCGTTGGTCGTGCTCCTCCTCGGTTTTTGCATAGATCAGGAAATCGTCCATGTAAACCAGGAGGCCTAGGTCAATCATGTCGGAGAAGACGTGGTTCATCATGTCTTGGAAGGTTGACGGAGCGTTGGTTAATCCGAATGGCATGACCTGGAATTCGTAGAGCCCATAACGGGTTCGGAAGGCTGTTTTCCACTCATCCCGTTCCCTAATAGGAATCAGGTTGAATCCGTTTTTCAGATCTAGTTTAGTGAACCACTTGGCTCCCTGAACTCGATCCTGCAGTTCTTGCATGAGGGGAAGGGGGTATCGGTTGGGAATCGTTATTCGGTTGAGGGCTCGGTAGTCGACGCACAACCGGAGTCCCTTCCCATTTGACTTTGGTACAAACAAAATCGGGGATCCTGCTGGCAAGGTGGACCTCCGAATTTTGCCTGTCCTCAACATTTCCTTGAGCCATTCCCTGAGTGTCTGGAGCTCGTACTCCGAGAGGGGATAAATTGGTCCCCAGGGGGCAGTTTCTCCTTCCTTGAGATCGATCTTGCAATCGTATGGTCAGTGTGCCGGCAGCGCCTCTACCGCTTCCTGGCTCATGATGTCGAGATAGTTCCTGAACTCCCTAGGGACCCGATCCTGAGGGTCCTCCTCGTTTATCGCTGAGACATATCCAATGACTTTGGCTTCTGGGTCAAGGGTAACCGCTTCGTCCAGGGACAGAGAGAATTCCGCCGTTTCGAATCTTGTGCACCTCTCTAGGCAGTTGTGGCTGCTGAAGCGCAGTTCTTCTGAGTCCCATGCGCCTTGGGGGGGGTGCTTCACAATCCACCAGAATGGGAGGAAGAGGTCGACTTCTGGTTCCAAAGGAGCAACTTCGAATACTTCTCGGGAGTAGTGCTTTCGATGCTGGAGCAGGATCGGCTCGGTGTACTCCATTCCTGCCCCTTTGACTTCTTCCCCTGAGCAGTTTAATAGTGGGGCTGCTTCTTTTCTGCGGATTCGGGGTATTTCGAGTTGCTCGGTGATTCTTGTGCTGATCAAAGGTACCGAGCAACCGGTGTCGAGTAGGACTCGTGCCGTGTGCTGGGTCGAGCCCCACGAGATGATCATGGTAGTGATCGGTCTTTTGCCGCACTGTGGTTTATTCGTAGATTTTTCGGATGAGGCTCCATTAGGGTTTAGCCTTCTTCGTTGTCTATCCTGCGAGGTTCCAGCACTTGGTTCCTCCGGACCCTTTCGTTTTCGGTTTGTTCCACAAATTGTTGGGAAGGACCTAGGGTGCGGCGAGCCCCGTCCTTCTAAAAATCCGAGTCGTCTTGCCATGCTGACCGGAGCGTTATGGCCACGGCTTCCCGCATGTCTTCGTCCTCGATTTTAACATGGGCCGCTTTGGCTTGCTTGGGGGCTGGAACCTCCTCGGCCTCCTCCCCTCTCTTCCTTTTCCCTTGGATCGAGCTCGCCTGCTTCGGAGCTTCCGGTAGCTCCGTGCCTTCGACTGTTGCTCGGGCGTAGCAGTCTTGGGTGGTGTGGCTGTCCCGGCCACACCTCCAGCAGTTGGCTCTGCCGTTCCTGTGGGAGTCGATCTCGTTCTGTGGGACCCCTTTGAAGGTATTGGCGCCGCTTCCCCAATGGCTTTCCGCCCATGATTTCCTTGGCTTTTCAGCCTTGCCCCCCGAGTCAGACTTCCCAGCCTGCTTGGGGCCACCACTCTCCTTGCCCTTCCGGGCATTGCCCGGACTTTTCCCGTCCAGGCCGTCCTTCCGTCCTGTGCCGCTTCCAGGCTGGGCTTCGCGAGTCGCTTTCAGGGCCTTCCTTCGTTCCACGTGAAGACCGGCATTGTAGGTGGCCGTGAGGAAGTGTTCGTCATCTATGAACTCCTCCATGTAGTGGGCGAAGCGCATGTCCAGGATGTTGTCGGACATTGCCTGGTCGATCTTTTCCCTTAGTCCTTCACCAGTGGCTTGGGCGTACACATTCAGGGCGCGGAATTCGGTGAAGTATGCCTTGATGTCACCTTTGTACCGCAACTGACTGAGCTTCAGCTGGGCGTTCGCGGCTTCCCTGGTGTCTCGAAATTCGGCCCGGATAGCCGCGGTGTAGCGGGCCCAGGTATCCCGGTCGGCCATTGTCCTTCTTCGGTGCTGGTGCCAGGCTTTTGCGGTATCCGACAGCAGTGTCCCCACCCAAGCGATTTTCTGGGTGTCGAGGGTTTCCGGGTAGAACCCGATATACTCAAGAACCGATTCCCACCAGACATTGAATGCCGAGGTGGGCTTCCCGTCGAAGGATTCTGGATTCTTTAGCTTGAGTCGGGAGGTATTGGTTCTCACCTCTGGAGCCCTTTGGTCGGTCCGGGCTGCCGCAATGCCTTCCCCCACTAGTCGAGCGATTTCTTCCGGGGTGAGCATGGTGGCGATGTGCCCTTCCTGAAGTGGGGTGGCTCCCGGTGGGGGCCTTCCGGTCACCTGGCTTCGCCGTAACTCCGGGACCGTGTACATGTCATCGTCGTTGTTGTCGTTCGGACCCACGCTTCCGGTGGGGTTTTCTGGTTCCGGGGAAGGGGACCGGGGTACCAACCTTGTTCGGGGTTGCCTGGGGGGGTCTCCTCCGGCCCCTCCTGCCGCTGCGTCAGGGGTCCCTTCCCTTGAAGCCGGAAGGGGGATGTCTCTTGGGAGAGCCGACTGTAGGTAAGTGGGCGTGGTGGTCGCCCGTTTGATGGCACTTACCTCCGTGCGCAGTCGTTGCTGTTCCCTGGCTAATCGCTCAGTCTCCTCCTGCTGGTTCATAGCCCACTTTTCACAGTTGGCGTTCCAGGTTTGTTGTTCCTCCGCCCGTTTCCGGTCCGCAACCTGGAGAAACTGGACGGCATCGTTCAGCCGTGTGATTCGGGTGATCTGGTGCCCCTCCTTTTCGGCCAGGTCTTTTTCGCGGGCGGTGATGGCCGTCCAGACGTCGGTGGTGAATTTCTGAGCGGCGCTTGTGGTGCGCATCAGCTCGGTTTGCATCCACTCGTGGGATACGGTTGTGTTGGCCTCGGCCGTCTTGTAGACGTATTCGAGGGCTTGCGTGAGCAGGTGGTAGTTTCGCTCAATTGCGATGATTCGTCGGTCGGCCCGATCGTAGGCATCGCCGCACATCCCATGTAGCTGTTCTAGGTCCCATTGGGCCTGTTGGTGCTGCGTAACCAGCAGTCGGACCCAGGCAGTGGGGTTTGGGAGGTCGATCGTTGGTTGATCGGTTTCGGTGTCGTTATATACTTCCAATGCGGTCCGTGGATACTCCAGGCGGAGCATGTCGACGTTGGATTCGGTCATTTTCAGTATAGGTCCAGGAAGTGCCCGGTGTAGATTGTTTCGTCGTCCGTGAACTTGTAGTCACAGATGTCCCGAAAGTCCAATCCTGTGAGGTTGGCACACTGATGGGCAAATGCGCAGTCGAACCAGTACTGGGTATACCAATGCTGGGGTGTGCAATCGATGGCTTCTGAGGGGATTGGGCCGTCGATGTGTTTGTCCCAGGGAGCTTCGTAGAGCAGGGCTTCGATTGATTGGTAGCTTTGATCGAAGTGCTGGGTGGAGAGTGGTTCGAAAATGTTTGCTAGCTCGAGAAGAAAGAAGTGATCTTGCTCGAACGAGGGCATGAGGGTCGTGTGTAAATCGAAGGTGACTTGTGAACCAAGATTATAGTGTGACACCTGGGTACGCGAGTACGGAGGTGGAGGTAAAGATATTGTAGAGTCAGGTTCGATTTCTTTATTCACAACGGAATAATCTTAGGTTTGTCGTGTCGGGGTGTTTCGTGAGTGTGGTATCCGAGGATAGGGAATCGAGGAATTTTGGTGGAGTTTCTGTGCGGTATATATGCCCCCTTTTTTTCTGTGGTCACGTGGTTCTTCTTGCTGTCATCACGTCGGAGATCCCAGTTCCAAGACGCGCGGCCCCAGAGGGTTCCGCACATGGGTGAGGTTGGTCCTGACCGGTCCTAGCGATAAGGGTGGAGGCTAACAGTCGGCGACCTCGTATTCCCCCCGACGCTAGTCTTTCAGACTATGCGGGCTTCGTATCAAGGTCCTAGTCAGGATCGGTCGTAACTCTTTCGGAGCTCGCCGTCTCGCCTAGTTTGCCGCTGGCCCCGCTCCGGAGTTATCCTTTCGTCCGTTTCGTTTCGGCCGTAAGGTCCTAACTCCGGGTCTTATCTCCCGTCTAGACTCTCCCCGACCTGTCTTGCGACAAGGGCCCCGCTTATGGCGTGCGACTCGCAGGAAGCTAGTTCCTCTCTTATCTCGTTCTCGTATGCAGCGGCTACATGAGTCGGCAGTGAATTGGGTCTACCCGGCGGGCTGGCCTAAGATCCATCACCCGTCGAGGTTACCCTCCACTCCACCTGTTCTTGCCGAACTGCTTTCCGAGGCCCCAAGACGTTCATCAGGGATCCTAGCCCCGTGACTCACCGTTCGGCTACCTTCCTCCTTGTATCTTTTTTCCCCTTGTTACCCTCGGGTGTAACATGCAGCAATCACAGTTAACTGAAGATTACATCTCTGTAACTTGACAAGTTAAGGTCCGATCTTCTTCAAACAACTAACAGATAGTCTGGCTCCGCTCATATTCCCACCGGACCCGTTCTGCCTCGCGCGTCCTACACCACTGCTCGTGAGTTATATTGTACCCAGAAAAAGTTGATATTTTTGTTGGTGTACGACAACTAGTAGCTTTTAGTATGGGTTTTGTGGTGGATAACCTTGACACCTCCCAGGGATGTGGCCAGGTGCTCGCATGAGGCTGGCACTCATCCCCTCTCCTATTGGTAACCTTGACTTACCATCCGGCTGCTGTTGGGTCGGTAATACTCCTCTCTTTTAGAGCTCGTCCCAGCCTGTGACTTTAACTCATGAATTATTACTCGGCCTCCATCCTCAGATTGGTGTCATGAGATGTGGCCCGGACGGGGACCGGGCACATTCTCGGAGATGAGACTGATAGCGTCGGCGCATTGTCCGGTGGACTAGCCACCGAGACCGATAGTGTCGGCATACCGGCTTCCGCTGGAATCGCCACGGAGACCGATATAATGGGGCATCCCGCGCCGGGACGTTCGCTCTACACTGAATATACTGTATACCAATACACACATATCTTTATAGGTTATGAGCCCAGATTGATTGCTTTATCAATCACAATATCTATACCTGAAACCATTCCCCCTTATTTTCAGCCACATCGCCAAGCCTCACCGAGTCAAACTTCAACGACAATGTCCTCCACCGATTCCACCTCAAAGCACGACTACCACGTCACCAGCTTATGATCCTTCAAACGCTTGAACTCTACGAACTACATCCAATGGAGGATCAATGCAAGGACCATACTCGATACAATGAATGCCTGGAAAATCGTCACGGGAGAAGAGAAGATGCCAACTGAAACCCCTCCGACCCACTCGATAAGAGTGAAAAGTGGCAAAACGGATGCCTCCACTTCAGCAAGCCATTGATTCCTTCAATGAACGAAGAAAGTCAGCTGAAGCCCTCATTCGCTACTCCGTCAACTCGACAATCCAAAAGCAACTCCTTTGTCTCCGGGACCCAGCCGAGATGTGGACGATGCTGAGCAACCAGTTCAACAAAACGTACTCCCAGATGCAACGCTCTATCCACGCGAGCAACCTCTATACGGTTAGGCCTCACCCAGGCGAAAAAATCGAACTCTTCTGTGAACGCTTACAACAGTATCGCGATCCTGTCGAAGGAACCAAGGAAGAGATCTCCGACAATGTTATGATCCATTACCTACTCAACTTCACGGGAGTCCAATTCAGTGAGGCCACCCATATGCCTCGGAAAGAGCTGAACAAAGAGACGCTCACTCTTCAAGGAACTAATCGGATGCCAACTCACAGCATGTGGGTACAGCCCTCAACGGCAACTCACAACGTGTGGGTACGGCCCTCAACGGTAACTCACATGCGGGTTCAGCCCTCGACGGCAACTCACAGCGTGTGGGTACAGCCCTCGATGGCAACTCACAACGTGTGGATACAGCCCTCGATGGTAACTCACACACGGGTTCGGCCCTCGACAGCAACTGACAACGTGTGGGTACGGCAATCGGCAACTCACAACGTGTGGGTACGGCCCTCGAGGGCAACTCACATGCGGGTTCGGCCCTCGACGGCAACTCACAACGTGTGGGTGCGGCAATCGGCAACTCACAGCGCATGAGTACGTCACCAAACACCAACTCACGTGTGGGTACGGCCCTCGATGGCAACTCACAACGTGTGAGTACAGCAATCGGCAACTCACAGCGTGTGAGTACGGCAATCGGCAACTCAGAGCGTGTGAGTACGTCAATCGGCAACTCACAGCGTGTGAGTGCGGAGCCGGAGCAGGAGCCGGAGCGAGAAGTTAGCTCGACATCGGCCGAGGATAAACCCACTCTGGATCACCTTCGACGCTTTGGATGCGTGGTGTGGAAGCACATCCCGAAATCTCAAAGGCTAGATGCAAAGATGGGTACCCGCGCAAAAGCCTGCATGATGCTCGGATACGTCCATGATACCACCAAGATCTGGCATATATGGGATCCCGACTTTGGCAAAGCCGTCAACTGCTCAGATCTCTACTTCGATGAGAGCCAGACCTACATGTCCTGCATGGCAGATAACGAGAGCAGTGGTGACCCACTCGGACTGCCAGAAGAGGAACCAGTGGTCACCAAGGTGATGGAAGATTCACCTGAAGCTGAAAACCCGGATACGGCTCCTGAGCAGGAGAGCAATCCGGCCACAGTGCTAGACACACCTGCGTTAACCCCACCGACGAGGCTGGGGACACTGGAAGAGGCTCCCACGCCAGATCCACAAAGCGAGCCTGACGGGGTCATCGCTGCTATTCCTCTAAGCCCCGCATGCTGACAAGAAGCCAGTCAAGACGGGCAGCCAGGGCCGGTAGAACCCTGGCTGATGAGGTCACAACTGATGACAACCCACGATCGTATAGAGAAGCCATGAACGGCCCTCTTCAGCGCCAGTGGAAGGCTGCTATGCAGCAGGAGTACGCATCTCTGTTGGAGAACCATACCTTCGGTGGAATATACCTACAGCAAGCCTATAGGGTGCAAGTGGGTATATAAGACCAAGATGGATCCCGACGGTACTCTGAGATATAAAGCTCGGCTTGTTATCAAAGGATACGAACAGGTACAGGGTGTTGGCTTTGAGGAGACCTACGTTCCGGTCAGTAAGTTGCCTACCCTTCGTTACCTAATGCGTTGCGCTGCCCAGGGAGAATGGGGGATCGATCAGCTCGACGTCGTCACCGCGTTCCTGAACCTAGCAATCGACAAGGAAGTCTACATGCAGCTTCCTGAAGGTATCGAGTGGCTCATTGCTGAGCCGCTCTCCTCCCCATCATCCTCCTCTGCACCGGCCGACTCTACTCACAAATCTACTCACAATCCATGCGCCGAGGCACATTCAGTGAGTAGGGCCGAGGAGAGGTTCGTCGAGTCGACTCAGACGCCGGACGGCAACTCACAGCGTGTGAGTACGGCGCTCACGGCGCTCGGCAACTCACGTATGAGTACGGCGCCTGGCAACTCACGTATGAGTACGACTCCCGGCAACTCACAGCGTGTGAGCACGGCGCTCACGGCGCTCGGCAACTCACAGCGTGTGAGTACGGCGCTCACGGCGCTCGGCAACTCACGTATGAGTACGGCGCCTGGCAACTCACGTATGAGTACGGCGCCCGGCAGCTCACGTATGAGTACGACTCCCGGCAACTCACAGCGTGTGAGTACGGCGCTCACGGCGCTCACGGCGCTCGACAACTCACGTGTGAGTACGGCGTCCGGCAACTCACGTGTGAATACGACGACCGCACCGGATCCTATGGCAATGCCAATCTACATGAACGGCTCCCTGAGACTCAACAAGGCGCTCTACGGCCTCAAGCAAGCACCCCTCCTATGGCACGCTACCATAAATGAGTTCCTCCTGTCGATTGGCTGTACACGTGCACACGCAGACGAGAATCTGTACCTCCGCTCCGGCGTCTTTCTCCTTCTCTATGTCGACGACACCACGATCC
>Ga0307516_10002848_pt1 | contig 22781 bp, 20 predicted proteins | sample 19_EM_MG_FD_203310 | JGI IMG/M metagenome (GOLD analysis project Ga0307516, IMG submission 203310) | Populus trichocarpa ectomycorrhiza microbial communities from riparian zone in the Pacific Northwest, United States - 19_EM | ecosystem: Host-associated > Plants > Roots > Unclassified | place... | reverse complement strand
GAAAGTTCCCCCCCATCCTCAACTTTATCCCAATACCTCTAATTTACTATCATGGCTGTCGTTGGAATCGACTTCGGAACCCTTCACAGCTTGGTTCGTCTTTCAAAGCGTCCCAGCGAAATTCACCCTTCATCTTTCACTTCCAGATTGGTGTCGCCAGGCATCGAGGCATCGACATTATCGCCAACGAAGTCTCCAATCGTACCACACCGTCCGTATTTACCACTTGTGTCCCAGGAAAAGATGTGATGCTAATATCTGCTCCAGATCGCTAGTCGCTTTCGGCCCCAAACAACGTGCCATCGGCGAGGCCGCCAAAACTCAGGAAACCTCCAACTTCAAGAACACGATAGGATCTCTAAAACGTCTCGTCGGGCGTACAGCGTCAGATCCAGAGATTCTGAATATCGAGAAGCAGTTTTTGAACGCAACCTTGAGCGATGTGGACGGAACGGTGGGAGTCGAGGTGCGTCTTGACCATACACTGATCCGATCTCCCGTGATCTGAAAGAGATCCAGGTCAACTATCTCGGAGAAAAACAACACTTTTCAGCCACACAACTCACAGCGATGTACCTCGCCAAACTGCGCGATATCACCGCGAACGAGCTGAAAACCGGTGTCCAAGATGTCGTGATCGCCGTCCCGGGGTGGTACACAGACATTCAGCGACGAGCCCTCCTCGATGCTGCATCCATCGCAGGACTGAATCCTCTCCGTCTCATTAATGACACCACCGCCACTGCCCTCGGATACGGTATCACCAAATCCGATCTTCCCGAGGCTGAAACCCCTCGTCATGTCGTTTTCGTCGATATGGGCCACTCTACTTTCTCCGTTGCCATCGTCGCCTTCTCCAAAGGCCAGCTCACAGTCAAGTCCACCGCATATAATCCTCATCTGGGAGGACGCGACATCGACCTGGCTCTCGTCCGTTACTTCGCCGAAGAATTCAAGGGGAAATACAAGATTGATGTTCTCTCCAATCCCAAAGCCACATTCCGCCTAATTGCTGGCTGCGAGAAGCTGAAGAAGGTCTTGTCGGCCAACACAGAGGCCCCCATGAACATCGAAAACATCATGGTCGATGTCGACGCTTCTTCCCACCTATCGCGAGACAAACTGGAGGAGCTGATAGCCGGAGTCTTGGATCGCATTCCTGCAGTTATTCATCAGGCATTAGCGGACTCTGGCCTCACCTTGGAGCAGATTGATGCCGTCGAGCTCGTAGGAGGTTCCACACGGATACCCGCCGTCCGCAGCGGAATTTCGCAAGGCTTCCCGGGAAAGGTCCTCTTTACCACTCTCAACCAAGACGAGGCCGTGGCTCGCGGTGCCACTTTTGCATGCGCTCAGCTCTCCCCTGTTTTCCGCGTTCGTGACTTTGCCATTCACGATGTCCAATACTACCCCATAAAAGTCCAATGGGAGCGGTCAGCGTCTGATCCCGATGACGACGTCGAGCTCCTAGTGTTCCCCAGAGGCAACGGCATCCCTTCCACCAAAGTCCTCTCGTTCTACCGCAAGGACCCTTTCGAGGTCGAGGCTGTGTATGCTGAGCCCTCCGTTCTCCCCACTGGTATCAGCCCTTTCATCAGCAAATTTTCGGCAAAGGAGGTGCCTGCCGATCCCAAGGGCGACCTCACTTTGGTCAAGGTCAAAGCGAGGTTGAACCTTCATGGTATCACGTCTTTCGAGAGCGCATATGTGGAGGAGATTGAAGAAAAGGAGGAGATGCCCGCTCCTATGGATGTCGAGTCTGCGGAGCCGCCTCCACCCCCGAAGAAGAAGAGGGTCGTGAAGAAAAAGGAGATTCCTTTCGTTGCCACCTCGTCGTCGCTTGATAAGAAGACCATTGAGGCTCTCAGAGAGCAGGAGAACCAGATGCACGCGGCAGATAAACTGGTCATGGATACCGAGGTGGGTTCACGTCCCTCCAGTACACAAAATGTCTGATCACTGATTGTATGTTGTCAGGACCGCAAAAATGCCTTGGAAGAGTACGTCTACGACACCCGGGGGAAGTTGGACGATCGCTACGCGCCGTACGTGCAGGAGTCAGAGAAGCAGAAACTCCTCGTCGCTCTTCGGGAGGCCGAAGACTGGCTATACAGCGACGAGGGCGAAGATGCCACCAAGTCTGCCTACGTATCACGTCTTGACGCCCTCAAAGTCCTCGGAGACCCCATCACCTTCCGGTACCGCGAAACCGAAGAGCGGCAAAAGGCCATCACGCACCTGCGCGAGACGCTGAACAACTACATGAGCCAAGCCACGTCCGGTGACGAAAAGTATGCGCATATCGATGACAAGGACAAGCAGTCTGTCGTCGAAAAGGTGGCGACTGTGCAAAAGTGGCTTGAGGACCAGATCGTCAGGCAGCTTGAGCGTCCCAAGAATGTGGATCCTGTTTTGACGAGCGAGGAGATTGGGAAGAAGAGGGATGAGGTTATTTACTTTGCCACCCCCATCTTGACGAAACTCAAGCCCAAGCCACCGGTGGTGCCTAGTGGTACGCAGACGCCCAAGAGCAATGTGGAGACACCAGGAGGGACGCCGCCACCGAAGGCTGATGGTACTGGCGAGACGCCTGGTCCCTCGGAGATGGATGTAGACTAGACTGGGGAAGATGCTTATTTACATTGAGTTCTGTGTACAACGATAATCAGGGAGGTTTGCATATACTATAGAATACAAAAACAGTTGATGCAGTACCATGTTACCACTATCATATCCATGTCTCAATCGATCTTTCAGTCTCAACCGAACATCTTAAGGTTGACTCTAAGAGAGAAAGAGAAAAAGGTAACTGTCCCGGAGAGACTTGAACTCTCGATCTTCCGATTTGAGTGTTAACAGTCGGACGCCGTAACCAACTAAGCCACGGGACAAGTCAAATATGGTCCGTCAATTATGGTGATACGGTTTGCCCTGAGGCGTTCAGCCAGGTTGGACAGTACGCGTCTTGTAACGTCGAGCAACACGGGAATTTATTCATGGCAAAGGATCAAGTCATCTACCACTCTCATACTCCACTCTACACCCTGTACTCGAGACGCATTCGTAGCTCGACTGATCTAATCGTAATGTTCGTACTCAGGACATCCCTCAATCGATATGCGAGAGATCAGTAGACGACAAAATATGGACTCGAGAGAGGGCATGGCGGCTTGAGATACTCACTTCTTCGTGGGCAGTCGCGATCATCGCCTGTAGCCGATCGACGTAATCAGCTATCAATTCGAATGAACAGAACTAGCGTGAGCGAGCCCGTTTGAAATCGAAGATGTTTTTTTGGGAGGCATACATGTACATTTTCCCCACTTTCGATGAGTGCAGCGAGACTTTCCGAGATGCTCTCGCACCCTCCCTCGTGAGCGTGGCTGATTGTGGAGTCTAATCTCAGAACTTTACCTGCGAATTCGAGGAATCGTAACAATGCGGAGATCAAGATGGCGGCTCCGAACTGTGACTGTGAATGTACAGAAGCTCAGATGCCAGGGAACCCACGGGCGGGGGACGCATTAACCTACCACAGTGACGATTACTGTAACCCATAGTGGTACCCTCACGCATACCGCTAAAACCACAACTTGTAGGCGAGCTCCAAGTCCCGTCCGATAGAGTCAGGTGAAGCACGACAAAAAACCAGCCTTCTAAACTCACGTCAGCACCACGACGCAAAAATCCAATCTTCTGCAAATTATCGCGCTCACCTTTGGCGCTCACATCCAAGTTGCAAACCGCCATGTGGCACACAAGCAGACTATATCACGAGCTGCGTCCAAACGCCATTTTTCAAATATGGATGATACGCGCGTTCACGCAGCCTCCTTCAAGCCGAAGCGGCGGGAAGCGATTCTTCTTCGGTTGTCGTAAAGTTTGGCTTGCCTCACTACCGATCATATGGATGTTTAGTTCTTTATAAGATTATTGGATTGCATGACAAACCTTAAACATCCTAGCCCCCACATTTGTCCTTAATAAAATCTTATAGGCTTTCAAGCTCGTCCGGCGCCCTTGAATTCAGGTAGGCAACGGCAGCCGGAATGCCTCGAGCATGAATTGATAAGATTAGAACACGCTCAAGGGCGGGCGACATGAGTTTGATCAAGATTCAACTGACCTTGAATGAAAGTCTCCATCTGGGCGGTGAATAACTGAGATGGCAGAAGCAAATCTGTGAAACGCTGAGTGGTAGATTCAGCTCCAGACTGTATTCACGGGAAAAATTTTCTTACTCTGTACAATTCATGATAGGTGGTGGTAATCTGGAGGACCTCGCTGCCGTCGTAACGAAAATATCCCGACACTTTATCGAGGTCGCTGGAGATGCTTCGAGTATGAATGCTTTGCTCATGTCATATAATCCAGCTGGACCGTAAGTTGCTTCGATTGATTCACAGAGCGGTCCATGGTACTTGGGTGTCGTCGTCGTAGAAAAGGTGACTCAGAGGGTTGGTGTCCACGCGAATAAGTGGTTGTCCTTTTTAGCCATCGTCGGAGACAGTCAATCAAAGAATAGGACGGGTGTCGCTACAATGTCGGAAGCGTAAATGACAGAAAGTCCACGATCACTTCAAGTTTCAAGGTTCATCATCCGCGTTTCCTACGTAAATTCAAGATTCTAGAGAGGTCAAGGAAGTAAGTTAACATGTGCAGGACAACCGTTATCCACGGTATCGAGATGGTTACCTTCATCCACAGCTTCGACGTTGTCAAACCCGTTGAACTTAACTACGTCGAGTGCTCTGGGCCGCAAGGGAAGTTGACCAGAGTTGGCCCTCCATTCGGGATAGAACGCGGGACGTATCAAAGTGGACGACATTTAGAGGAATTTCAGTGTCACATCCGGCGCAGTCAGGCACACGGAAACTAGAGCAAATACATACTTATTCCCTCAAACGTAACTTACACAGTACCGCACTCTGATTTACTGAGAAGGGTGAACACACGAGCCACTCGTCGCAGCTGTGTATTCAGCCAAGTCTTTTACCAACGCCCGGTAGGTATCCGACATCCCCTCTATGCGCGTCAAAAGGCTCTTCAGACGATGAATGAGCACAAGTAAACCACTGAAAGAAAACAGGAAGAACCACAATGTTGTCGAGTTCTTCGCTCTTCAGCTGTTGCACATCGTCTGCTGCCTTGAGAAGGCGTATCAGAGTCCCAGCCTCAAGATTACTATTTTGGACTGGACCTTGCCTAAAATCGTGGTAAGCGCAACCAGCGTTTCGCGAATGCTGTTGAAACTGTCATAGGCCTTCCCGATGGGATCCTGAAGTCTCTCGATATACATCATTCGTCCCACAATGTCCTCAATGTGCCTTTCTTTTTCCGGAAGGCAGTAATTTGAGATCTCTGAAGGGAATATGAGAAGAGAACACGAGAAACAACAGATTCTCACCTTGCAGACGTGTCTCACTGGCGCGAGCACCATAATAAATGACTTTGCCTAAGTGTAGGAGTTCTATAACCGTCAAGAAAGCCATAAGGCGTAATCCAACCCATTTCAGAAAATATGCACCGTTCCTCCGCCGGCAACGATCGGCGCAGTAAAATACACGCCAGCCAGAGCGGCGATCATCGCAGAAAATAAGACGACTATGCCGAAGTCGAGCTTCGCATAGTAAACCTTCGTTAAATGTCAGAAATTTGTCGTCGTCAGTCACAGTTCGGCAGTACATACCGTCTCGCGCAACCTCTTCAACAACTTCATCAGTGATGTACAGTCAATTCAACCGAAAGAATGATACACACTCTTTACATTCCCGATTAATACTGCTAAGCTCCCCCTTCAGATTGAGGATATCGAGGGATAATTTAGCGCGCTGGGGGTTGATGATAGTCGCGAGGTGGAAACCGCGCTTGATTGGACGTCACGCCTAAGATTATCGAACCCTGTAACCAGTGACTCGCTCCAAGGAGCCATGGAATCAAGCTTCGCTCTCTGCACGAGTTCCAAAAAACGAGGGAGAAAGTCAAAGTAAGAATATCTTGCAACTTAATGTCACTAACCTTGATGAGCTTAGCGAGGTCGCGGAGTTTATTAGCGGTTGGGGCTTGGTTGTCGACGGCACTAGGCAGGACTACTTGAACAAAGTCTGTTATCGACGGAGAATCGGGTGCATTGTGCGGAAGGTGTGGAGAATACACCGAACCTTGAAGGTAGGCTTCCGTTTTGGTTGCAACGTCGCGCGACAAGCTGACCCAATCGGAGAAACGCTGCGCATACACTCAGTACAGCTGCAAAAACCGGTGCATTAACGGATTTTACCCACCTTTTGTAGTTCAACCCAAGTCGCTTGCATATGAAGCACTCCGCTGATCTTTGCTCCCCAAGGGTTTGAAGAAAGGCTGTCGAACTCACGTTTGATGCATTCGAAAACCTGATCCATGGCAGCTATTTGAGCGGCAAGGTCTTTTGGCTCGCATATAGGGACGGAAGGAGCGGCAGAGGCAAACACGATAGTCGTAGTCGTATTGGCCGGGGGAACATCCTCCTGGGTCGGTGGGTCGGTGGGCAAATCAATTTCGGAGGGCATTTGAGGAGTCTGAAATTGAGTTGCCAATGGGATTGGATGCACGCTCTAAAAAGTAATACGTTTACCCGCAAAGGTGAGGAAGCAAACCATTTGACAGACTGGCGTCCCAGTTTGGCTGTCATCCTGAGACAGATGGTTCTGAATCCAAATATGTAACTTACAGCGAGACGGCCGCCCCCATCCTTTGGCATCCCAGGTGCTTAGATCCCCCGGAATTCGAGCCTGGACATTTCTTGCTAGCAGCAGGGAAGATCTCGTTGCACATTTTTTGATTAGACACATAGGTACCTTGAAGGGCGGCAGCGAAATTGCCAAATCCCGTCACCGTCCAAATCACTTCTTGAAGAACTTTGAAGACGCGAGCGACGAGCTCTGCGGACTCACGTTGGGAGTGGTCGAGTGAGAGGGCAATGATACAGTTCGAATAGAATCGAGAATTTGAAAGTCAATAACTATGGTGATATAGAGCACCGTGTAGTCTGTTCCGCTGTCGTAGAATATGTCGAGAAGAGATGTAAGAAAGTAGAGGGCGTATTTGTTCTTCTAGGGCGGTTGAAGGTGAGGCCTTGAGGCCTCAAGACCCCATGAGCCGGATTCTGAGATGAGTTCCCACCGGACAAGAATGCACTTCCGTCCTTTCAAAGAAGACGACGTCCTGGAACCATTTAATACGGGTTAAATCACATTGGCTACCTCAGAAAGTTCAGATAGACTGACAAACCTTCTGTCACTCTTACACCAACAAAATGACCTCAGGAAAGTGTGATGTCCTCCACACATCACGTAGGGTTTACCATCCATACTGGAAGGTATTGAGAATAACGCAGTGAAAGATATCGTATTAGACCTTTCGAAGGCCTTTTTATACTAGAAGACATTTTACCATAACTACTAAAGCTGTACGAAAGGCTATGTACGAAATGTATGTATGAACAGTAAGTACTATGGTAATGGTCGAGTAGTCTACATCTTCGTTTCACTAACTATATGAACGCGTCGCCCAGCGACCGTTTGTATTCTCCGTTCCCAACAGAAGGCCGGAACCTCAACGTTCAACAATCAGCGCTCAGCTTCAACTCGCCATGTGCGTAGGGATGAAGCTGGAGGAACTCGTCTGGATCTGTTCAGACCATCGAAAGTAGTTGTAGAGACTCGGATAATTTTGGAGCGTCGACAAGATGTCATTATGTAATTCATTGGTTCAATAGACGATCATGGATAGTACTTACTTGGTCTGTCTACTTGGGGGAGACAAGCAGCGCTGCGAAAGTTGAGAAACTAATATATTCACGAGGTCGTGCCAGCGTCTCAGAAGCATGCGCAAAGACCTACCCCCAATTTAGAATCCGACTTCTTCAACTCTAAACGAGTCGGTGGTTAGATGCGATTATGCTTGCAGCATCTGGCGAGAGAAGCGCGCGTTCTCAGGGATAACGAGAATTGGAGACGAGAGTTGATGAAATCCATGACCTCTACCTTTCAATTTACATGTCAATCCACGTATACTATACAATGTCCAATTTTTGAGAGCCCGATAAGCGTCATAGCATGGGCAAATTGCTATCCGTTGAGTACCTTCTGCCATTCCTGCCCATGTATGACATGGTCGACATCAAGCCAATGGCATGATGATCCTCTCCGAATCACGAACTCCACACCTGTGGTTAGGCTGCACGGTCGAAGGTAGGGTGGGACCCAGGATAAAAACTCGCCATTGGGCCCAATAAACCATCCTTGAGGGTTCATGCTAGCTTCGCGATACATACTTGAAGAATCGTTCTGCCTAGATGGACAAGTCGATGAATGTACCTAATGTGTTTCATGCATCAATCAAACTTGCCTAGAGAGCCTGTTGGCAGGGAACATACCTCTGGATCAGCGTGCCGCAGCCAGATGGTCTTATCATCTGAAACTGACACAATATGCTTGCTATCTGGCGAGAACGCAGCAGACATGACAGAACCTTGATGTCCCTTGAGAGGTGGTGGCAGTGGCTCCCCTGTCACAGCATCCCACAGGCGGATAGTCTTGTCATCTGACGCTGACACAATCCGCTTGCCATCTGGTGAGAATGCGACAGACAAGACGGGACCCTCATGTCCTTTGAGAGGCGATCGCAGTAGCTCCCCTTTCTTAGCATCCCACAGCCTGATGGTCTTGTCACTTGATGCCGACACAATGTGCCTTCCGTCTGGCGAGAACGCGATCGACCTGACCCAATCCTGATGTCCTTTGAGAGGTGGTTGCAGTGGCTCCCCTGTCTTGGCATCCCACAACTGGATGGTCTTGTCACTTGACGCCGACATAATGTGCCTGCCATTTGGTGAGAACACAACAGACGTGATGGAGCCCTTGTGTCCCGTGAGAGGTGGTTGCAGCAGCTCCCCCGTCGCAGCATCCCACATCCGGATGGTCTTGTCATCCGATGCCGACACAATACACTTGCCATCTGGTGAGAACGCAACGGACCTGACCTGACATGCATGTCCCACAAGAGGTGGTTGCAGCAGGTCCCCCGTCTCAGCATCCCACAGTCGTATGGTCTTGTCATCTGATGCCGACACGATGTGTTTGCCATCTGGCGAGAACGCAATAGACCTGACCCATGCCTCATGTCCCTTGAGAGTCAGTCGCAGCAGCTCCCCTGTCTCAGCATCCCACAGCCGGATGGCCTTGTCATTTGATGCTGATGCAATGTGCTTTCCGTCTGGCGAGAAAGTAACAGGCGTGTCCCAGCCCTGGCGTCCCTCAAGAGGTGGCCGGAGCAGCTCACCTGTCTCAGCATCCCACAGCCGTATGGTCTTGTCACTTGATGCTGACACGATACGCTTGCCATCTGGTGAGAACATGACAGACTTGACCCAGCCAGTGTGTCCCTCAAGAGGTGAGCCCATCAGCTCCCCCGTCGCAACATCCCACAGTCGGATGGTCTCATCATCAGATGCTGACACGATATACTTGCCACGAGGTCCAAATGCAACAGATAGGATGGTACCCTCATGACCCTTAAGAGGTTCTCTCAGCAGCGACCCAGTGGAAGCATCCCATAGCCGGATGGTCTTGTCATCTGATGCCGACACAATGTGCTTGCCATCTGGCGAAAATGCGACAGACCTGACCCAATCCTCGTGCCCCTTGAGAGGTAGTCCCAGCTGTTCCCCTGTCTTGGCATCCCACAGCCGAATGGTCTTGTCACCTGACGCGGACACGATGCGCAGACCATCTGCCAGTGGCGAGAAAGCGACAGACGTGACAGAGCCCTCATGTCCCTCGAGAGGTGGTCCCAGCAGCTTCCCTGTCTGGGCATCCCACAACCGGATGGTCATGTCACTTGACGCCGACACGATGTGCATGCCGTCTGGTGAGAACGCGACAGACGTGACAGATTCCTCGTGTCCCTTGAGAGGCGGTTGCAGCAGCTCCCCTGTCTCAGCATCCCACAGTCGGATGGTCCCGTCATCTGATGCCGAGGCAATGCGCCTGCCGTCTGGCGAGAACGTGACAGATGTGACCCAATCCGTGTGTCCCTCAAGAGGCGGTCGCAGCAACTCCCCTGTCTCAGCATCCCACAGCTGGATGGTCTTGTCATCTGATGCCGACACGATGTGCCTGCCATCTGGCGAAAACACGACTGAATTGAGTGGCCCATGCCCATGTATCTCACCCTGGATCCCAGGCCACGCCGTCCCGCGCCTAGACACAACTTTCGGCAATCCATGGAACTTGTCTGCAAACTTTGTAATATGTGCTTTCTGCGGTGAAAATGGTACTGCGGACAGGTACAGGTGAGGGGTGCTTGTAGAAATTGCACCACCAAACGTGCGAATAAATCTTTGGGCATCCGTTGCTTCATCTGAAATGACCTCTGCATGAGGCTGGTACAAGTCAGAATATGGATTCTATCCAAAAGTTCATTACACTACACACCGTGGCCCATTGAATGAGAGAGGACAGTGAGCCGGCACAAATATTCACAAGCTTGAGGAGGCTAAGCACTTCGAACCAGAATAACAATCTCTCGCTGTTGAAAAACGCTTGGACCTCTGCTGAAAGAGTAGAATTGAACGGCGCCTGGCGAACATGTCCCGTCCAGAATCGACACGAATATGCCAATTCAGGTGGAATATTTTTTTTGACGCGGTTATCCAGATCACGGATTTCAGAGTTGGGGAGGTAGGAACTCGGTAGATCACATATGTTAAACTGCAGTTGCTTCATCATGATGCCAAGGGAAGCAAACGCCAGTTCATCGTGGATAGGATGCACATCTATAAAGAACTCGCCACTCCGTTGACGATCTGTCAGAAAATCGGGGAACGACACATGAAGGAAACGGATAGGGCCAGAGGCCTCAGTGGTCCCACTAAGCAAAGCAGCCATAGGTGTAAGGATCCTATCAATCTTGACGTTTGGGAGATCCTTGAAATGGCACCTCATGGATGCCAACGATCCAAGCGAGAGTGGCTCCTTGGTCCCAAGTATCTGTGCCATGACAGACTTGAATGGTTTCAGATGAAGATCGCGCTCACTCGGAGGTTGATCCTGGTTGGGATATATGGCTTCCAATATGAATTTATACATTCCATCGAGGAGTGGGACGAGATGGACATTGCTGCGAGCTATGATAGCGTCGAAACGGTCCTGCGGTTTCATCCCAGCCCCAGCATCGTTATCTCCCCTGACGTATGCACAGGCCAATCGTGCCCACACAAATATTTGACCGGATGAGCGAGCAAGGGAAGTGGAGACTTCGTCCCTCGGGATCTTAAATTCTACCTTGGACAATTGGTAGGATACAAAGCGAAAAATGTCGCGTTCAGTCGAATCAGACGGAAGGCTAACCATGGACTTCTTCCTGACGTGCGTCCCACCGTCGAGCGCTGCGTCGATGTCTTGTAAAGATCGAGATGTGAGAAAGATTCGGATGTTAGGAGGAAGTCTTCCGGCGTTCCCCAGGATCCGAAGGAGAACTCGTCGCGAATCTGTATCCCCACTCTCATCCAATGATTCCATAATAATCACAATCGGTCCTATCATCCCCTCCGAAAGGGCCGTCATGGGCTTCACGATCAGTTCTTCCCACTGCTGCAGAATGTCTGTTGTACTCTTGAAAGCCGCGTTACCATGAATAACGGCGGTCAACTGTTTGCGCAGCGACGTGTCGCGATTGGCAAGATCCCGTGCAATGGTGCTGAAGACCTTCTCGTGGCGTCGTTCCGCCATTCGGCTGCGGTCAAAACAGAAACAGGAGCCGAGGCGTTCAAGCTGCTGGAATCGATGGGCAATAGTATGAGCAATAGATGATTTCCCGGTGCCGGCGTGACCATGAAGCCAGAAAATACGAGGTGTGTCCTTCCCGACGTTGTTGATCCAATCAACGATCTCATTGAGGAGCTCTTCCCGGGTACCCTCCAAACACAACTTTTGCATGTCGAGGCCGGCACCCCTAGCATACGGCATGCTGTTCAAGTCTACCGCGTCACCTGCATCTCAAATATCAGGTGTAACAACGGATACTTCGAAAAGGGCTCACGCAAATCATCGACCTTCTTGAGATCTTCCCAGATGCGATGCACGACCACGAGTGTATCACCTCCAGCCCTGTCACGGAACTCCTGCAAAAGCTTGTCGAAGACATCATTGTAGCCCTGCACGAGCGTGTCGATTTGGGAGGAAAACAAATTTGTGAGGGGCCTCATCCCTTGAAAGATCGATCAATTCGTTGACATCAGCATCATGGTCAAGTCAACTTACGAAATTTCCCGCAATATGCTTGAATGAAATACGAGCACTCCAGTGTTTGACGGGTAATACGCTCAACGACGGCCTTCATGGATTGAATGTCATTCAGTCCTGCAGTTATGAGAAGTGTGTAAACTCCATCCATCTTTGAAAGGAGTGTGCGAACGAGGTCGTCAAGATTTCCTTGGTGAATAATTGCCTGGAACCTCCAGATTAGATTGCGTGACCGGTGAAGTGCAATGGCCAGACCTTGGAAATAGAAGAGAGAATAGTCCACGCTGCTTGCACGTGAGGATGAATCTAGACATCGAATGAGCATCCGAGACAGGCTCGCGGAGAACGTGATCCTTACCACGGCGAGCTTGCCCACGACGGCATTGAACTTCTCCAATGTATTGAGGAACGAAGAAATCCCATGAACGAGACTAATCGGATTGTCGGTGCTGCTGAGCGTAGACACTATGCTTTGGATGGGCGCGGCAATCCCAGAGATGGCTTTCTTTGCTGCGTCTTGGGCAGTATCTACGGCCGTGATGTCTGTATCGAGTTGGTCGGATGGGGTTTCCTGGGTTATTCTTGTTAATGTTCCAACGGAAAATTGGACAGAACTGGGAGAGAACCTTGGGCATGTCAGCTTTAGGTGCATTGGTTCTGGTGCATGACACAGTTTCATCTGGGGATCGCACGACGATGGAAGGCAACGAGATTGGAGGCTTGCTGGTGTTTCCTTTTGAAATAGCATGCTGTTAATGAGGTTAGCTTACTTTGTCCTGTAACACAAAAGCGATGTATACCTTTTCATGACGTTTGAACAAGCCAGCCACTTTATTGAAAAATCCAGATCGCAGTGGAAATGTCGAGGAGCGCTGGGGCCAGTGTCAGTACGAATCGTGGGGCAAGAGCGGTGGACGATAGACATACCGTCGGACGTTCGTGCTGGGATCGTCCTGGTTCAGCACGATGGGGATGACTTGATTCCGAAAGACTCTTCTTCAAGGTAAGGGTTCGATTATTGGGTTCACTCATTTTGGAGCTCGGCATCTTCACAGATGGCTTTCTGCGAGGGCTTGGTCTGATGTATCATCTCCGCTTGAATATATGCCTTGACGTGAAGTATGATAGTATCAATAACATTGATAGCCACAGTCCTCTGAATGGTCCTGCACGTGCTCTCGCATGTGCGCCGGTCCAGCAAGCCACGATCGGTCGTTTCGCGTGTAATCCGTTGCACGCTCAGGCGGCCTTCAACCGAAAAATAGCTAATTTCCTCTCTGAAGGCGTCGACGCGTTACGTGCTTGCGGTATCATATCCGCACCCTCCGCCAGCCTCCCGGAAACTGCTTTTTCACAGCATCCACATCCGCAATCATAGTATAAACCAGATTCTCTGCACAAACCCAGCGATCGGTGCCGACGTGCCTAGCCTATGCTCTATTCAACACTTCAATTACACAAGCGCCCTCCGCAACCCCAACTTGCCGTCGTTTTACTTGCCAACTTGCATGCATTTGGAATATCCACCAGTGGTGATCGCCGCGCCTCATGGTTTACTGGCTTGGTGGCTGTTGGCGGATTTGAATTCTGAAATTTGCCGTGTCCACTGGCCGGTACCGCCTCTTTTATTGCTTTTATCCCTTGTTGTGTTCGTGGGCTTCAATCGAGCATGGTCTGGCGCGGGCTATGCATATTTCAGCCCTTCACCCCTTTGCCTGGATACTCGTCAAACTTACACACGCACCTCTCTACAGAACTGTGTTCAAGGACCTTCTTCCGCCTACTACCCTCTAAATTGCCCCTATCCCCTCGCGATAGTCCAGCACCACCGGCATTCAGAAGCATGCTTACAGATCATGCGAGTTTCGTCAACTACTCTATACGCCTATCCACACCCCCTTCCATAGCTCACAACACACCCGGACCAGCCCCCATCAACCTAAACAAGCACAAGAGGGCTGGGGAGGCCTCGCGAGCGACAACAACCTGTGTTAGGTGGACTCACGGCTAGTCTCCAACGTCCCCGCCGGCCCCAGCTAGCACTCACTTCCTATCCCCGATGTTGGCCCTATTGGCACCCTTAAGCCGGCTCTTCATCAGCTCTTCAACCTATTTCTATCAATTCCAAGTGGAATTCTGGCCCATCGACTGAACCCCTCATTAGTATGGCTAATAACTCCCGCACCCATGCACCACAAACGCCTCAAACGTCTGGTATTTTATCCGGCCCCCCACCGCCACTGAGCGGTCGGGTTCACTTCTGAAGAACGAGATTACATCAAAAACACAACCTGCCAAGTCGAAATGCCCTTTTTTGAATGGTCGGCTCCACATGCACGTCAACCTTCCTTCGGGTTTTCAATATTTTTCAGGATCTAATGGAAGGTCTGGGCTGATGCTGATGGCAATCCGGAATCGCTTGAAGCAAGAACATGGCGCAGTTTAGTCGAAGGCCAGGATGCCTTCGCAAAAAAGGCTCAAAGTTCAACAAAGCGGAGCCGCGAGAGCCATTTCTCTCAAAGGATTTCTAGGCCTCGTAAAATGGATTCCAGCGGATGATCAGGCATGCTTTGTCAATCTGATGCCGGTGCACGGCGGTAGATGAGCTATCTCTGCAGGCGCTTAGTATGGTTGAATCAGAGGAGCTTCGCGAGCTCCTGCTGTTCCTCAGGCAGGATAGGGACCTCCTTGGACCTCCAACATTGCACAAAGGTTTCTGGGTTTCTGATCAAATTTATCATCATTGACGAACTCGCGGTGAGCCATTCTAAGCCTCTCGTGTCATCATCCTTACCTCTTGAAGGGATTTCATCGGCCTTCACGTGAGATCCAGAGCAGTTATGAATACAACGTTTGGACGAATACGAGGACTGCTTGAGGGTTTCGCGCGGAACACACATGTTCTCGTCTACCTCAATTCAAGTAGTTCCTCGTCATTGTCCTCCCTTCCATGTTCTTACCCGCTGGAAACCCCAACCGACGCGCCAGACGACCCGGTTGAAATCCACTACATCACCGGCGCAAACCCTGGAGATGCAAAGACAGAACGATGAGTGAAAATAGAATAGTACATAGTTAAGGAGTTAGGAGACAGATCGGACTTAAACGAAAAAGGCTGAAGCGCAATTCACAATACGATGTAAACCTGATCTTCATTTATATTTAATTTACATAGATACCGATCATCATGACATAGATCTAGAGGAATTTCCACCTTTTATCTTCTGCCATTCCTGTCCATGGATGAGATGGCTGAAATCAACCCATGATCCCCTCGTAATCACCAACTTCGTATCCGTGGTAAGGCTGCATGGTCGAAGATAGGGTGGAACCCAGAATAAAAACTCGCCATTGGGTCGAATAAACCATCCTTGATCGTTTATTTTGGTGTCGTGACAAATGCCGGATAAGTTACTGTGCCTGGAAGATGAAGAAGTGGCCGGATGTACCTGACAAGTTTTGTACGTCAAATTTATGAAAGTATGTGAAGAGCCACGTGCACTGGGTGGGGAAACATACCTCGGGATCAGTGGCATGCCAGAGCCAGATGGTCTTCAAGTTATCACCTGAAAGCGATACAATCTGTTTGCTGTCTGGTGAGAACACAGCAGACACGACAGAACTCTCATGTCCCCTGAGAGGTGGTCGCAGCAGCTCCCCTGTGTTAGCATTCCACAGCCGGATAGTCTTATCATCTGATGCTGACACGATGCATTTGCCATCTGGTGAAAACGCGACAGACAGGATGGGACCCTCATGTCCTTTGAGAGGTGGTCGCAGCAGCTTCCCTGTCTCGACATCCCACAGCCGGATTGTCTTGTCATGCGATGCTGATACGAGCCGCTTGCTGTCTGGTGAGAATGCAACTGACATAACCCCATACTGATGTCCCTTGAGAGTTGGTTGCAATGGCTCCCCTGTCTTGGCATCCCACAGCCAAATGGTCTTGTCACTCAATGCCAACACGATGCGCTGGCCATCCGGTGAGAATGCGACAGACATTACAGAACCCTTACGTCCCTGGAGAGGCAGTTGCCATAGCTCTCCGCGTCCTGTGTGAGCATCCCAGAGCCGGACGGTCTTGTCATCTGATGCCGACAAGATACACTTGCCATCAGGTGGTGAGAATGCAACATACGTGACAGAACCCTTGTGTCCTCTGAGCGGCGGTTGCTGCAGCTCCCCAGTCTTGGCATCCCACAGCCAGATCGTGTTGTCGCCTGTTACTGATGCGATACGCTTGCCATCTGGAGAGAACACCACAGATTTGACCGAACCCTTGGTGTGTCCCTTGAGAAGTGGTTGGAGCAGCTCCCCTGTCTCAGCATTCCACAGCCGAATGGTCTCGTCATCGGATGTTGACACAATACACTGGCCATCTGGCGGCAAGAAGGCGACAGACACAATAGAACCTTCATGTCTATCAAGAGGGGTTGGAACTAGCTCCCCCATCTCAGCATCCCAGAGCAGGATGGTGTTGTCACTTGATGCGGACACAATGCGCTTGCCATCTGGTGAGAATGTGACGGACTTGACTGGACCCTCATGCCCCCCGAGAGGTGGTCGCAGCGGCTCCCCTGTTTTAGCATCCCATAGCTTGATGGTCTTGTCATATGATGCCGACACGATACGCTGGCCGTCTGGTGAGAACATGACTGACTTGACCAAGTCCTCGTGTCCCTTGAGAGGCGGTCGGAGCAGCTGTCCTGTCTCAGCATCCCACAGATGGATGGTCTTGTCATGTGATGCCGACACGATATGCATGCCAACTTGTGAGAATGCAACAGAACTGACCCAATCCTCATGTCCCTTGAGAGGCGGTCGCGGCTCTCGAAGCTCAGCATCCCAGAGCCGTAGGGTCATATCACCTGATGCTGATACAATGTGTTTTCCATCCGACGAGAACGCAACAGACGTGACAGAACTCTCGTGTCCCTTGAGAGGTGATCCAAGCAGCTTGCCTGTATTGGCATCCCACAGCCGGATGGTCATATCACTTGACGCCGACACAATGTGCATGCCATCTGGCGAGAACGCGACAGACATGACAGAATCCTCGTGTCCCTTGAGAGGCGGTTGCAGTAGCTCACCCGTCTCAGCATCCCACAGCCGGATGGTCCTGTCATCTGATGCCGACACGATGCGCCTACTGTCTGGTGAGAACACGGCAGACGTGACCCAATCCGTGTGTCCCACAAGAGGTGGTCGGAGCGGCTCTCCTGTCTCAGCATCCCACAGCTGGATCGTCTTGTCATCTGACGCCGATACGATGCACTTGCCATCAGGTGAAAACGCGACTGAATTGACATCCTCAGAATGCCCATGTATCTTACCCTGGATCTCAGGCCACGTTGCTCTGTGCCTAGATACAACTTTCGGCAATCCATGGAACTTGTCTGCAAACTTCGTGATATGTGCTTTTGTCGGTGAAAATGGTAGTGCAGACAGGTACAGGTGAGGGGTGCTCGTAGAAATTGCACCACCAAACATGCGAATAAATCTTAGCACATCCATTGCCTCGTCTGAGACGTCCTTGAACTCTGTATGCGACTGGTTCTAGTCAGAAGATAAATTCTATGCAAAAGCCACTCATTCTACTCACCATGGCCCATTCAGTGAGAGAGGACAGCGACCCAGCACAAGTATTTATAAGTTTGAGGAGGCTGAGCACTTCGAACCAAAATAACAATCTCTCGTTGTTGAAAAACTGTCGGACCTCTGTTGCGAGGGGTGGGCTGAACGATGCTTGGCGAATGTGGTCCGTCCAGAATCGGCAAGAATATGCTAATTCAGGTGGGATGCATTCTTTGACGCGGTTATTCAGATCACAGATTTCAGAGTTGGGGAGGGAGGAACTCGGCAGATCACATATGTTAAACTGCAGTTTCTGCCTCATGATGCGAAGGGAAGCAAAGGCTAGGTTGTTGTGGATGGGATACACTTCGATAAAAAACTCGCCACTCCGATCACAATCTGTCAGATAATCGTAAAAGGAGGCATGGTAGGGACGGATAGGGACAGAGTGATCGGTAGTCCCCCTGAGCAAAGGAGCTATCGGAGCTATAATTTCGCGAATGTCGATTTCTACGCGATCCTCGAAATAGAACCTCATGGACCCTAGCGAATTAACAGAAAGTGGCTCCATAGTCCCAAGTATCTGTGCCATCACAGACTTGAATCGTCCAAGACCAGGATCGCGCTGATTCGCAGGCTGATCCCTGGGGTATATGGTTTCCAATGTTAACTTGTACATTTTATCGAGGAGTGGTACCTGATCAATTTTGCCAAGGCTTATGGTGGCGTTGAAACGCACTTGTGGTTTCAGCCCTATCCCAGCTGGGTCATCTCCCCTGATATATGCACAGGCCAGTCGTGCCCACTCGAATATTTGACCAGATGAGCGGGCAAGAGAAGTGAATACTTCCTGGCTGGAGATCTTAAAGTCTACCTGGGACAGCTCCCTGGATACATAGCGGAGAATGTCGCGTTCAGTCGAATCCTGTGGAATGCTATCCATGGACTTCTCCCGGATGTGCGTCCCGCCGTCGAATGCTTTTTTGATGTCTGGTAGATATCGGGATGTGAGAAGGATCCGGACGTTGGGAGGGAGGTCGGTAATGCAGCTTTCGGTGATGTTATCGTTACCCAGGATTCGAAGGAGAACTCGTCGCGAATCCTCATCCCCACTCTCGTCCAATGAATCGATAATAATCACGATTGGTCCCATTGTTGCCTCTGAAAGCGCCCTCGCGGGCTTCGCGATCAGTTCTTCCCACTGCTGCAGAATGTCTGTTGTATTCTTGAGCGCGTCGTTATTACGAACAACGGATGACAACTGTCTACGCAACAACATGTCAAGATTGGCGAGATCCTTTGCAATCGTGCTGAAGATCTTCTCGTGGCGTCGTTCCGCGATGCGGGTGCGGTCGAAGCAGAAACAGGAGCCGAGGCGTTCAAGCTGCTGGAACTGATGGGCAATAGTGTGAGCAATAGATGATTTCCCGGTGCCAGCCGGACCACGAAGCCAGAATATGCGCGGTGTGTCTTTCTCAACGTTGTTGATCCAATCAGAAATCTCCTTGAGGAGTTCTTCTCGGGTGCCTTCCAAACACAGCTTTTGTTTGTTGAGGCTGGCACCCCCGGCATACGGCATGCTGTTCAAATCTACCGCGTCCCCTGCATTTCAAATATCAGGCAAGTGTGACAACGGATACTTCGAAAAGGACTCACGCAGATTATTGAACTTCGGCACGAGATCTTCCCAAATGCGATGCACGACCACGAGTGTATCGCCTGCAGCCTTGTCACAGAACTCCTGCAAAAGCTTGTCGAAGACATCGTTGTAGCCCTGCACGAGCGTGTGGGTTTTGGAGGAGAGCAAGTTCTTGAGCAGCCTCGTCCCTTGAAAGAATTCAATAAATTCGTCGATATCAGGGTCATGGTCAAGTCAACTTACGGAAATTCTGGTTTCTACAATACGCATGAATGAAATACGAGCACTCCAGTGTCTGGCGGGCGATGCGTTCCACAATGGCCTTCATGGACTTAATGGCCTCCAGTTCTGCATCTGTGAGAAACGTGTAGATGTCATTCATCTTCGAGAGGAGTTCGCGAACGGAGTCGTCGAGATCAGCCTGTTCAATAACCGCCTATAATGTAGATTAGGTTGCATAACCAGCGAAGCGCAATGGCCAGACCTTCGAAACGAAAGACAGTATAGTGTATGCTGCTTGCACGTAAGGATGAATCTAGACATCAGATGAGCATCGACGAGCTCGCAAGCATAGCGTGATGCTCACCACGGCGATCTTGTCCCAAACGGCATTGAACTTCTCCAACGTATTGAGGAACGAAGAGATCCAATCGACGAGTCTATTCGGGCTATCGCCGCCGCTGACCGCCACACTTTGGATGGGCGGAGCAAGAGTGCTCGTCCCAGTGTTGCCTTTCGTTACGACTTCAAGTGACGGGGCTGGATCTAGGGCCGTGACGCCTGTGGTATCGAGTTGGTCGAATGGGGTTTCCTGGATTATTCATGTCAGGGTCTGGACGGAAAACTGGACACAACCAGGAGAGGACCTTGGGCGTCTCGGCTTTAAATGCGTCGGTTCTGTGTGGAGATTTCATGGAAGGCAACGAGATTGGAGGTTTATTAGTGTTGCCGTCTGGAGCTGGAGTAGCGTGCTATTGGTGAGGTTAGTTAGGGTTTGGATGGAAAACTGGACATAACCGGGAGTGACCTTGGGTGTGTCGGCTTCAGGTGCATTGGTTCTGGTGTCTGACGCCGGTCCATGTGGAGATTTCGTGGAAGGCAAAGCGGTTGGAGGTTTATTAGTGTTGCCGTCTGGAGCTGGAGTAGCGTCACGTTGCTGCTGGTGAGGTTAGTTTACTTATCTCGCAACAGAAAAGCTGGCAGGCATACCCTTTCAGTACGTTTGATACGTTTGAAAAAGTTCTTTACTTTGTTGTAAAATCCAGATTGCGATTGAGGCGAACGGTTCGGAACTGGGGTAAGAGCGATGGGAGCTCCACATACCGTCGGACTTTTGTCCTCCAGTTCTTCATCAGGATGGGAGAGATTTGATTCTGCAAGATTCTTCTTCCTCTGGAGACGGGCTCGATTACTGGGTTCACTCTTCTTGGAGCTCGTCATGAGGAATGGACAAGCTCGGTCTGATGCATCATTTCTGTGTCTTGACGTGATGAATAGTTCCAGTGGCAGTAGAGGGGTCTCAAGGTCGAGTAAACCCCCCTTTATGCGGTCAGAGGTTCGATCCCAATGCGGACAAAATGAATACCCGGATACAGTCGGTAGCGAGGTCCGATCCGTATGCGGACGTTTGTGCTGACCTTCTGTGGCAATCGCCACAGACTTAGTAAGTGTGGCCGACAGACGGGCGCTTAGAAATGGTTAGGTTCTATTGGGACGGATAGTCCAACGGTTGTGCCGAGTGCAATTCCGGCGGCGCCTTCCAATTCTACAGAAGGCCGAACCGCTACATTTGGTGGAACGCGAGTGTTTGCGTTCGAGTCCCGGTGCAGCCAAAGGATTTGGGCATTTGGTACTTACCCCTGGCCTTGATCGAGAGGTATGTGGCAACCGCCACAGACTTAGTAAGCGTAGCCGACAGACGGGCGCTTAGACCCAGTGAAAAGTCGATCAGGCGGATTTGAGCCAAACCGAGCAGAACACCGCCCACTGTAAGCCGCTTGATTCGCTCTGTCTCGAGATTCTGGACACTTATCCAGCCAATGCAAGCGGAATTGAATCATATCGATAGGTTCAATTTTGATTCTACTCATTCATTCTATTTTTAATTCTGATTCATTGGGTTCGATTGCATTGTATCGATATACAAATCATATAGCTAAATAAGATCTATCAGAATCTCGACAAGCCTGTCGAGTGTGTGCCGCGCGCATCGTTCCCAGCAGACATGTCATGCCTGACACCACCACCTCCCTCTGGACCCCCGGTCTCACCCTCTGCCACGCCCCCTCCTGGGATCTAAAAAAAGCGAAAGAAGAGGTCCTCCATGATGGTGCCGATGTAGGCACGGCGTTCTCGAGACAAACATGTGGAGGGCGGTGTCCGATGGTGTCCGAGTCGAAGTCATGCAGTGTTTCGAGTGGCGAAGTAGATGGTGTGGGTTAATCGTGAGGAGGCAGAAGATGCGTACTGCTTTTCATGCGTCAAGTTCTCGCGCCGTGCACGACAACGGCAAACACATTGGGCAGTGTGTCGGAGTCCCTTCCCCCCTCATCCCAATTACAAACCACCCTAAATAAGTCTTCCGTTATCATGCTAGCGAGAATTTGGGGATCAAAAATGTACTTCAAAATTGCAGTGGTGAAAGCGACTTGGGCGGCGAAGGTGCTCTGGAAGTTGATAGATCCTACTCGTAACTATAAGTGGAGAAAATTCGTCATTAAAGTAGATGAAAAGAAGTAGAGGACATACCAGGAGTCTTAATGCAAAAGCCGAAGAGCTGGCATCAGTGATATAGCACGCAGCAGTCGCCGGTGACTCGTGAGGGGAAGAACGAGGGCTGGAGATTGGAAGTGGGGTTGTTTGAGGGCATGCATGGTCGTAGCAGGATATTTTAGCAGCGGGGTGAAAAGGTGTGGATGCTGAGTGACTCAATCGGGAAATTGGTGGGTCGCCGATTTTCCCAGGCAGAGTTGAAAAGTCGGCACATATGTTGGGAGTCTTTTTATTAGATTGTAACCGATGATAAACCAATTACGGAATGAGATTGTGTGGAAATGGCATATCTAGGTTCGAAAGGTGCCAGATATGGTAAAGTCCCTCAGCCGAAAAATAATTTGCCACTTCTGCAATATTATTTTGAACGTCACAAACGGGAATTCTGGCAGATGACGCTAGGGGAAGACAATACATACACAGAACGTGAATCTGTGGTATGGGGTGATGGTACGTAGGCATAATGCGACTGTGTGGAAACAGCATATCTGGGTTTGAAGGGTGCCAGATGTGGT
>Ga0307516_10002847_pt1 | contig 22784 bp, 23 predicted proteins | sample 19_EM_MG_FD_203310 | JGI IMG/M metagenome (GOLD analysis project Ga0307516, IMG submission 203310) | Populus trichocarpa ectomycorrhiza microbial communities from riparian zone in the Pacific Northwest, United States - 19_EM | ecosystem: Host-associated > Plants > Roots > Unclassified | place... | reverse complement strand
CCCCGGCCAGCAGTGGGAACCACAAATGCTGTGGAATCAATGCACATAGCCTCGTGGAGAAACTCCACGAAGATATCACAAATATCGTAAGGACACCTGCCCCAATACCCGCCAAGGTATGGCACGAGCGGATGGGCCATCTCAACTGGGAAGCCTTGAAGGCCGTGAAGACTTCAAAGGACCTCTCCCCACTTAAAGGTATCGTCCTGGCAGACGACCCTCTCCCTCACTCCTCAACTTGTCCTGGCTGCCAAGCTGGCAAGGCTCATCGAAGGACGTACAAACCCTCGACAACTCGTTCGGCACGTTCGACCCATCCGCTAGAACGTGTCCACTCGGATCTCGTTGGTCCTATTCCAACCACCTCTATCAACGGTCACCGATATGCTGTAAGCTTCACATGCGATTACTCGAGTCACGTGTGGAGTCTGCCGATGAAATCCAAGGACCAAACCCTTGCAACTTTCAGGATGTTCGGCGCTCAGGTCAAACGTCAATATGGCCTGACGATTCGGTACTTCCGGTCTGACCGTGGAGGCGAGTTTATGAGTAAGGAGTTCTCCGACTACTTAGCGTCAGAGGGAATCATACGGGAAACCTCCGCTCCCGACACTCCCCAACAAAACGGGTTAGCGGAACGAATGCAACAAACCATCTGGTCTGGCATTCGTGCTGTACTTCATCACTCGGGCATGAAGCACGGGTTCTGGGCTGAAGCCCTGGCGGTTATCGTCCACGTCATGAATCGCGCTCCGCGAAAGCGTCTTGACTGGCGAACCCCTCACGAAGTCCTCACTGGACAAGTCCCGAATGTGGCGTACTTCCGAACGTTCGGTTGTCGCGCCTGGGTCTACAACAACAAGGGTAAGAAACTCGATGCAAAGGCCCTACCTATGGTCTTTGTCGGTTATGAACCCGGTTCAAAAGCATACCGTCTCTGGGATCCGTCGAGTCATAGGATTGTAATCTCCTCCGACGTTACCTTCGACGAAACCCTGTTTCCCAACCGACCGGTCGAAACACCGGTTAACCCTCCAACCGTTGCGCAACGGCTTGACATCCCGCTCAAGGGGTCAGAGGGAAAACAGGACGAGTTCATCACTCTCCCGCTTCTCGTCTTCGAACCTGGCGACTACGACCCGTCGCAAAAGCAGCGGTACATACCGCCCCACAAACAACGGACTCCGGGCCCTGCAGGCTCTTCCCCTGGCACGTCTAGCCAGGTTCCTCCACCTGCAACCCGCGATCCGTCTCCTCCTCCTCAATCCTCCTCTCCTCCCATTCCGGGACCCTCAAACTGGCAACCGGTCTTCGAAGATTCGGACAACGAAGTCGAACAAATCCTCGATGACGACAACGATCTTCCGGAAGGTCCGTTCCCTCCGGGTGTCGACAACCTCTCTGCCGAGGTGTCCAAACAACCCACACCGGTTCCTGCCGCCACTCCTCCTATCGCTTCTCGCATCCCCACTCCTTCTTCCATCGCTTTTTCTCTCCCATCCACACTGAGCTCTCCAGGCCCGGATTCTCTTCACTCCGAGTCCGAGTTCATCGAGGAAAACCTCAACCCTCGACGTTCAGAACGAAAGAAAAAGAAGACCGCCAAGTACACCGGCGGAGACGCGAACCTCATCGCATCTGAGAAGGATCTCGAAAAGCTAGACAAGGCTTATTTCGAAGGGGTGAAACTATACGTTTCAGCAGCAACATCCCACGGAGAACCGCGAGCGTACCATGAAGCAGTTGACCCGGCCAACCCCGATTCACCTCGTTGGATCGAGGCAATCCAGGCCGAACTCAAGTCCCTCCAGGACCATGGCACGTGGAAGGTAGTCCCGCGACCAGAGGGAAAACGAATCGTTTCCTGCAAATGGGTGTGGCGAATTAAGGTAAAAGAAGACGGTTCCGTCGAACGCTACAAGGCCCGCCTTGTTGCCCGAGGGTTTACACAAACCCGAGGCGTCGATTTCAACGAAACATTCGCCCCAGTCACACGACTGGATACCATACGGCTCCTAGCGGCAAATGCAGCACAACGCGATTGGGAATTTCGTCAAATTGACGTAAAAACCGCCTACCTCTATGGGGAATTAGACGAGGAGGTCTACATGGAAGTCCCTCAAGGTCTCGAGGGAGTTCCCGAAGGCCACGTCCTTCTTTTAATCAAAGCGCTTTATGGATTAAAGCAAGCCGGCCGCCAGTGGTACAACTCCCTGCGAAACGTCATGGAGGAGTTTAACATGAAGCGTATCGAGGCCGACCCTCATACCTTCATTGTTAGCAAAGTCGTTGACAAGGTAAAGAGACTACTCATTGTCCCGGTCTACGTGGACGATCTTTTTCCTTTTGGCGACAAAGTCTTAACCGATGACTTCGAGAGGTACATCCCAAATTACTTCGAGACATCTCCTCCCTGCGATGCCCACTACTTCCTCGGTATTCGTGTTACTCGAAACCGAACCCCCGAGGACGTCAGTCCCTACATCTGCCTAGACCAGATAACCTTTATCGGAAAGGTTCTGTCGTCCATTGCGGAGTTCTTCCCAAACGCGAACATCACCGACAGAAGGACAGTCCTTCCGGCCGAGAAAATCGAACCCAATACTCGTCCCAAAGCGTTCGCGGACAGACACTACGTCCGTCGCTTCCAGTCGGCAGTCGGCCAACTGATGTATATCATGTTGGCTACACGACCGGACCTCGCCTACCCAGTAGGCATGCTGGCGCGTCACGCGTCGAACCCTTCTCCCGAACACGAGAAGGCCCTTCTCCACCTTGCTGGATACCTCGGGTACACAATCAACAAAGTACTCATCTACCGCAAGGCTCCTCATCAGGATCCAAAACCCGGTCTTATTGAGGCCTACTCGGACGCAGACTGGGCCGGAGAAGAGCACTCCGCCCGATCTACTTCTGGTATGATCGTTTACAAGAACAACTCAGCTGTCTGCTGGGGTTCTTGGCGACAAGGTATCGTCTCCAGTTCCACCATGGAATCGGAGTACATCGCCATGTTTAGGACCGTCAAACACGCCGTCCTACTCCACTCGCTCGAGACTCAATTCGGTCTCGATCCTCCTCGTCCTATCTTATGGTGCGACAACAAGGCTGCCATCGCGATTGCGACAGGAGGAGGAATGAACTTCAAACGTTCGAAGTTCATGAATGTAAAGTATCACTACGTTCGCCGTGCGTACGAAAAGAACGAGACGAACATACTGTACGTTGAATCTCAGCACAACATTGCTGATCCCTTCACGAAAAGGCTTTCTCATGGTCCTCTCGAGGCCCTAAGAGGACTCTTCATGGAGGAATACTCCACACGAGAGATACTCGGAGGTGACGGACCAGGTCCTAACTAAGTTTTCTCTTACGATCTGTTGTTTTTGTTCCTACTTCCTTTCGTTTCTCGGTTCTCACCCCATTCGGACACCACGTCCTTCTTCTTCCTTTTAGTTAGTTCAGACTCGACCGAGAGGGAATGTCGAATAAGTACAACCACGGCTAATGCGCTCTCGCCTGCCCTAAACTACATATCATTAATACCCGTGTTCCCACGTCTGTACCCTCAGTTATTATTTCTTCACTGAGGCGTACGTATTATTTTCTTCTGCTCTGTCTTGACCTCTCGCTTACACTCTTTCCTTTGTAGTCAGACTAACGAGCGATCTTACAGGTAGATAGAATAAAGTTATTATTTCTTCACTGAGGCTCAGACTAACGAGCGATCTTACAGATAACACTCGTTTACTCGAACAGTATACAATCCGTAACACCAGATAATATCATATCCATCGTAGAAGGGCACCAGTAGCCGAGATTGGCTCTACCGGCAACCCGACGGAGCGGTCGGGGTCTCTCCGTCTTCCTTAAATGTCAAGAGATATTCGCCTAGACAGTGTAATGGTACGGATAGTCACCTACCTCCTCTACGAGACGGGGCCAATATCTCGATATCTCGCACAATGACCATGACGATTCATCACATGCCGGAGCGAAGCCCGGCAAATCTTGTGCTAACAAAGGCAGATGGGAAAGAAGGACGCCCCCGCAGACTACGACCTTCTGATATGCGCGGCGAGACCATCGACGGAAAGTGGGCAACCTTCGTAACTGGGCGAACGAGACCCCACTGTCACCTGATATCGATACCAGCGAAAACGTATGTCCTGGCCGGCGAGTTGGTGGGATAAAAACCCCGTCCCCCGGAGAACCCATGGCACGAGGTTGTCAATTCGATCTGACTGCTCTCCGGTCAGCTTTTCCCCGCAGACGGTTGATTTTGACGACATAGTTCCATAACGTGCGTATCACGTTCATTCATGATTCCTCCTTCAGGCAGAGCAGGTTGGCTGTTTGGCGTCGGCTCAACCGAGAACGACGGTCGAGGACTCACCGAGGTCGGGGTGAGGTTTATACTGGGAGGGTTGGTCGTTGAAAGGTAGAGGATAATTCGGATTCTAGCAGGCACATCACCCGTTTTGCGCAACGGGATGTTCATGGGTGGCGTTTGCGATTGCGCTCTAGGCCACTTGGTAGACGTCAGCAAGTCCTCCTCTTCAAAGCCGCAACTCCAAAGACGTACCTCAGCCGCGTTTCCGTCCGAATATGTCTCTGGGTTCCTGTCAATCTCCGCAACCATTCGCTTTACCAGCTGGGAGAATTTTGGGAAGCGGAAGCCGATCTTTCGGGCGTTATCCGGGAAGCCATAGCACCGTTATAGCAGGGGATACGACCAACGGTCAACCGACTAACACTACCTCCAATCTTCGGTTGGCATGCACGGATACCTCGACCAGTGTCGAAGTTGTGGATAGGGTCATCAGTTTTCTGGCCATTACCACGCTTAGTCGGAAATCGTATGACTAAGGAACATCCAGAAGGTTTGGGGTACCTATCCGTATTGGGGTCAGGAAAACGCCGTTTAGAAATGAAGAGAGTTGAGTCGACGCACCGGCTGAACGTTGACGTTAAACGTCGGAACCCTCGTTAACTCTCGACCTTCTGCCTCATCGTAACCCACCTCAACCCCGTATCACTCGCGCCTCTCCGGGAGATCTTTTGTGAGGCTCCAAAGAGTTGAGCAGCCCTTATCGGTAAGTTTCCTCCGTCTGTGGATACGAGCAATGCGTTCCTGTTCAGTGGCCGCGGTGTGACGTGACCACGGTGAATTGACTTACTTGGCCTCCTCGTGTCCATCTTGGTCGAGACGAGACGAGATATATATATATATAGAGGAAGGAGGGCGGCGCTGAGGAAGGAAACATTTCGCGACTGGGCGTGGACTGCCAAGTTTCGGTACATATGTTGCAGACACCGCGGGCAACGAGCTATATCCCCGTTGAATATATCTTGATTTTGCGCTGAAGGGTGAACCAATTTCTTCAGGACAAAGGGAATCGAACAAGTGTTGAAAGAACGCGGAAGAAATGCTCGGGAACGAATCTCATTGGTTAGCACGTGGAGAACTTTATGTTTCCTTTCCATTTCTTCGCCTACGCTTTACTGAAGATACTGGTTCACACTTCAGGATAAGCTCATGATTTATTCAACAGATATATTCTCCACCGCCCGCGGTGAGATGGGCTTGATGTTTCTCACGCTTGCTTCACCTCGGCCAAAGCCACAGGTGGGACTGACTGGAAACCTTGGGATTGAGCGAAGGAACTGTCGTTGGATCCAGGGCGAGCGTTACGGTGGCGGCCACGGGGACGCGACGAACGGCAGAATTTCGCGGATAGCGACGGTGACGGACCTTTCGTTTCTCCCGCCCAGGATCTTGGCCCGAACTGGCTCGAATCCTGGAACCCATCCTCTTCAAACCCTTCCACCCCCACGTCTTTCGTCGCCAGGTAAGCCCTCTCCATCCACGTTTCCAACCAAAATTCTGGGAATTTACTGTTTTTCTTTTTTTGCATTCTTGCGTTCACCCGCCCAGACGCGGGCTGCTTCAGGTCCGCGAGGTTCCTGTCATCCTCCTCTCTCCTCCGAAAAGGTCGTTTCTCCCTGGAATCGATCCAGAAGCGATATATGCTCAGCTTCCCCGCTTCGTCCGAGATCTGTACCTCAAAGAACTCGAGCTCAAGGTCTATGGGCCAGCGCCGAGGGTAGCACACGTCCCGTGTCTTCACCGGAGTTCTCCACTCCCGCCCTTCCTCAAATCTGACCTCGCCTAGTATGACGTGACCGAACCCGGTTATGGTATCATGTAACAATCCTGCAGGTCGACAGAACAAATAGATATTGGCAATCTGTTTTTTTATTGACTCGTCCGCCGGATCTGCGTTCCAACACTCTTCTCTGAAGCTCAAAGGGATGGCGTGGGTAGGTTCACTATAGGCGTCCAGAGTTTGGCAGCGCGCATAAGCTACGTATACGGCTTCGGCTAAAGTAGGATCCACGGTAGCTGTTTCTCTTCTATTTGCCCTGGTTTCTGAGTGGATGGAACACGGAGACATCAACAAGTTCATCCAGCAGGATCGGCACGCAAACCGCAGCAAGCTCGTACGTTGTTATTTGATCTCATAGCAGCCGTCGTCCAGTTAGCCGGCGTTGCGAATGGGTTGAAGAATATGCATGACCTCCGCATGGTCCACGGAGATCTGAATTGAAGGGGTGCGGCTCGTTTCTTCCAAATGAAATATCTCTACACTCATAACCCAACCATCTACGAAGGCAAACATCCTGGTCAATGGGGATCGGCAAGCCTGCATCGCTGACTTCGGGCTCTCTACAATCACTGGCGTCGCAACCTACGCTACTGCCAGGGTCTCTCAGGCGTCGTTGATCTCGAACGATACACTCATGTCGTTTACCGGTGGGGGGACCCGTCGCTGGATGAGTCCCGAACTCCTAGATCCGGAGAGGTTTGGAATGCCGGAATCGGAAGGGAATCGGCCTACCAGGCAGTCCGATTGCTATGCTCTCGGGATGGTTATCTACGAAGTAGGTATTCACGCGAACAAACCAACCGCGGGAAATAGCTAACGATACCCTAGGTATTATGCGGACACCATCCCTACCTCGAGATTCCGACGGATACTCTAGTAGTCAATGCGATTATGGAGGGAGTCCGGCCGAAGAAACCGGAGAGGACGACACGCCTCGGCTTCAGTGACGAACTGTGGAGGACCGTTGAGTTGTGTTGGCTGCAGGATCGAAACGCACGGCCCGGGGTGGAAGAAATTCTTTCCAGCTTGAATGACGCTGCGGTATCCTGGTAAGTATGAGGGCTCTAGCTTAGCTCGTGGTAAGCAGTCGAGCGGTATCTTTGTTGGCGACCCGGGGTTCGCCCGCCACATCTCCCAACCATATTTCTTATGGTTGTATAACACGTACACAGCGGGACTACATATGTTCAATCACCAGGGCCTGATTCGGAGCTTGGGGCAGAGGGATATATGCAGGCAACGACATCGACGCGACAACTACCCTCAGTAGCTTTGGGGGAATCCGTGACCTCTCTAACAGCTAGGACATCCTATTCGGAGAGCTTGATCTTTCCACCGCACTGACTCGGTCCAGATACCCGGCGTACGGAAGTCCACAGTACTAGATTTGTGGATGCCACGAGCCATTGCTCCGGTCGGATTTCTCTTGCGAGGGGCGCCAGAGCTTTCCGTGAGTGGAGCCTGGCGTGGTCCCTCCAGAGAGTGACTGTGTATGGTGAATGTGTGGGACCACAACAACAAACGTGCATTGAGGAGCAGAGGTCACAAGCGAGGTGGGCGATAAACTTGTTTCGCAGGGTCCTGTTATTTCACACGTTTCAGATCGCAGTACGTACATTCGAATCGAGAGGCCCGGTGGTATACGAAACGTTCGGAAATTTCTACCCCAAAGGCTCAGCTGTGTGTGGAAACGCAGACCTAGTGGATTACAACTTCGGTCTGGCGAGCGCTTTGACCTCGTTCCTCCACAGCGGTCTTAGGCTCCGCGTCGGCGGAATTGAACTGCGTCGACTACCACTCTTGCCCCAAATCCGCAGACAGTTTCTGCGAGAGCGCGAACTGCATGGTCAGTAAGGGGTCGACGCTGCGGAGGGGGAGAGTCCAACCCTCATAAGAAGGCTGGGAAGGTAGACGCACATAGAATATGCCCTTCGTCGCACAAGACGGGGACGATCGTTCGCGAACTCGTCGATACTCATGCAACCTAGAATTCTTGACCGATGCCTGAGCGTGCTCGTATTGAAGGAGAGGCCGTAGGCAACGACAAGGAACTAAGTTTTTCCCGGAATGTTCGGACCGACGGTGGCTTTGCACCGTTTTGCTTCGACTTGTCCGAGACAGTGAGACCGATATGACATCCGGCGCCAAGAATGAAAACGGTTGGGGAGGCGTCAGCGGTGAATCATGTTTCGGCTGGGTCCAGAGGGTGAGTGATGCCGTTGGTAAGATTTCGAGTCTCCTTGTCATATTGACAACAGGACTCGGCCAGATTGACGATCGCAAAATCCGGGCGACCAATGAAGAACGTGTATTGCCTCGGCTACAACACCGGGGGTCAATACAAACCACGGCGTTACCTTTTGGGTGCTCTGGGAGAGATAGAGATCTGGCCGTCCGCAACAAGTGACCAAAGTACAGACCTCAGTGGTGTCCTGGAGCGGTCGGGTCATAGAAACAAATCAGGGAGCCAGAAGACGACGCGCGTCGCAGACATGAGGGGAGATGTTCATCTTGACGACCTCCTGGGAAGGCTGTTAGTGATAGACCGTGACGAGCTCACGGTATGGTCGGAGGAGAGTCGCCCGATCCTGACCCGACTTCGGTTCAACTCAACCGCTGCAGAGGGAAATGACAACCAGTGAATGGTAGCCTCACCAAGTGGTGAACGGTTGACGTGCCTGATAACGAGGATGCATACCTTCACCGGCGACGTCAAGGTTCCGGGCAAGCTCGAGTTGTTTGGCGGTGTGTGGACGTTAACTCCCCGTTAATCCCAGCGACGGGTGGGCAGTTCGACGACCATTTACGAGCGTGGGGATGTTCTTGGACTCGAACGAATATAGGGCCAGAGCGTGCTTTCGAAAATGAATTGTTGGGTTACAAACTGCTGCGGACAAATTATACGCGTCCTGTATGCGTGTGTATGTGATACTAGTTTGGAATGATATCAAAGAACGGAGGGGAGTGGGGGAGGTAGTAGTGACTCGGAGAGGCCTGTTCAACTCCAGCGCAGAAGGTTCTAATTCTAAACCGCGCCGATGGCCTGATTGAACCCGGCGTCGTTGGAACCCGCTACCGCCCGCTCCATCTGCAGTTTCTGCGTTTCATCAGATGTGCGCATCCTGCCGTGCAGCAAGTTAGAAAGACTTACAGCAACGCGTCGCTTCAAAATCACAAAACCCACTTGCATCCGATATAAGGCCCTACAAGTACGAAACAATTGACGGGGCCAGGGAAACCCGAGGAGTTCATCCTCGGCCTTGGCCTGCCTATAGAGCACGAATAAACTACCCGGCAGGTAAATGTGAGGCGGCTCCAAATGGTGGGAAACGAAACTTACTTGCGGATCTCCTCCTTGATATCAACTTGCTGATCCTCGGGAGGGTCGCGGGCAGTGAACCGAGGCTAAGGTAGTTCTGTTAGCCATGCGAAGTCGGATTCGGGATGAGGCTTGCGTACCAGAAGAATCGCGATGACGAGCATCAGCTGGGGCGCTAACCCCAGCAAGACGACGCCCAAAAAAATGAATAGGATGGACTGCGTTCCAGGTCCAAGAGCCAACGGGAGAGAAGAGATGGAGCCCATGGGACGGAAAAGATTCGGTCGAGAGAAAGGTGGAAAATGAGAAACTTGGGGCGTTGATTCTTTTTTTTCTACCAACTCAACCACGTCACATTCCTTCACCCAAACTCAACTCCCCCGAGCTGGAGTGAGGCCGGGGTCCGATAAAAAGAACGCGACCTCGTTCGACGAGGGCCGTATTCTCCCCAGTACGTGGGCGGTACCGGTACCCCTAGACGCTACAGGCGTCAAGGTTAACATTCGAATCAATCAATTCCATCACCCGTCGTAAACAGCACTAGACTCTAAGGGAGCGTGGAAATGGAAATCTCTGCAGATTACAGAATCTTTTTCGCTGAATCCTCAAGGCGCTCTTGGCTTAGCATACAAGAGAGGGAAGTGGTTGGATGGTCCAGTATGCAGTCCCACCCTCCACCTGCTCTCGAAAACGCCCTGTTCCCGCAGATTCGTATGGTCAGGATTCAGCGTTACGACGGACTCCCGGTGGTTGGGCGTACAGATCCGGCCGTCGTACCGCCACCCGATGATGGAACTCTTCGAGGAGCGATTATCGAGATGGCTGCGTGGTGGGGGAGCGTCAGCCACCTTTGGAGCGAAACGTCTCAACCAAGGCGTGTCGATTGCGTCACTGAGAGGCGCAGCGGTTCGGTGAGGTAGATCGAGAACGGAATCGTGGCGGATTGGACCGGTTGGAAAAGAGTGAGGATCGGAAAAACGCGGGTGATGCTGTAACTGCGGTGAGGGTAAGGGCCGGTCCATCCACGCCTCGGATGGGAGAGGTTGGCCTGAAGGACGGTCAGAAAGGCAATCGTGACTCCAACTTATTTACCACCCCTTACCAAACGTGAAGTTGAGAAGGTGGAACACGTCGCTGACGCCAAATTCCGGGGATGGCGGTGGAGGCTTCAGATGCCGTCTCCGTTTGACATGGTGGGGTGAGGGATGACTGGTCCACCCGGTCAGTATAAAACGCGTCGACCTCGAATCAGGCGGCACATACACGAGAATATTACTCCATGTTCTCCGGAAAGCCCGCGCAAAGTTGTTGACAGTAACTTTCTCTTCCTCGGAAACGAGTAGTTGTAGCGGCGGTGTGGTGTTAAAACTGTCGAATGTCTATGACTCTATCCCGTTTGTGACGGTTTCCCGTTTTATAGCGACCACGGGGCGGGAGTGATTAATGGATATGTGGCCCATGGTGTGCGTTTGACTCACGGCGGGCAAGGTACCCGAGCCAAGCGTTCGCCGTTGCGGGGCTACGATATGGAACTTTTATAAAATCGGGGTAGGCCAATATAAAGAGGCGGCGATGGTGTTCGGGGGAGTGGTCGTTGGAAATTGTTTGGATAGGCGGTCGGGGACTTTGGGGCCAGGAATAACCAATGACGCCGCTCGTCATCTGCCCCAGACTCGGAAGCGGGACGAAGGAAGAGATGTGTGGATTGTCACTGCGCGGCGAGGCTGGTGTCTGGCTGCTGGCGTCGCGTGGCCAATTGCTCTTTACGACGTTTGCGTGGAAGGTTGGATCGGGATGCACATATGCAGCCTTGAACGTGGGAGGAGGGAAGAAGAGGATCTGAGGGTGCGAACTCGGAAGGATCTTCGATCAACTAATTGCACTTTGCCAGTAACCGTCATGTCTCTCGAAGCTGCCCAAGGCCTATCTATCTTTGAACTCCTCCGTGTCTTGAACGAGAAACTCGTCCTGGGATGTACCAGGTTGCGACACACGCCTCTCCCTCCCGTAACGCCCACCGCTTCACTGGAATTAGAGGTGTGTATGACACGTCGACTGGTCCCCTCCTAGCGAGTGTCTGACTCCAGCGAAACAATAGATAAAAACCCTCGAAGCCAGTGCACAAGAAATTTTAAGAACGATCCCACATTGGCGGAACCTGTTGCAACCAGCCAACAGGCTGCCACCGGAGATCATTTCCCATATTGCTCGATGCGTCCTCAGCGGGGATCTCTTCAAGACAAAGTTGATCATTCCGCTAACTCACGTATGCCGCTACTGGCGCGAGGCTATAATATCTGACGCAAGCATTTGGACGTCGGTGTCCAACCACTCGTTCTGCCCGATGGAATTGTGCCTTGAGCGATCCAAGGGAGCTCCTCTGCAACTCGACCTTGATGTGTCGTGGGGCCCCGAATGCCGCGACCTCATAACACCCTACATCCAGAACACCGAAACCCTACGGTGCGACTCGATCGTAGCGGTTGAAGATTTCACACAAACACTTCCAAATTTCCCGCAGTCAACGCCCAATCTCCGGTCGTTGATCCTGGAGCATGCCATCGACTACCCGACCCGGGATCCATCCACCGATCCGTTCGAATCATTCCCCAACACCGTGACATCTCTCTCACTATACGACATCCCCCTTTACCCTTCCTTCCTCGAGATTGGAACGCTCACGACCTTGACCCTCCATCATTTTGAGGTCCGTCCCCCTTTGGACGCCTTTTTGGACCTTTTGGAGGGAAACCGCTTGCTTGAGTATGTGGATCTAACGATCGATTTTGACGAACTTCCTTCCCCCATTCCGCGACATCGGGATGTGATCATGAGCCAAATTCGGCACCTATCGATAGCCTGTGTGGATGCAAGGATTGCCCGAACCATAGTCTCCAGTATATCCCTACTGAGAGGCTCGCGCCTGGAGATTACCGTTTACAGCGGGGGCGCCGGGTTAGGGTTAAACGACATTCTGTCAGGCACCTCCGTGGCCCAACTTCCGAACCTATCATTGCCCACTTTCATGGAATACTGTTCTTCCCCTAGGAACGTTCGTTTGGCCGGACCAGATGGGACTTTCTCGTATAGCCATGAGTGGGACGATAAAGACCCGTTCCAAGGAGCCCCCTTCATGGAGTTCTCTATCCTCCCCCTCACCAACGTTCGAAAAGTTTACCTTTGGCACTGTGTGTCACCTATATTTTTCCATGCGTCATCCCTCCCCGCCCTCGAGAAGCTTACAATCGATGGCGACCCTGATTCATCACACCTCTCTGTTTTGTTCTCAAATCCCTCGGCCTCACCTTTGCTGAAGACTCTCAAATTCCAGAATTGCGCCATCACCGAAGAGTTTATGGAAGAATTGACACGGTTCGCTTCCGACCGCAAGAACACCACTTCGACCCGGTTGCATCGCGTCGTGATCGCCCCTCGAGATGGAAAGTTTCCGACCACCGATTCGATTCGGAGGCTTGGGAAACACGTACCAATTGTTGAAGCTGGTGTGGAGTGGGTCGAACCAGCGGACCCGGCACAGGAGACTTAACATGGAAAGGTCTCTGACAGCCCGGCGGTACTTTTTCCCACTCTCCCTCAGCACGCACATGTAAACTCCGTCGGCTAATTTGAAAATAGAATCGATCTTGAGTCAACCGCCGGAAGGTACAATCGTCGTTCTGGACCTGGCTGTGACTGAAATTCGACCACGGAGTCAGTAACACCCCGCCCCATGCGCCCTATCGTGGAACAGAGAGCGCGGCGGCGGAACCCGATCTTTACACCCACGATGAGGATGCTCATATCCTCGGTTTGTTTACTGGGAATGGTAGGGGGGATGGAGTGACAATGCCGTGGTAATGGGAAGCGGGATATCTGGACCAGCCCCTGAAGAAAGTTGTCGAAGTCCACATCCAATCTCTTCAAGCGGTTCGACAAGCTTGTGTAGGCTGTAGTTCTCGCATGATGCCATCCTCTTCATGTTCGCTTCATTTTACGCGACGCGGCTCATCCCCAAACCCCCTCCCATCACGAGCACGCGGATGCAGGCCGGGACCGGACCCTTGCCTTCAAAACCGCGTCCCGAGAACAGAACGATGGCCATGATATTTGTGAGGTACCGAGTGTAAGTCCCGGTCGTCAAGTGGGTAAGCGTGTTATAGTTGGCCCCTCACACTCGCAACGTGAGGCGGCGTGCAAGTCATTGAAAGGATTGTCATATCTCTAGAACATTCATGGCATATCACGGACACGTCTAGTTCATGGGGCAAGAAGTCCAGTACTCTGCCCCTCCCCGAGGGCTGTAACCGCCACCGGTTCCGAGGGAAAACAATCCAACCTCTCTGCCGCCTTCTTCCACCGCAATAGCCGTCTCAACACCCCAGTTGCGTAGCCCCTGGCGCCATCCCACAGACAGTGAATGGTAGAGGGCCTGATAGTGAAGGCGTGGGTGTCTTTCTCGGCGACGGGGTCACCCACCCGCGTTCCAGACGAGTTCAACTTGTTTGGCGATGTTTGCAGAGTCACGCAAACAAGGCGGGTAGGCGCTGGACGGTGCGCTGATGTGGGATTTGTTCCCGTATAACAGTTCACCGAATTCGACAACGAAGAATGGGGGTATCAAGGCGAACGGACGGGTACGAAACGTCGCCACATCCACTACGATTGAAGTAGAGTCGCGAATTGGCGCCAGTTGATTATAACGTGGGCATCTTGCCTCGTGGCCTTTGTGCGGGAGTCTCTCACGATTACATCCATCAATCGGAAACAAAGACATGTTTCGAAAACGACGGTCTACGGGACCCGGAACCGCCGGGAGTAATTTGGATCAAAGTCGATGTGAGTGGTCATAGATATGATGCCTTCCACAGAGTCACTTCCCTGACCGCTCGATCTCTCCTAGCAAAGAAGCAGAGAGTCGCGGATGGCGCGAAGATTCTCCTTGATGTTGCGAAAGAGTCTGCCGATTGGTTTCCTCCCCTCAAAGCCGCCCTCGGCGGGGTGAACGCGCTCATCAGGCATTATGAGGTATTGGTCGAGTGGATGGCCGGAATGCATGGCTGACACGGAGTATCGCAGCAATTCGAAGGCGTCAGGGAGAAGATACAAGATCTAGAACCTCGGTTGGGGAGGTTCAAACAATGCATCACCACGACGGCGGTCGACGGAGACCCCGGAGAGACAGGGCGACGTGAAGAATTGACCAGGTACGCCCACTAATCCCTACCCTCTCCCGCCTCTGCCAACAACCCCCGCAGCGCATTGGAGGAGATCGAAAAACGATCGCAGGTGTTGTTGGCAAAAGGCACTGCGGCCCGGTTTGTGGACAAGGGCGGGGATTCCGATGAGGTGGTGAAACTCATCGAACAACTCCAAGAGGCGATCGCCCACTACCAAGTGAGCAACCACATGGTTGTTGCGTCGAGTATTGCTGACATGGAGCAACAGATCTCGCAACAGCAAGCCATCTACGACCGAATCACCGATCTTACGGTAAGCAGTTTTCGGCTCGTCCCCACTGTCGTCGCGACGATTAATCCCTTTATCAAGTCGTCTTTCAGCACGCTCTTGAAACTTCATGAGGTAGAGCAATACGGCAAGTTTACCACTGCACTGGCTGACGGTTGAACATTCAACAGCGCTCCCCGTTGGTAAAGGACAAACTGGATTCCGCTATGGCACGGCTAGAAAGGCTTTGCTCGGAGGACAGTGACGACGCGCTCCAGGGTGACAACGAGCACGAGCGACGGGAGAAGTTGTTCAGGTGGGTGGTCGAAATCAATTCCAAGCTACAACCGCCCTAATTATCTTCTAGCGCTCTCAGGCCGATTAGAGAAAAGAGCTCAGCGCTCTACAATCGTGTCAACATTCACGGATCCGAAGAATCCCAAGGCAGTGACATTCTGGTCGTATCCGGAATAGCGGAAGATATCCGGGACGCGCTCCTGGAGTACCAAGTAGGTGACGAAATATCCAATACGACTGTTGTCCCTAACACTGGCACGGTTCAACAGATGGCCCAACAACGGGCGGTATACGACCAGAACTGCAGGTTGATTGTGAGTGACGGAAATCGTGATATGTGAACATATCTAATAGTGAAAATTGCCCCTAGAACGCAGGTCAGATTCGTTGTATTTGCGTTCGACGCCAACTCACCTGCATGCCATACAGCTGACCTGTTGGTGTTGAACGGCTACCGCCGTGCTCCCGGTGCGGGATATCAACACGGAGATCGCAGAGGCTGCCTCTGCGGCACTCGGGAGACTGTCCTGAATGAGATCGAATTGTGGACCAAAGATTTCCACGAATCTCCCGTCTTCTGGTTGAACGGGCTGGCTGGTACCGGCAAGTCGACGATCGCCCAGACGGTCAGCGAGTGGACCTTCGCCGACGGGCTACTGGGAGCATCTTTCTTTTGTTCGCGCGATTTCACAGACCGCAGCGATCTCCGCTTCATCTTCCCCACCCTCGCCTTCCAGCTGGCACATAGATATCCATCATTTCAATCTGTTCTTGTCCCCCTCCTTCAATCAAATCCAGATGTCACACACGAGTCGTTGTACAGTCAGATGGAGAAGTTGATAGTCGAGCCACTGAGATCGGCGGGTGTTTCGACCGTCATCGTGATCGACGCTCTCGACGAGTGCAAGGACGAGGAACCATCATCTGCGATCCTCTCCGTGGTGGGACGGTTCGTCGAACGGATCCCGAGGGTCAAGTTTTTCATCACCGGGAGACCGGAGCCCCGGATCAGGACCGGATTTCGCCTCCCTCTCCTCGTCGACTCGACCAGTGTCTTCGTTCTACATGATGTCCAGCCCGCTCTGATCAACGACGACATCCGATTGTTCATAGAACATGAACTCTCCGAACTTGCCCGACGGCGTGGACTTGACGGGTGGCCGAGCAACGAATACATAGATCTACTGTGCCACAGGGCGGCTGGACTGTTTGTTTACGCCGTCGCGACCGTCAAGTTTCTGGATAGCAAGGCCCAACTCCCCAAACGACGACTGGAAGTGATCGCCGGCCTTCCAGAGTGCACAGGTCATGAGGGCAAGACGCGTTTCAACTCGAACATGACCCTCGATTCCCTGTATACATCGATCCTCGAGACGGCATTTGGGGAGGAAGACCCTGAGATATATTCAAGGGTCAGGTCTACCATCGGTGCTGTTGTCCTGCTCGCCAACCCACTTCCACCATCTGCAATTGCTGAGCTTATCGGTCTGGACCCCGAGGAGGTCACCTTGTTTCTCACACTCGCCCACTCGCTGCTTGTTATCGATGAAGATTTCAGCCAACCCGTAACGCCATTCCACAAGTCGTTCCCCGACTTTGTCACCGACCCATCGCGCTGTACAGATGCGAGGTTTTATATCTCCCCTGGAAACCTACACTTCGAACTCGCCACGGATTGCCTGAGAGTGATGAACGAAGGTTTAGACCAGAACCTTCTATCGCTTCCCGCTTACGCCTTGAACTCGGAGGTTGAGGATCTCGGGACGAGAATTGACGTTCGAATCGGCGTCGCGCTGCAGTACGCCTGCAAATCCTGGCACAGTCACCTCACCAAGTCTGTGGTCGAGGCAATCGATGTTTCCCATCTACGTGTTTTCCTAAAGGAAAAAATCCTCGCTTGGCTGGAAGTGCTCAGCGCCCTCGGGGCCGCGAGGGTAGCCGTTGTTGCGTTAGAAGAGGTGATCCCCTGGCTACAGGTTTCAAGGAATACGGAGCTTCTCGCTGTCGCCATAAGCTATTTCCATTTTATTACCAAGTTTTTCGAGCCAATCAGCGTCTCAGCTACCCACATTTATCACTCCGCACTGGAGTTATCCCCTATCTTATCAATAGTCCGAAGGTTGTACTACCACCGGCGGCACGGCTCATTTCCAAGAATCGTAGCTGGAACTGCGGATTCGTGGGATCACGGGACACACCTTTCCAACATACCGTATCACCGGCCCTACACTTGGTCACCCTGTGGCCAGTTTGTTGCTGTGCTTTCCGGAAAAGTTGTGGAGATCCGGGATGTACTCTCCACTGCACTGGTCTCCACCCTCACTACACCTGATACTCCCCCCAATCGTGGACTCGCCTATTCGCCGGATGGACGATTCCTTGCGGGGTTCTCTGATGCTCTAATAATCTGGGACATTCAGACCGGTGGAGCAGCCAACATGATTCAATGCAACGGATCCAAAAGTGACTCGGTTGTGTGGTCGTTGAACGGAAAGACGATTGGCATCACCGGGAGCTCCATTGAGACTCGGACTGTGCACGTATACGACGTTGTCTTGGGTACGACACGATTCCCTGGCACGCTCGAGTCAAAGAATGACTTGCATATCTGGGCTCACAACGAATCCTTCCGGGTCATGACAATGTGGGAGGACGGCCTGAGCTTTACGGTAGAAATATTCGAGGTTGGGTCGGATCTCACCAAAATCGAGTCGTTCCATATCAAGTCATCGAATCATGTGGAGGTCGAGTCCTTCTCTCCAGCAACTTACCGAATTTCCATTTCAGTTCGCAATCGACTCCGCGTCTTGGATGTTCAGAACTCAGAGCTTCAGTTAGAGGAAGAAGGTCACTTCGGCTCCCACTGTTTCTCTTCCGATGGGAACCTGTTTGCAGCTTCTGCATTTCCGAGAGATGTCCGTATCTGGAAGTATAACTCGGGCCGCTATGCACCGTGGAGGAAATTTCCAGTTCTCCCCTCTCGAGGCTCCCCCCTTCAATTCTCGCCAGCCTTATCGTCAATCTTGGGTCATTTCCAGGGGTTTCTTCAAGTCCGCCGTTTTGATAGCCCCCCTGTCGTTACTCACCCAAACAGTCGGGTGCCACTCGCTGTCATTTCCCACTGCGGCACTTACACAGTAACCAGCTGTCAGGGAAACAGTACCGCCACGATTACGAACCTGCTTTCGCAAATCCCTCCTCAGTTGGTGGACACAGATATGCAGATAGAGATACTGGCCCTCACCGGTAATATCCTCTTGGTGTTCGATTGGCGAACAATTGTGGCTTGGCGGCTCACAGAAGAGGGGATGGTGGACGGTTGCTTTCCTGATAGAAAGGCGGGCCGTGGCGATAGCATCTGGGCTGTATCGACATCCGGCCACTCGCTAACCTCAAAATTCATGATTAAAGACAAAATTGCGATCATCGAGATGGCAGGAGACGTCATTCACATCTATCATACAGGAACCGGAGAGGTGCTCGATCCCACTACGATACATGGAATTAATCATTTGCGTTATGACCCCCGGGGTATGTATAGCGGCCATCACCACCCCCACTACCGCATCGCAGACAAGGAGGACACCTTTCCTGATGACGATTGGCCAGGTCAACTTGTTTCCCCACGAGTGGAGTGGGTGAAGGATCCTGAGGGGAAACACAGACTATGGCTACCCGTCAAATGGAGGACATACGACGCGGGCTGGTTCCACAATATCACAACCCTGTGGCTCAACCGCGGGTACGAAGCTGTTATCGTTAGGCTCTAGCTCGCCCCCCCTCCGGTCCGATAACGTCAGGGATCGGCTGGTCGATTTCTTTTAGCCTCTGCCGCGCTCCCATTACATTATGCTTCAAGAGACCCTTGTTTGTTTCAGGTGTATTAGTAGGATCCATGGCGAAATTATAGTGTCCCCCAGATACACCCAGCAAACTGCGACAGCGTTTGTCAGCCCTGCCCCAAAGGGAAACATCCAGCGCCTCATGCGCGGCTCGTTGCCGGTTGAGATCTCTCGGAAACTCACTCAGCACGGCGCACGATCAGAAAGCCGAATCAGACGAACGAAGTCGGGCCCGGTGCGCAAGAAGGCGTGGGTGGGTGGTTCACCGAAAGTGAATCATCGGGTTACAAACAACTGGAAATTCTAGTGTACATACATGCCGTGTACGCGGAACGATGTTATCACAGAACGAGGGTGGTGAAGAAAAGGCTGGAGGGAAGGCTACCTCGAACTCTGTGACTTGGAGAGACCTGTTTCAGCTCTAACGCGCCAACAACCTGACTGATCTTGACGTCGTTGAAACCCATCATTACGGCGTTTCTCCCAGTTTCTACCCTTTGTCAGGTGCTCCTAGTCTGCTGTGTGGAAGGGTAGAAGGACTTACAGCAAGTCGCCGCTTCAAAAGGATCACCGCCTTTTGCATCCGATACGTTGCCCCACAAGCACGGACCAGCTGGCGGGACAAGGGAAATCCGACGAGCGCAAACTCGGTCTGTGCCTGCGTGGCAAGCACGATGCAACTACGGCACAGGTAAGCGTGGAGAGTTCAAAACGGGAAACAAAACCCACGTGTCGAGTTCCTCTTTGATATCGACCCGCCGATCCTCTCCAAGTCCGCGGGTAGTGAGGTGGGGCTAAGGTTGTTCCGTTAGGCCCGTGAAGTCGGATTCAAGACTAGATATACCAGATACCACGCGAGTTCGAACATCACCGCGGGTATCTGCAATCCCAGTAAGATCATCCCCAAGCGCACGAGTGGCAACAACGTTCCCAGTCCAGCAGTCAACGGGAGAGAGAAAAAGGAGGCCATTGGATGAAAAAGATTCGGTCGAGAGAGAGAGAGGCGGAAGGTGAAAACCGTGGGATGCGTTGGTTTTCTACAAGTTGAACGCAACCACCGAGCCCAAGTCACATTCCTTCACACAAATTTAACTCCCCCGAGCTGGAGTGAAGCTAGGGTCCTTGTCGCACCTCCAAGCAGACGAGCGTTGACGTTAACGTTGCCGGCAGCTAAAATTTACAAGGTAATCATTACTGTATGCTAACGAAGGCATATGGAAATGAAGGACGCCTCCGCAGGCTTTGACCTTCCGATACCGAATCCCCGAACAGACAAACATGACAAACGTTGTGTGGTCGCCAGACCTTCGACAGAAAGTGGGCAACCTTCGTGTCTTGGCGAACGAGACCCCGCTGTCACCTGATATTGATATCAGCGAAAACGTATGTCCTGGCCGACGAGTTCGTAGGATAAAAACCCTGTCCCCCGGAGAACCCACGGCGCGAGGTTGTCAATTCGCTCTGACCGCTCTCCGGTCAACTTTGTCCTGCGGATCGTTGATTTTGACGTGGTTTTATAGAGTGCCTGTCGTGTTCATTCATGATTCTGAGGTTGGTTGTTTGGCGTTGGCTCAACCGAGAATGTCGATCGAGGACTCACCGAGGTCGGGGTGAAGTTTGTACCAAGAGGGTTGGTAGTTGAAAGGTAGAGGATAAATTCGGATTCTAGGGGGTGCGTCACCCGTTTTGCGTAATTGGACGTTAATAGGTGGCGTTTGCGCTTGGGCTCCAGGCCGCTTGGCGGACGTCAGCAATTCCACCTCCTCCAAGCCGCAACTCCAAAGACGTACCTCAGCCGAATTTCCGTCTGAATACCTCCCTGGACCCCTGTCAACCTCCGGAACCATTCGCTTCATGAACTGGGAGAGTTTTGGAAGCGGAAGCCGATCTTTCGGGCGTTGACCGAGAAGCTATAGCACCATTAGAGCAGGGGACACGACCAACGGTCGACCCAGTAACGCTACCTTCAATCTTCAGTTGCCGTGCATGGATACCTTGACCAGTGTCGAAGTTGTGGAGAGGGTTGTCAGTTTTCTGGCCGTTGTCACACTTGGTCGGAAACTGTATGACTAAGGGACATCCAGAAAGTTTGGGGTACCTACCAGTATTGGGGTCGGGAAAACGTCGTTTAGAGATGGAGAGAGTTGAGTCGACGCACCGGCTGAACGTTTGACGTCGGAACCCTCGTCAACGCGACCCGCTTCTTCCTCGTCATAACCCAGCTCAACCCCGCACCACTCGTGCCTCTCCAGGAAATGGTTCATGTTGCTTCAAAGAGTTAGGCAGCCCCTTGTTGGCAAGTTTCCTCTGTCTGTGGACACGAGCAATGCGTTCCTGTTCAGCGGCCGCAGCCCGACGTAATCACGGTGAGTTGACCTACTTGGCCCCCTCGCGTCCACCCTGGTCGAGACGAGAGAGAGAGAGAGAGGAAGGAGGGGGTACTGAGGAAGGAAACACTTCGCGGTCAGATGTCGTCGCGTGCGGAGGGGCTTTAGATGTTTCTCACGCTTGCTTCACTTTGGCGAAAGCCACGAGAACCGAAGGGTGGGGCCGACCGGAAACCTTGGGACCGAGCGACGGAACTGTCTGTGGACCCAGGGCGAGCGTTATGGTAGCGGCGGTGGCGACGAGGCGAACAGCACAGTTCCGCGGATAGCGATGGTGGAGTCGTGTGGTGAGGGAGCGGTCAGACCTTTCATTTCTCCCGTCTAGGACCTTGGCTCGAACTGGGTTACACCTGGAACCCATCCTCTTCAAACCTTTTCACCCTCATATCCTTCGTCATCAGGTAAGTCCTCTCTGTCGTGCGTATCCAAATTCACAACCAAAATTCTTGGAATTTACTGGTATTTTGTTTGCGCTTGCGCTCACCCGTGTAGACACGGACTGCTTCCAGGTCCGCGAGGTTCCAGTCACACTCCTTTTTCCTCCGGAAAGGTCGTCTCTCGCTGGAACCGATCCAGACGCAATATATGCTCATTTTCGCCGTTCTGGACTTCGTTCAAGACCTGTACTTCTAAGAACTCAAGCTCAAGGTCTACAAGTCAGCACCAAAAGGTAGCACGTCCAGTGTCTCCACCGGTGTTTTCCACTCCCGCCCTCCCTCGCATCTGACCTCGCCCGGTGTGACGCGACCGAACCCGTCTATTGTATCGCAGGTTATTGGCAATGTATTTCTCTATTGGCTTGTCCGCTGGATCCGCGTCCCCATACTCTTCTTTGAAACTCAGAGGGATGGCCTGGGTAGGTTTTAGAGGTTGGTCGAGCTCTCTGCCACCCGATTCTCACCAAGATTGGAATCGTGGTCAACTCATTCGGGTGCACGATTTACAAGGGAGAAAAACGTCCGTGGGTTCCTAATGCAGCTCCCTCCCTCTCTTCGTTTGCCGCTCGTTTGAACTAGCCCTATCACTGCACAGTCATGGTCTTACGCCTACGAATTGTGCCTCCGTTCCGGGTGCAGATCCGCGCATCCGGGGGTGATCGAATTTGCTGGTGGTTCGCAAGGGTCGTTCGCGAAGAAACTTGGGCAGAGGTCGAGACCGCGAGCTGAGGGTCTCGGAACGTTTGTGGGCAGAAAGGGAGGCAGTCCAGCATCCAGGGTTTGGCAGTGTGTGAGGTCGCGGGCCTGACCCGATCGTTTACCGCGGTTTCGGCCGCAGTAACGGTCTGAGGTCGAGGGGGTGCGCGGTCCTCGCAGATCTCTCAAGG
>Ga0307516_10002846_pt1 | contig 22790 bp, 26 predicted proteins | sample 19_EM_MG_FD_203310 | JGI IMG/M metagenome (GOLD analysis project Ga0307516, IMG submission 203310) | Populus trichocarpa ectomycorrhiza microbial communities from riparian zone in the Pacific Northwest, United States - 19_EM | ecosystem: Host-associated > Plants > Roots > Unclassified | place... | reverse complement strand
TCACCAAGTACGGGTACACCCGGATGACTGCCACAAGACGGCGTTTATAGCGCCAGATGGCTTTTATGAATACAAGGTCATCCCTTTCGGTCTGGCCAACGCCCCGGCCGCATTCATGCGTATGATGGACAAGATACTGCATCCCCACCGACGAAACGCAATAGTGTATCTGGACGACATCTTGATCTTTTCAAAGACATTGGCTGAGCACAAGGCACATGTGGAAGGTGTGCTACGGGCTTTACGGAACGCGAGGTTGTTTCTCAGCGAGTCCAAATGCGTGTTCGGCACTCTGGAAACGTCGTTTGTGGGTTTCAGAGTCAATAGGTACGGCATTTACACCGAGGAAAAGAAGGTCAAAGCAGTACGGGACTGGGCAATACCGAGAACGTCTACAGAACTCCATGGATTTCTGGGGCTGGCAGGCTATTTCCAGAAGTTTGTGCCCAAGTTTGCGCAGTGCGCCCATCTGCTACACGACCTTGCAGCAAAATCAAAGAATGAATACGCGTGGACCGAACAGCACAGAGACCAGTTTGAGGACCTCAAGAAGGCGTTGACATCCGCGCCGGTTCTGGCAACTTTGGACCCGGAAGCCGACTTTATCCTACGAACGGACGCATCGGACACAGCTATTGGAGGGGTATTGGCACAAAAGCAGTTGTTCGAAGGAAAGATGGTGGAACGGCCACTGGGATACTTCTCGCGGAAACTTCACGCGGTCGAAACGAGGTACCCAGCCTACGACCGGGAACTCCTGGCGATTAGCGCAAACCTGGACCATTGGGCCTGCTACGTCCATGGGCGTAAACGCACCACCATTTACACGGACCACGTGGTGCTGCAGCACATACTGGGGCAGAATAAGTTGACGAGTCAACAGTGGCGCCACCTCGACAAGCTGCAACAGCACGACTATGAGGTAAAATACTATCCTGGCGTGGCGAACGTCGTTGCAGATGCGCTTAGCCGCATAGCCTACACCCAGACACCAGAGACCCTGGAGCCAATTGCAGAGACAAGTCTCGTGAATGTGGTGGAGTTGCGCATTTCGGCATCCCAGGAGTGGCTTCAGGACATCCAGAAGGAGTATACGCAGGACATCACGTTTGCACCGATTCTGGAACACCTTCAGAGTAGTGGCATCGGAAGGGATATTACAGCAACCAACGACAAGAGAAGCCGACGGATACGGGAACGTGCAAAAGGATACATCCTGCGGGACGGACTTCTTTTCCACAGGGCCTCTGGAGAAAAGCTCTGTATCCCTCGGGTTTTGCAGGCCGATGTCATTCGAGAAGCGCACAACGCTATTCTGGGAGGAGGACATGTCGGTGTTGAAAAGACAGCAGCAGCAGTAGCGTCACAGTACCACTGGCTACGACAGACGGACACCGTTGCGGAATGGGTGGCCGGATGTGACGTATGCCACCGTGTGAAGCACAAAAACGCCAGGCCCTACGGGCTTCTCCAGGCGCTCCCAATACCTACAGAACGGGCAGAGAGAGTTAATATTGACTTCATCACCAAGCTTCCAGCCGGGGAAGGGGGATACGATACCGTGGCGACCATCATCGACCTGCTGAAGAAGAGAGCCCGGTGGATCCCAGTCAGGGAGGCCGAATTGACAGGCGAAAGTTTCGCAGAGGTATTCGTCGTGGGATACGTCAGAAACCGCGGGCTGCCAATGTCAATCGTCTCGGACCGGGATACCAGGTTCACCTCAAAGTTCTGGCAAACTCTGTACGCCCTACTCGGGATCAAGCTCCGAATGTCGACAGCCTATCACCCTCAATCGGATGGACAAGCGGAAAAGGCAAACGCCACGCTGGAAACGTTTTTAAAGGCGTATATAGCACAGCTACCACTCCCAGAGCAGTGGGTGCGACTCTTGCCATTGGCTGAGTTCACGTACAATGCAGCAAAGCATAAGGCGATTGGCATGGCACCTTTTGAAGCCGACATCGGCTACATTCCATGACTACCGCTGGACCTTCTGGCGCCCGACCCACGACGTTTGGACTCGGAAGAAGGTATAGCTTATGCTGAGAAGTTGTCCAAGACCCTCAGGATGCTCCGCGAGAGGATGGAAGAAACCCAGGTAGCAATGACCGCAGAGGCCAATGAGAAGCGGCAGGCTCACCCGTTCAAGGTAGGGGATGAGGTGTTTTTGGACACCCGTTTACTGCCCATCGGATACGCCAACATCACGGGAACCGCAAACGACAGCAACAACTCTTGGAAGTTCCAGCATCCGTACGCGGGACCATTCAAGTTGTTGAAAAAGGTGGGAGAGAATGCGTTCGTGTTGGATATTCCAGCCCACTGGCGCCTACATCCCGTTTTCTACGTTAGCCGCCTCAAGCCATCGAAGGATGACAGGAGCAGGGAACACCCACCACCGCCGCCACTGCGTTCTACAGCGGCAGTCGAATACGAAGTGGAAGCCATTCGGGAGCATCGAGGCAGTACCGTCCAAGACCTGGAATATTTGATCAAGTGGTTGGGGTACACCGACGCTACGTGGGAACCATTGGCAAACCTGAGAGGCAGCAGCAACGCCCTGCTTCGCGAATACCACGCAGCAAATGGTCTACGCACCTACCAGTGGATGGAACGGGGGTGAGGAGAAAAGAGATGGAAGAAGGGAGAATGATTGCATGTTTACTGTGTTTTTTGTTTCCTGTTTATGTTTTGTTTGACATTTCTTGTTGTTGTTGTTTGTTTTGTTGAGTGGTATACGTTGTTGGGGAGGGGGCTGGTTTTGTTAAGAGGGGAGTGGTTGTAGGAGGAGGATTCCGGCCGCTGCAGGCGCTGCAGACGCTACGCCCAGCGGGGTGTCTAGAGTTCAGGTGACACGGACAGTGCTACGGGAGTGTGACATAGGGCTACATAGGACAGTCACAGTAGACAGTCACAGGCGGTGCACGGACACTCGTATATAGTGTCCGGCGTTCGCCTCTCTAGAATGGACATGCTTCTTGCTACCCCTCATCTTATCCTTGCTGGTAAGAGGTAGGCAATAGAGTCACTCGGTTTTAAATATCGCGAAGGTGATTCCGAGGCATACTCCATTCTCGAAATGTTGTTCTGTTCGCTCCTCGAGGTGTTTATTGGCTCTAGAGACTGTGTGTGACATCTGAATCATACAGACATCGTCCACGTATGAGGTATCTATTGCGTCGGCGGAATAATGCTTCTTTTCGAGTATCGCGTTGCTGTAGACAAGGAAGAGAATCAGTCAAACTGGAGACCCTTGTGGCAGGCCACATCGGTACGGTTGTGGTTCTTCAGACTGCCCGTCAAAACCAAAAGCGATTTTCTGATTGGTGTTAAAGGCAGCCACCCACTCGACGAGGTAAGATGGCATCTGTCGTTAGCGCATTACTTCCAGGAGTGTTAGGGGGTGAACCTGGTTGAACGCACCTTTGATGTCGAGGGCAAGTACCGCTGGTCGCGTGGGGTTTTGATTGCTTGTTTTCTTCCTGCTGATAGAGCTGGCAATCGGTGTGATCGCTAGTAGTAGTGCATCAATAGCGGAGTTCTCAGGTAGGGCTCCCATCTGTGAGGGGTGGGTCGCTCTGCACATCTGGGCAGTTTGGGACAGCCGTTTTGCCACAATTGATTCCAGGAGTTTCCCAAAGCATGACAGGAGTGAAATCGGGCGGTAGGATTTTGGGTCCGAGTATGACTTCTTTCCGGGTTTGGGGATGACGATGCAGTTGGCAATTTTCCACTCCGGTGGATGGGCAGCATATCTGAGGCATGCAGTGAAGAGGTGGGGGAGGAGATGTGGGGCAGCGTCATTGAAGCATTGTAGAGTATCATAGGTGATACTGTCTGGTCCAGCTGATGTGCTGTATTTCAGGTGTAAAATGGCCAGCTGTGTTTCATTTGCAGTGACATCTCTTCTCTGATGGTGTAAATCTTTCCTGGAAGTAAGAAGGTTCGGAGGGAGTGGTGTCCAATGCTCTGTATCGGTCTCGGGGAAGAGTGCAGTGCGTAATGCATCTCATTTTCCCAGGAAATCCGACTGCTCGTCGAGTGGCGGAATAGGCTTGTGGAGTGTGTTGTGATGTCGGATTGTTTTCCAGACTGTTCGTGTGGAAGAGGCTTTGAGTTGGTGGATTCGATAGGCTGTTTTGGCATTACGTACCATTATCGACCACTTGTGGCGTTTATATTGACTGTCTTCTCGGTTTGCATCTGATGGTTGGAGGTGGGCCCGTCGATCCGCACGCTTGGCACTCTGCCTTGCCAGTGTCAGACTGTGGTTCCACCAGGGTGCTTCCATTTGGCGTGATCTCTTCAGCGGGACGGCCTCGTCAATTGCCAGTTGAATGAGTTTTGTGATGTTGGTAATTGCTCGGAGCGTATCGTTCGTCCCTTGGAGGTGTGAAAGATCCATCCCAGCGGACTTAATCCTGTCATCAAATTTTCCCCAGTCGGCCTTATGCCAATACCGACGGGGGAGTATCCGTGCAATGGTTGAGGGCAGGCATAGAGAGATGATGAGAGCGCTGTGGTCTGAGGTAGTCTCGTGGTCAATGGACAGTGTCAGGATTGATTGTGTCATAGATCCCCTGGAGAGGCACAAGTCGATGGTGGAGGGCTGTCCGCCATTTCTGGGGTGGTGTCTAGGGATCCCTGGCTGATTCTGGAGATGGAAATTGTTGTCTTCAAGCCAGTTCGCGATCATGTAGCTTGCTTGGGAGGTACGCAGGGTCTGCGCGAGGAGTCCCTGCCACCACGGGTGGTGTGCATTCAGGTCTCCCATAAGTATGCAGTCCGTTGGTAGCTTGATGGTTGGGAGAATATTGGCCAGTGGTTCCGGTCGGCCAGGGGAGTAAAGATTAAAGAGGGTAAACTTTTTCTGATTGCGTGGCGTGGTGATTGTAGTGCCTAGGAACGAGTCCTCAGCTGTGAAAGTGGTGGAAGCGATCAGACCAGATGTGTGGCACAGGTATGTCACACATCTAAGCTTCATGGGTGTTGGACTAAAGGTATCGAAACCAGGCAAGGAGGGTGGGTTGACGTGTCTGTCACACCATGGTTCTTGGAGTAAACGTATCAAATTTTCGGTCTTCCGGGCAAAATCCTGTAGTGCTGATATTGTCGTGGCTTGGCTTCTGGCGCAGTTCAGCAGCTGCATGTGCCCCACAGATGCATGGGTGGCCATCTCAGACGGCTACTCCCGTTTGTGGGGCGTCTCCCATGGTAGTAGCATTCTTGTATATTTTGGTAATTTTGCGAAGCTTGATCAGCTTAGGACAGTTGGGGTCGCTCGCCTTATTGGGCGCATCGCAGTTGGTCCAGCGAATCGGGGGGTGAGTGCAGGCTGGGCCCTTCTTGCAAATTGGGAGAGCGTGTGGGTGCTCTTTGGTTTCGTGGGGCTCTACGCAGACTGCACAGCGAGGGTTGTTCCGGCACACAGCCGCCGGGTGGCCGTAGGCTTGGCACTTGTGGCATTGGGTGTTCCTTCCATACGCAATGTAATCATCCAGTTCACATTGACGGTTACAGACAATGAGGTGTTGACGGCCGATGCTGGCTCTCTTGATGTTGCCTGTCAGTGTCATAACCACCGTGGAGTGTGTCTTATGCTCTCATCGCTCAGCCGGGGCAAACCACCTGGGGGTCTGCCCCTGGATGAGCTGCCGGTAGTTTGTAGCGAGACTCTGCGAGATTTCAGGTAGTGGAAGATATGTTGGCACTCCATGTAGAAGAAATTGGCTGAAGTGTTTACCAATTTCCACTTCCGTACATTTCCCATAGTAGGAAAGGGCGTCTGCAATGATTGTGGTGTAATCCTCATAAATGACATTGTTCTGTGTGATCCCAGTGGTGAAAATGATGTTGCCTCACGCGGTGACCAGTGCGCGGACGAAGGGGGGCGCAAAGACGTTCTTGTTGTCGACGATTGCAGCGTTCACCCGCCAGAGCGCCATTTCCGCTGACATTTGCCGTGTGGCGTAATCTTGTTCAATCTGGATGGCGTCTGGTTCCTTACGGGCAAATTGACATGTCTCCTCTCGCTCGGTTTGGGGGTAGGTGGTGGGGATAAGTTTGGCTGTAGCGACCCTTTTGTCCTTCTGTCGACCAATCTTCAGAGTTGTCCATCCCATGGTGGCAGTAGTCGCTGCTTGCGCAGGGGAAGTTGGTGCAGCAGCAGCCACCGCTGCGTAGCTGGGGTTGGTGTTTCCGTGGACGGTTGCGTTGACTTGGCCTGCTGCCTACTTGTCCTTCTTCTTCTTTTGATCCTTCTTGGTAGATGTGGGGGGTACCACAGGTGTTTCGGAGGGGCACCGGATGAGCCCCTGGCAGGTGAGAACCTGTTGCTGCAATTGGGAGATGCAGGGACCCATCGTCGCGACCTGGCTGTGTAGCTGGTCATTCGATTTTTTGAGCGCGATAGTGGTATGATCGGCTGACTTCGCGATGTCTGCGGTGATTCATGTGTAGAGGCGTTCCATAGCCGCTAAAGTGATTATTTCGAAGTCAGATTGTATGGCTGCATGTTCGGTACTCATAGGGGCAGACAGCTCAGGAGCAGCGTAGTCTGGGAGTTCAGTCTCGTCACCTAGTGCCTGTGTGGCAGGGACATGCGCAGTGGGCTGGAAGTCCATTGTGCTGACGTCGGCTTCGCTCTCAGCACCGTTCTCGGAGTCAGAGTCCACTCGAGGGTGTTTGGTAGGAGAATGGGGACGTGTGGTGAAGGTGGGGCCAGGTTGGAGGTTGGAGACCATTTCGCTGGCGCGGGAGTGAAGAAAGGCGTCAAGAGACTTCTGCCTATGATGTGATGAGGCCATGAGGTGTGAGGCACGATGAAGTGGGGGTCGTGAAGCTGGATGCACGTCACTACCAAAAGCTTTAAAGCACAAGGGGGAGGATCCAGAGATGTCGTCAGAGATGGCAACCAGGTCGGTGATGGTTGGGTACGCAATGCCCAAGGGCGCCACAAAGGGGGAGGGGGGGTCATGGGAGGGTCGAAAACCGAACTCGTGCAAATTGGTTCTTCAGTTAATGAGGCTGAAGCCCGAGGAGCAGAGATTGTTTTGAGAAGGTTTTTATCAAGATTGATTGTCGGAGAGAAAAGTGCTTTTTGAAAATGTGGGGGGGTTGTCGAAGAGAATAGATTGCATGGTGAAGAAAATCCAGACTAGCTACCGTGCCCTTCCTTCATACTTTTCCTTCCCTCTGTGGAATCACAGTTTGCCTGCAAGACTGACACAGTTCCTCCGTCTAACATCATGACTCGATCGCCGCGCCCAAGACAAGCACATGATCACACTCTGCCACCGCACGGCCAACACTCTACTCGCGGCAACTGGAGAAAGGACGTGCAGGCAGTAACAGTAAAGGAAAGGAAGACTGACGTACAACTTAATCAAGGGAAAACAATATTCGTAACGAACATGGGAGAAGGATACGCAAGCTCAATCAATGGGAGACAACAAACGTAGTGGATAGGAGAAAGGACGCGCAAGTAACATAACGGAGACGAAGGAGAGAGGTCTAGACCGGCCAGCAGTTGTGGATATCGATACTGGAGCGATATGGCGGAGATCGGTCGAGGCGCCTAAGCTCGGAGGATGACTGCAGCTGCGTCAGCGGAAATGAGGACAAGCTACAGGGCGACAAGGGTGAGAGTGGCACCGGCGCTGGCGCCAAGGAGCCTGTAGAGCCAGGTTCGTGATAGTACGTTCCCTGTCCAGACCGAAGCTCCGGCGAGGTCATGTCGGGTCATCAGGGTCCGGTGGCGGATGGGGGTGCGGTAGATGCGGACGGGCCGGCTCGCCTGCTGCCGGGCTTGGAGTTGTTCGTTCATTCGCTGTTGTTTGGTGATGATGGCTCCCAGGGTGTTGGTCATCTGCTGGAGTTGCTGTTGGTCCGCGTAGTGCAACTCGATCATCCGCTGGGCGGCGTCCAGTGTACGACGTGATTGCGGCAGGCTTCCCGGGTGGTTGTTTGATGTATCATGGTGACGATTTCCCCCAGGAGGGCGAGTTGCTCGTCCTGTAGTGCCGCAGTCGCGGCCGCGCGGTTTATGTTTTTCTAATCTTCCTGTGGTGGGGTGATGTCCGCCAAGGTTTTACCTGGGGCTGCAGTGCTGCAGCGGAGTTGGTGGTTTTCCATGTTCACAAGGAACCGGCATTTGGGGCAGACCTGCTTTCCTCAGTGCCAGTCCGCGCATGCTCTGACGGGGTTCGGGTGTCGGTCGTGGGTTACTTCAAGTAGTTCGTTACGGTGTGGGAGCAGGCAGTCACAGTTTGTTGCTTGGCGGTGGCGGCTTCGGTGCGGGTAGTAGTTGTTGTCCTTGCTCTGGCGGTGGGTGTTGCAGTAGTCATCGTAGCAGGCCGTCCAGTGCAAGGATTCGTGGTCATTGGTACGGGGCTGTTCTGCGGCGGACAGCGGGGGCGAAGGTGTGTCTGGAGAGAGGCCCCATCCGTCGGTCGTGGTGACGGCAATACCCCAGTCATTGTTGGGTTCGTTGGTGGGTGATTCGGTTTGTTCGTTATCGGTGGAGGTTGTGATGGGAAACTCGGAGGTACGGCTGCGGCCAGTGAAGGTCCAGCCTTTATTGGTGTCGACAGTGGCGGTGGTGGACATCTCGGGTTTCTAGAGTTGGGGTGCGGGTTTCTAAGGGTATTCCTCGTGGAGCTGGCGGACGAGGTCAGGTGAGTTTTCAAACTTGTGGGCGGAATACCAGGTACGATCGGAGTTGTGGAAACCGGTCCACTTAACTCGATACTGGATCTGATTTCTATGGCGTTGGGACTCAAGGATTTTCTCTACTTCCCACTCTTGCTGTTCTTGGATGATCACAGGTGGTGGAGGTGTTTGTTGCTGTCCCGGGATGGGTTTGGTGCTGGCTGTGGGTTTTAGGAGGCTGATGTGGAAAACTGGGTGGATCCTGACAGTGGCCGGTAGGGCCAGTTTATATGCTCTTGATCCTACCTTCTTGAGGATGGTGTACAGGCCTATCTGCTTGTGGTCCAGTTTGTTCGATGGTCGCGTTGTCCGGATGTGTTTCAGTTGTAGTCAGACCCTGTCGCCTGGGTTCAGGACCGGGTCCGGATGTTGTGCTTTGTTGGCTTCCTCTGCTTCAGACATTTGGGCTTCCTTGATCTCTGCTCGAAGTTCTTCATGCAACCTTCTTAATGCTGCGACATATTCCGACACTTCCGGGGTTTCATTGTTCCAGGCGCCGTGGTCTGGCAGGAAACGAGTGTGATATCCATAGTTGGCAAAGAAGGGGGTTATTTTTGTGATTCCAGTTAGTGTGTTGTTGTAGCAGAATTCGGCAATTGGCAACAACCTTTCCCAGTCGTCCTGCTGGTAGTTGCAGTATGCCTGGAGATACTGCTCGTGGGTGGCATTGGTTCTTTCCGTTTGTCCGTCCGTTTGTGGATGGAAGGCTGTTCTGAGGTTGCATGATATCCCGAGTGCTTCTGTTACTCGTTTTTAAAAGTTTGAGGTAAACAGGGACCCTCTGTCTGATACAATACTGCTTGGCAGTCCGTGGGGTCTTATAAGTTGTCGGAGGAAGTGGTCTGCTAGGTCTTGGGGGTCCCTGGTGCCCTAGCAGGCGATGTTGTCAAGATCCTGACTTCTTTGCACTGTCTGGGGCTCGACAGGCAACGTAGTTCCTCGGCGTGCCTACACGGTAGGTCTTTCCTTTCGTTCGGCTCTCGGACTGTGATTGTTCAGCTCACTGGCGCGGGCAAGTACTTCCCTCTCTGGTTCGGTGAAGTCTGAGGATATCCCTCGGCGTAGCCCTGTCTATGCTGGCGAGACTCTAACTCCCAGTCTTTCGTTGTCGTCGTCTAGTGCCACTCGATGGTCTTTACTGTAGCACGGTCGTTCAGTTCGGGGTTTTGGTCGCAGTGCCGGTTTCACGGGAAGGTAGAAGTAGGAGTGGTGGAGAGAGATAATAGATTGCGTGGAGAAGAATCTCCAGACTAGCTACCGCGCCCTTTCCTTTATACTTTTCCCTCCCTCTGTGGAATCACAGCTTGCCCGCAAGACTGACACAGTTCCTCCATACTTCATCATGACTCAATCGCTATGCCCAAGGAAAACACATGATCGCACTCGGCCGCCGCGCGGCCAACACTCTACTCGCGGCAACAGGAGAAAGGACGCGCAAGCAGTAACAGTAAGGGAAAAGGAAGAATGACGTACAACTTAATCAAGGGGAAACAATACTCGGAACGATAAAGGAGAAGGACGCGCAAGCTCAAGCAATGGGAGACGACAGACGTAGCGGACAGGAGAAAGGACGCGCAAGCAATATCAATCGGAAACGGCAAAGACGAGAAAGACGCATAGGCAACATAGAAGAACAAAGGAGAGAGATCTAGACCGGCCAGCGGTAGGGGAGTATCGCTGCCAGAGCGATGTGATCGGGTGAGGCGCCTAAGCGCGGAGGATGACCGTAACTGCGGCAGCCGTGATGAGGCCCAGCCACGGGGCGGCAAGGGTGACGGCAACCCCGGCCGCAGCGCTTAGGAGCCTGTCGCGCGAGGTTCGTGACAGTACGTCCCCTGTCCAGACCGAAGCTCCGGCGAGGTCATGTCGGGTTGTCAGGGTCCGGCGGCGGATGGGTGTGCGGTGGAGGCGGCCGGGCCGGCTAGCCTGCTGCTGGGCTTGGAATTGTTCGTTCATTCGCTGCTGTTCGGTGATGATGGCCCCCAGGGTGTTGGCCATCTGCTGGAGTTGCTGTTGGTCCGCGTCGTGGAATTCGTTCATCCGTTGGGCGAGCGTCCGGTATAGGACGTGGTTGCGGCGTGCGTCTCTGGTAGTAGTGTGGTGAAGCATGGTTGCGATGTCGTGTAGCAAAGATATCTGTTCGTCTCGGAGGGCTGCTGGGGTAGCGGCGCAAGCCTCGTCATTGGCGGCGGCCTCCTCCGGGGGTGCGGTGTTTTCTTGATCTTCTTGAGTGGTCGTGATGTCGGCCAGGGGTTCCCGCAGGGTGGCGGCACTACAGCGGAGGTGGTGGTTTTCCATGTTGACCAGGAACCGGCAGTCGGGGCAGACCCGCTTTCCCTGATGCCAGTCCGCGCATGCTTTGAGGGGGTCGAGGTGTCGTTCGCGTGTTATTTCGAGTAGTTCCTCGGGGTGGGGCATCGGGCAGTCGCATGCCCGGCGGACACGACGACGGCACCGGCTGGTGCTTCGTTGAGGGTAGTAGTTGTCGTTCTTCATTTGGCGGTGGACCCCGCAGTAGTCGTCATAGCAGGCGGTCCAGTGTAGGGAGGCGTGATCATTGGTACGGGGTTGTCCTACGGCGGACATCGGTGGTGAGGGTGCGGTTGGCGGGGCACCCCATCCATTGGTCGTGGTGGCGGCGATGCCCCAGTCGGTGGGGTGTTCGTTTGATTCGTGGTCGGGCTCGGTCGTGGTGGGAAACTCGGAGGTGTGGTTGTCAGCGAAGGTCCAGCCTTCGTTCGTGTCGACAGTGGCGGCGGCAGACATATTGCTAATTGGCGGGTGCTGGTTTTTCGGGGTATTCCTCGTGGAATTTGCGTGTAATATCTGGGGAGTTTTCGAAGTTTTCGGCCGGGTACCAGGTCTTGTCCGGGTCGTGGAAACCGGTCCACTTAACCCGATACTGGATCTTGTTCCGGTGTCGTCGTGAGTCGAGAATCTGTTCCACTTCCCACTCTTGTTGTTCTTCTATGATAACGGGAGGTGGTGGTGGTTGGTGGTGTCCTGGTATGGGCTCGGTGCTGGCTGTGGGTTCCAAGAGGCTGATGTGGAAGACCGGGTGCAGTTTAACAGAGGCGGGCAGGTCCAGTTTATATGCGCGCAAGCCAACTTTCTCTAGTACGGGGTAGGGTCCAATTTGTTTGTGGTCCAGCTTATTCGATGGTCGCGTTGTTCAGATGTTCTTTCTCTTCAGCCAGACTCTGTCGCCCGGTTTCATGACTGGGTCCGGGTGTCTTGCCTTGTTGGCCTGTTCCGCATGCGCCATTTGTGCCTGCTTCATTTCTGCTCTGAGTTCCTTGTGAAGCCTCCCAAGCGCTGCAGCGTATTCTGAGACTTCCGGTATCTCCTCGTCCTGAGTGCCGAGGTCTGGCATAAATCTGGGGTGATATCCGTAATTGGCAAAGAAAGGAGTTACTTTCGTGCTTCTGGTCTGCATATTGTTATAGCAGAATTCGGCAATTGGTAACAGCCTTCCCCAGTCATCCTGCTGGTAGTTGCAGTATGCCCGCAGGTATTGTTCGAGGATGGCATTGACTCGTTCCGTTTGTCCGTCTGTCTGAGGATGAAATGCCGTGCTGAGATTCCGCGATATTCCGAGAGCCTCAGTTATGCATCTCCCGAAGTCTGAAGTAAATAGCGATCCTCTGTCTGATACAATGCTTGCTGGCAATCCGTGGGGCCTGATGACCTGCTGGATGAAGTGGTCTGCTAGATCTTCTGGTTTCATTGTCCCTTTGCAGGCGACAAAGTGTCCCATTTTGGTCAGCCGGTCGATGATTACCCACAGGGCGTCGTTTCCGTTGCTGGCCGGTGTACGTATTTGCGTTGCTGTGGCCAATAGAATGTTCGGCTAACGAGTTCCAGGGTTCTGGCTCGCCCCGGGTGTCCCGCGGCTTGCGCGTCGTGGTGGTCTCTTAATATCCGCAGTCGTATTTCGTTGTTGTCAGGGATCCATATCAGGCCGTCGTATATTAGTACCCCATCTTTTTCCTCACATAATCCTAGTGCGATTTCCGGTCGCGGGTCGTCCCGCTCGCTTTTTTCCCCAGGATTTCCCGGACCTCCTTATCCTTGACGCTTCGTTCTCGTATTTCGCTCAGGAGTTTCTTATCTATTTGGAGTTTCATTGTTTCCACCATGTTAACCTGGAGTGCCTGTAGTGTCTCAAAATTTCCCTCTGTCAAGAGAACTCGTCCGTGATTCTGTCAATGCTTCATATCCCCTTCCCAGGGAGAGTCTCATGACTCTCTAGAGAGGATGTCGGGTTTTCCTGCTAGTTTCCCTGGCTGGTATTTGATTGTGAAGTCGTAATTTGCCAGTCATTCCCCCCATCGAGCCTGCCGCAGATTTAGGTTGCGTTTTGTTTTCCAGTATTCCAGGTTTTTGTGGTCAGTTAGGATCGTGATCCTGGGGCCCGGGGTTTTACAATAGGTATCCCATTTTCGTAGTGTGTCTACGATCGCTAGTAGTTCCTTGTCGTGAATATCATAGTTGCGCTCTGGATCCTTGAGCTTTCTTGAGTAGTATGCCACGGGGTGCCGGATCCCTTTTTCGTCGGGTTGTGAGCAGATTGCTCCTATGGCGTAATCTGAGGCGTCTGTTTCGATGGTAACAGGTCTTTTCAGATCGAAGTGTTGTAGTATAGGTTCCGTGATCATTGCTTCTTTGAGCGTTTCAAACGCCTCCTGCTGCCGTTCGCCCCATTCTCATACCTTTTCCTTCCTTGTCAGGGAGGATAGGGGTGTCGTGATTTTGCTGTAGTCTTTGATGAACCTTCGATAGAAGTTGGCGAACCCCAGGACGCTTTGCACTCCTTTGACGTTTGTTGGCTCCTTCCAATCTCTGATTGTTCGGATCTTTTCTTCGTCCATTCTCAATCCTCCCGGTGATTCGACATATCCTAGATATTCCGTTTCTGTGGCGTGGAATTCACATTTGGATGCTTTCAGTGTTAGTCCGGTGTCCCGTACTCATGTGAGTATCGCTCGGACATGTTTCCGGTGTGTTTCCTTGTCGGTCGAGAACACCAGGATGTCGTCCAGATATGCCACACAGAAGATGTCTAGGTAGTCACTCAGGATCTCGTTCATCCATTGTTGGAAGGATGCCGGGGCGTTGGTGAGTCCAAACGGCATGACGCAATATTCGTATAAACCGTATCGGATCCAAAACGCTGTTTTCCACTCATCGCCTTTTGCAAAACGGAGGTTGTAGTACGCATCTCGTATGTCGAGTTTGGTGTAGATGGTGGCGCTGGAGAGTTGATCGAGAGATTCGCAGATCAGTGGCAGCGGTGTCCGATCTTTGATCGTGATTTCGTTTAGTTGCCGGTAGTGTTACACCTGAATATTTTACGGAGTACGTAGAGTATCTAGATTACTTAGTGACAGGGTAGTAGGAAGGCTCGCGGGTGACAGATGATGGATCAAGAGTCTAGGAGGGAGTTAAGGAGCCGGAGTTACCTTACGGCCAAGAGATCGAACCTTGTGGGGAGAGATCGAACCTTGCGGGGATCGGACGGAAGGAACTCCGAGGTGGGGGTCTGAGTGCAAACGAAGTCGTCTCAGCAGATACGGTCTGACTCCTTGCGGGGAGAGGCCAGACGCTGGCAAAATCCCCTTGCGGGGGGGAAGCCACATACGCAGAAAGTCCGGGTCCTTGCGGGGACTGGCTTAGATCCTTGCGGGGGGAGCCACGTACGAGTCTAGACGCAAGAGTACCTGCCCAGTTGCATGACCAACTCATCTCCCTTTTCTACACCCCGGCCAGGACCAATGATCCACCCACGGGGTCGATGCACCTCGGGGGAATCCAAACCCGAGTCACCACTTCTCACGCTGAGTCACCAGATCTCACGACGGCTCTTTCCCTTCAAAAGAAAGAGGATTTCTTACCTCATCGGGAGACACCAGCACGAACATTCTCATCAACACTACCACCTAAACCCACACACAAGATCTAAGATTATTCCGTTGTGAATTATCGAAAGTAGCCTGATTAGCTTTGATTCCACCCACACTCCTGTTACGATACAACCCCAGTGTCACACTATAATCTTGATCTCAAAACCACCTTACTTTCATGACGGACTTCAACGGCGCCCACTTCGAAGACCACCTCTACCTACTCGAACTGGCCACCTTGTTGGAACCTAAGTCTCAATATTCCTTTGATTATACCTTTCAATCGATCGATGACGAAATAGCCAACTACGAACAGTGGGATACGTTCAACGATGGACCTATCCCTACTCCTTACCAAGAAGGAGACTACGAACCCTGGAACTGGTACACGCAATACTGGTCCAACTGCGCCCACAACTACAAGCGCGCCGAATTCAGCGAAGCCGAACTCTGGAACCTTTGTGATTATTACTTCACCAACGACGAAACCATATACATGGGACATTTCCTCGACCTAGACTAAACCCGTGAAATGACGTCTACAGATTTCAACATGCTCCACTTGGAAGCTCCTCGTGACGTGCTGCAGATCACGGACGGAATGACCCCGGCGGAAGAAGCCCTCGAAATCTCCAACCCAGCGACATGGCTCCGTGCCTTAGCCAAACAACAAAAACAGGGGGAAGGGGATTTGGGGCAGCTAGTCCGCCTCTGCGGTAACACGGTCGATCGAACGGACCAAAGAATCAACCAGGTCAAGCAGGCGTATCACGACCTGTTGGAAGACACCAGGTATGTATATGACCGACTCCGCGCTAATGAGACAATCACAGGAGATTGGATACGAAGCGAGTTGGCAAGCGCTGCCACGGCATACCAAGCCTTTGCGCAAAATATCTGGGGGGCCATTATCGAACGAACCCAGGAAGATACGCAAAAACAGGCCGGCCAAGCCACCCAGTTGGCCCGACTAAACGACTCCATCTCGTTCTTAGCCGAAGCCAACATAGCGCGAAGCCAGCATTTGGCTAATTTCCAAGGTAATGTAGAACTGTGGGCCGGAGAACACCAGAAACGAGTGGAATACCTTTAGCAGCAATTGCTAGAAGCCCGGGAAGAAACGCAGCGCCAGGCAGCAGCGCTACAACAATTGGCCGCGCAAATCCGAGTCCCAGAGACTCCGCTCCCCCCGGCTCAGGCATCGGGTCGCTCCACGCCAGAACTAGGATCATGGCGCAGTCCGGCCCCACCATTTACGTCCAGCTTAGCCAGCGCCCTGCGACAACTCCGCACAGGACCCACGGACGAACGATCCACGAGGATCCAGTGACCGACAGTGCCACCCAGGCCGGATCGAAGAACTCGCCGTCCAGCGCTGTCCCCATCCCCACCGAGGCCTCCAATGTTTGGAGGAGGAGGAGAACCCCCGCAACCGCCAAATCGGCCCCTGCCGCCTCCACCACCGCCATCACTGCCCCCAAGGTCGCGACGGAATTCACCAATGCCTCCTCCAGCGAGACGAACCTTGACTACGGAAGAACTCGCCCAGACCGTGGCCAGCGCGGTGGCAGAAGGAATGGCACGGGCCGCCCAGCCTAACCCCGCACCAGTCTCGGTACGAACGTCGCGTCTTAAAATGACGAATCCCGAGACCTTCGACGGAAAGCCCTCCACCCCGTTCAACACCTGGTGGAAGTCGGTCACCAAGTACCTGAGCTTCTATCCGGAAACCAGTGACCAGCAGAAGATAGCCTGGGTAGGGACACTATTGACTGGAACAGCCAAAGCATGGGATCTACACCGCTACGACACGCTGGGAGAAAAGGACTCCTGGGTCAATTACGCGGCGGATATCCCAACAGAATACCACAACCCCAGGGAGGCAGCCAACTCCCAGCTAAAGCTAAGCCTGCTCAAGTACTCGGGAGACATAAGGGCCTACATGACGGAATTCCGGGCCCTGAATAATTATGCCCGAGCCGCCGGCGAAAGTCTGCAGGAAAAATTTGACCTAGCAATGACAGACGCGGTGCTGGATATGCGGTTCGCACATTACATGGGGGAATTTGCAGACGACGAAGGGTTCCTAGAAGCCACCTACCAAGCAGCGCTACAGGTGGGAAAGAAAAAAGCTCTGAAGCAGGCTAGGGAGCAAGGAAAACCCACGGGCAGCGCGACCCGAACCGAAGAAAAACGAAGGGACGACCGGAAAAAGGACCTGCGACCGATGCGCAAGGAAGATCGGCAAGAAGCAAGAAGGGACGGAGCCCGATCGACAAAATGGGAAAATAAGGTGGCAGCCCTGAAAGGAGGGCCTCAGCAGGAAATAGACGCCCATAAAAGAAACCAGGACGGCTGTTGGAGATGTGGAAGGACCGGCCATGAAACCTTCGAATGTTTCTCGTTGCAAACCGTACAAGGAACGGCGCTTCCGGCAGCTCCCTGGAAGGCCGCGGCGGTAGGAGAAAGCCTCGCCGCAGCACCCCGTCCCAAAAGACCAAGGGAAAATGACGATCCAACCCCGGAACCCACCGCAAAAACCCAAAAAATAGCGGCGGTAGAAACCATGGACACAGAAGCCAGCTTCCTCCCATGGGAGGACTCGGATTCGGATTTTTAAAAGGCCAGGAACAGTCGCAGCCTGAGGCCTTTGCGATAATTTGCGTCACATCGCGGAAACGACCAGCCAAGGAACCGAGTGCTGAAACCTCGAAGAAAAAGAAATTGAGCGACCCCCATCCAGTAATAGACATGATGGTACACCAGAACGGAAAGACCCATCAATTCCGAGCGCTGCTGGACACCGGATGTTCAGTTGCATTAATCAACAAAAGAACTTTGGAAAAACGAGGAATCAAGACCAAGCGCCACCAGCACCCTCGAGGAATCGAGAACTATACGGGGGAAAAGGTCGAAGGAGCTGGCCAATATTTTACAAAGCCGTTGCTCCTCCAGCACCGAAGGCACTATTCATGGGAAAATTTCGAAGTAATGCCCATGGACCCCGAGATCGACATCTTTCTCCCTTTCAGCTGGATATCCAAACACCCGCCACAGGGGGCTTGGACTACAGAGGAAGTCCGATTTAACAGTCAGCGCTGCCTAAACGAATGTACCAAATTTGAACAAAGTGCATTCTCATTAACTTGGGACGAGTCGGTAAGTTGGAACCCAGACGCCCAAACCATAGGATATGTGGCAGCAATCACCCCAGAAGCACCCGACGTCCCGCTCGAGTTCAGGGAGTACCTGAATATCATGGGCAAGGAGGCCGCAGACGCACTACCAGCGCACAAACCATACGACTGCAAAATTGACTTGCAAGAAGGGAGTATGGCGCCTTGGGGCCCCATTTACCCTCTTTCCAAGATCGAACTACAGACACTCCGGGAATGGCTGAAGGAAATGGAATGAACAGGCAAAATCAAGCGGTCTACATCCCCTGCAGGATCGCCAATCCTGTTCGTTCCCAAACCGCATGGAAGAGGACTCCGACTGTGCGTGGATTACCGAGCGTTGAACTGCATCACCATCCCGAACCGATACCCACTACCCCTAATACAAGAACTACAAGACCGGGTACAGGGAGCACAATGGTTCACCAAGATGGATTTAAAAAACGGGTTCAACCTCATCCAAATAAGGAAAGGAGACGAATGGAAGACAGCGTTCAGAACCCGCTATGGCCTGTACGAATTCCAGGTAATGCCATTCGGACTTACGAACGCCCCATCCACCTTCCAAGACATGATGAATCATGTCTTTTCCAATATGCTCGATGTAGGAGTCATAGCCTACATGGACGACATATTGGTCTACGCAAAAACCAGGGAAGAGCACGACCAAATTGTCAAAGAAGTGCTCAAAAGGCTGCAAGGGAACGGATTGGCAGTCGCTCCGGAAAAATGCCTATGGAGACTTCAAGAAGTGGAGTTCCTAGGATACATCATCGGTCGCAACGGAATTAAGATGTCGACAGAAAAAGTGGAAGCTGTCCTGCAATGGGACCGGCCGGGAAACGTCACGGAAGTACAATCGTTCCTAGGATTCGCCAACTTCGACAGACGCTTCATACAGGACTACTCCAAGGTGGCACGGCCCCTCACGGAACTCACAAAAAAAGAAGCGGGGAAAAGTTGGGAATGGAACCTGGAGGCAGAAGCTGCCTTCAAAGAATTGAAAAAACGGTTCACCACGGCACCGATCTTGGCCCACGTTGACCCAACAAAGCTGGTCATTATCAAAACCGATGCGTCGGACTTTGCTCTCGGAGCCGTGCTATCCCAACGAGATGACAAGAACCGACTACACCCGGTAGCCTTCCACTCCAGGAAGTTCAAGCCTGCGGAGATCAATTACGAAATCCATGACAAGGAACTTCTCGCGGTCGTCGATGCATTCAAACATTGGCGACGATCCTACGAAGGCGCGGTCCACCAGGTGCAAGTCTTTTTGGACCACCAGAATCTTGAGTACTTCACTACAACAAAAGTACTCAACCGCCGGCAAGCGCGCTGGGTACAGGAGCTCGCCGGCATCGACTTTTGCATCTACTACCGACCAGGAACGAAGAACGGCAAGCCGGATGCGCTTTCTAGGCGTTCGGAGTACCGCCCTGAGAAGGGGGGGGTAGAAAACCAGCCGATCACAACGGTTTTGCAGAAAAATCACTTTGCAGAACCTGAAAAACAGGGGCGCTCATTCATTTGCTCCTCTGTGCAGCGCGCTTCGCTCCCTTTGGGAAAATGGTGGGAGGAATTTGCAACGATGGTTCGGGAAAAAGGGCAGGACGACGAGGAATACCAGCGGGCTTGGAAGCAGGTGCAACAGGAAGCGGCACAGGAGGAACCTGTGGCGGATGGCCGAAAGGCCCAGGAGGTAGCCGGGGGCCCACGTGAGGTCACTCGGAGGAGCCGAAAGGCTAGGACCGAGGGAATCCTCGAGATCAAGGAGGGGCTGCTCTACCGAAAGGGTATGCTCTGGATCCCGGAGGATGAACCCCTCAAACGAACAATTCTCGAGTCAGAGCAGGACTCGAAGGTGGTGGGCCATATGGGACAAGATAGAACCATTGAGCTCGTCAGACGAAACTTCTTGTGGCCGACGATGGAGGAGCGAATCATCGAATTCGTCCAAAGCTGCCCGGAATGCCAGCGGAACAAGGCGACACGGCACCAGCCCTATGGACGATCATCCCCTCTGGAGCTCCCCTACGCTCCATGACAGTCTATCGCAATGGACTTCATCACTGAGTTGCCATTGTCGGAGGATTGCGACCAATTGTGGGTAGTTATCGACCGGTTCACAAAGATGGCGCACTTCCTTCTGCTGCCAAAACAAAAGAAGACTGACGCCGACCTGGCAGTAACCTTCGCAAGGGAAATTTGGAAGTACCACGGACTTCCAACCGACATCGTGTCCAACCAAGACTCCCGGTTCACTTCGAAAGTGTGGAAGGAATTTCTCCGGCTCTCTGGGATCCGACCCCGAATGTCAACAGCCTTCCACCCACAGACCGACCGACAAACGGAACGCCTCAACCAGACAATCGAGGCATACCTCTGAGCGTTCGTCGGCAAGGAACAGGATAACTGGGTCGCCCTCCTGCCAATGGCCGAGTTTGCTTACAACAATTCGGTCACCGTCAGCAACGGGATGTCCCCGTTCTACGCCAACTACGGATTCCACCCGGTTGCCATGGACCCCGCTACCACCGGACCTCTCAACCCGGCCAGCACAGTCTAGGTGCATTGGATGCACACCGTGCATGACGAGTCCCGCAAGGGGCTGGAAGCCGCACAAGAGCGAATGCGCCGGTACACCGACCCGGACCGTAAAGAACCTCCGGCATACCAAGTAGGAGACTTGGTGATGCTCAGCGGACGGAATATTAAAACCCGCCGCCCCTCGAGGAAGCTGGACCTAAAGAATCATGGCCCCTTCCAGATTGAGAAAATTGTCTCCCCGCTGGCCATCCGACTCACGCTACCTCGGAAATGGAAGATCCACAATGTCTTCCATGTCTCGCTCCTCGAACGATACCGAACCAGCGAACACCGGGCGCCTCCGGACCCATCGAAGGTGCTGCGAGAAGCTGATGACATTAAGCAATCGGAGGAATACGATGTCGACGAAGTAATGTCCTCGGTGGAACGCGGCTGGGGAAACAACAAAAGAATCCTCTACCTTGTCAAGTGGCTCGATTATCCGGAACGACAAGACTGGACGGAAGAACCATTCGACAACTTTTCGGTAGGCGGTCTGGAGAAACTCCGGGAGTTTCATCAACGAAATCTGGACGCGCCGAGGGACTACCGACTCGCCGACGCCTAAGACGGGATGCCCATAGAAGGGCCATCGAAGCACGGGTGGTAGCAGGGATGAAGGGGCTGGAGGACTCCATCTCACACTCAAGAAACGAAGAAAGGACACGCTTCTCGGGCACCGAAGCTCCAGCACGACGAACCGTCGTAGGACTCGTCGGACTCGATCGGACGGAAGCCGTAGGCGCTCAGTACGGCACACCTCTCTATGTACACCTACGAGCGCAAGAAGGGTGTCCGGGCACGAACCCCAAGTCGAGAAGGTCACTCGTTCCACGTGTCCCAGGCCCGGAAAAGCGTCATATGCTCCCATCCATGAGTGCCCGACTTGGCCAACGACGGACGAACAAACTCCGCGACGGGGTAATGGCCATGGAAGACGAACCCACCAACAGGCGGCGGACCCTGGCAGCAGACGGACACCTCTGTGTGCACACCATTGGCTTGTTCGGCTTGCTAGGGTTTGGTCACTCCTTTCACGTGCCCCAGCCGAAGGTCGACAGGATGCGGACTGGGAAAACTGGTGCTTTCGTCTTCAGGGATACGGCGGCCCGGCGGGACGACCAATCGACAGTATGAGTACGCACCGGCCTACTCAGAGGGCCCAGCCATTCCGACGGATTACAGAGAATGATGCCCTGATCCAGTGGCTGGGAGGGCTGCAGTGCAGGAGGACTGCAGTCCGTGACGCTGCAAGGAACTCAGCGTTGAAAGAATCTCACGATCCCAGAAAAAGACGGGCTACTTAGATAGAACGAAATTAGCACTCGGGACGAGGCTAAGGGGGAGGGGAGGTAGTGTTACACCTGAATATTTCACGGAGTACATAGAGTATCTAGATTACTTAGCGACAGGGTAGTAGGAAGGCTCGCGGGTGACAGATGATGGATCAAGAGTCTAGGAGGGAGTTAAGGAACCAGAGTTAGCTTACGGCCAAGAGATCGAACCTCACGGGGAGAGATCGAACCTTGCGGGGATCGGACGGAAGGAACTCCGAGGTGGGGGTCTGAGTGCAAACGAAGCGGTCTCAGCAGATACGGTCTGACTCCTTGCGGGGAGAGGCCAGACGCTGGCAAAACCCCCTTGCGGGGGGGAAGCCACATACGCAGAAAGTCTGGGTCCTTGGGGGGACTGGCTTAGATCCTTGCGGGGGGAGCCACGTACGAGTCTAGACGTAAGAGTACCCGCCCAGTTGCATGACGAACTCATCTCCCTTATCTACACCCTGGCCAGGACCAATGATCCACCCACGTGGTCGATGCACCTCTCGGGAATCCAAACCCGAGTCACCACTTCTCACGCTGAGTCACCAGATCTCACGACGGCTCTTTCCCTACAAAAGAAAGAGGATTTCTCACCTCGTCGGGAGACATCAGCACGAACATTCTCATCAACACTACCACCGAAACCCACACACAAGATCTAAGATTATTCCGTTGTGAATTATCGAAAGTAGCATGATTACCTTTGATTCCACCCACACTCCGGTTACGATGCAACCCCAGTGTCACAGGTAGTCCACACACAGGCGTAGTCCTCCATCCTTTTTCTTGACGAAATGTATTGGTGCTCCGGCCGGAGAGGTGGATTTCCGTATCCAGCCTCGTTTCTCATTGATCTCTAGGTACTCTCTTAGGGCTTTCATTTTGTCTTCGTTCAGGGGTCGCAGTGGCTCATACGGGGGTGTCTTTCCTTCCTCCAGTGGGATGTGGTGATCCTGCGCGTGGTGAGGTGGAGGTGTTGTTGGTGCTTGTTCTGTGAATACATCGAGGAATTCGTGATATTCTAGGGGAATCGGGTTTTTGCTCGTTCTGGAGGTTCCTTTGATTTTGTTGATTACTGTTTGGCATAC
>Ga0307516_10002845_pt1 | contig 22797 bp, 17 predicted proteins | sample 19_EM_MG_FD_203310 | JGI IMG/M metagenome (GOLD analysis project Ga0307516, IMG submission 203310) | Populus trichocarpa ectomycorrhiza microbial communities from riparian zone in the Pacific Northwest, United States - 19_EM | ecosystem: Host-associated > Plants > Roots > Unclassified | place... | reverse complement strand
GTTGCTGGTAACGCTGCGCGACCAGGTGACGGCGACATGCCAGCAGATCATCACCAACCGTTATCCGTTCACACGCGGAAGCAATCAAGAAGTGCCGCTCGGCGACTTCTCGAAGTTGTTCGCCCCGAACGGAATACTAGACAAGTTTTTCACGCAGTCGCTGGCCCCCTACGCCGACACCTCAAAACCCGAATGGGCATGGCGAAAGGAAAGCCCGGTAGGCAACACGTTGGCACCCGACACGCTGAAGCAATTTCAGCGAGCGGCTTATATCCGCGATGCGTTCTTTCAGAATGGCGGAAATTTGCCGATGGTCGCACTCTCGGTACAGCCGCCGGTCGTATCCGGCGCCGGCGCCAGCGCAAAGTTAGAACTGGGAGGCACCACGATCGTCAGTCCAACCGCGACGGCACCCGGTTCGGTGTTCGGGACATCGTCACCGCCGGCCCAGCCGGTCAATGTCGCACCGATAAACGTCCAATGGCCGGGGCCGTCGATGAGAACCGCGATTTCCGTTACCAACGATGCAACGAGTCAGCCCTCGGTTCTCGAACGCACCGGTCCATGGTCGCTGTTCCGGATACTTGAGGCGGGATCGATGACGGCGCGCGCCGAAACCGCCAGCGCGACCTTTATCGTGGCCGGGCGCGAGCTCAGGTATCAGATCACGACCGGCTCGATCAGAAATCCCTTGAATCTCGGCGCTTTGAGGGATTTCCGCTGTCCCAGTGGAATTTGACCGGCCATGCGGTGCAGCTTATTTGGAAAGCTCGGCGCCAAGCGCGACTTCATTGCGCTGGCGACGCCGCGTCGTTTCCTGGAAACATGGGAGCCGTGGGTTCAAGCCTGCATGTCCGCAAGCCGCCACCAGCTCGGCAATGGGTGGCAAAATGCATTTCTCACCGCCCCACTCTGGCGATTCTGGCTCGGGGCGGATATCTGCGGCGCGACCACGCTCGGTGCGATCATGCCCTCGGTGGATGGCGTCGGGCGGTATTATCCGCTGACCCTGCTGGCCATCGCCGATCCCTCGCAGTCGATCCCTCCACCGGATCTGAACGCGCAGGATCAATGGTTCTTCGCCGCGGAGGCTTTCTTGCTTTCGACCCTCGACCAAGCCAGGTCATTTGAGGATATCTCGGCCGCGCTCGAGGTAATGCCGGCTCCGCCGATCGAAGCAATCGCCAGCCCGTCGAAGGACATTCTGGCGCTCGGCGACAACATGGTCGGCATGATCACGGCCGGGAAGGCGTTCCAGGATTCATTGTCCATCTTGCGCCAAAGCAATCACGAGACTTCGGCAGCCGCGAGCTTTTGGTGGACCGAAGGTGGCGGAAACTTCCCTCCGATGGCACTCTGCTCGCGCGGAATGCCGAATCCATTCCGCTATTCGACCATGTTGACCGGCAGATTATCCGACGATGAAATTGAGAGTGCCCCGTAGCGGGGTACGGAGTATCGATGAGCTACGCACCCCTGACATTCGATGCAGGTTCGGCGACGCATCCGGGCAAGGTACGGCCGCGGAACGAGGATTCCTATCTGGTGCGGACCGACGCCGGCCTTTGGGCTGTTGCAGACGGTATGGGAGGGCACGAAGCGGGGGACGTCGCCAGCCAGCTGATCGTAAGCACCCTTGACACGATATCGGCCGAAGGATCGGCCATCCGGCTGCTGGAGGAGACCGAAAGCCGGATTTACCTCGCGAACCGGCAGATTATCGAGATCAGCCGGCAGCGCGGCGGCGCCATCATGGGATCCACGGTGGCGATCCTACTCATCTCCGAGGATCATTATGCCTGCGTCTGGGCAGGCGACAGCCGTCTTTATCTGGCTAGGCGCGACACCATCCGACAGGTCTCGCGTGACCATACTGAACTCGAGGAAATGATCGCGAGCGGCGCGGTGACCGCCGAGGAAGCCAAGAACTGGCCGAACAACGTCATTACGCGGGCGGTGGGCGTTCAGGACAATCCGGAACTCGAAATCGTGACCGGCGCATTCGAGGATTGCGATATCTTCGTACTTTGCAGTGACGGGCTTACCAAGCATGTCTCCGACGATGAAATCCTGAAGTGCGTTTCGACTCAGGACGCGCAGACCTCATCCACCGCGCTGGTCCAGCTCGCACTGGAACGGGGCGGGCTGGACAATGTGACCGTCATCGTTGTTCGGCCGACAAAGCTACGGCCGCAGAAGGAACGAACCGTCTCGCCGGCAGTCGCGCCAGAACCGCCGCCAACGGACGTTTGGGAGTAGGCGCGTGAATCCCAAGGAACCATTTCGATCGTCGCATCACGGGGTTGCGAAGGGAACACGCCTCAACGGCATTTATGAAATCGATGCCATGATTGGCGTCGGCGGAATGGGCGAAGTCTACAAGTGCCACGAAATTCAGACCGGCACCACAGTCGCGATCAAGATGCTGTTGCCCGAAATGGCTGGAAATGATGCTGCTCTGGCGTTGTTTCGCAGGGAGGCCTCGGCGCTCCATTATCTGATGCACGAGGCGATCGTCCGGTATTTTGTTTTCACCGTCGAGCCGGTATTGCAGCGCCCTTATCTGGCGATGGAATTCGTCGACGGCCGATCTCTCGCCGACCTTCTGGAAGAGGGACCGCTGACATTCGAGGCATTGCTCCGGGTAATGCGCAGGGTCGCTTCCGGTCTGAAAGCGGCCCATGAACGCGGAATCATCCATCGCGACGTATCCCCCGACAATATCATCATTCCTCAAAACGACGTCGCACGCGCCAAGATCATCGATTTCGGCATCGCCAGATCCACTCAAGTCGGGGACGCTACGATCATCGGTGCCGGCTTTGCCGGTAAGCACAATTACGTATCGCCGGAACAGATCGGTCTTTTTGGCGGCGACGTTACCTTCAAGTCCGACATCTACAGTTTCGGATTGGTGCTGTTTCACGCCCTGACCGGACAAAAGCTCGACATGGGCGGGACTCAGTTCCAGCTCGTCGAGAAGCGGCGGCGGGTTCCAGACCTCGGTGCCGTCGATGCGCGCATCCGTCCGCTGCTGGAAAAAATGCTCCAGCCGGATCCAAAAGACCGCCCGACGATGGCGGAGGTCGAGAACTGGAGCGTCGGTTCGCCGCGGAAGCTTTCGATCAAGCGGCCTGAGCGCACCGAGGTCGTCGCTGCCACGAAACCGGGCGCCAAACCGGCACGCCGGTGGCTCCGGTACGGCGCCATCGCCGCGGTCGCGCTGTTGCTGGTCGGCTCCTCCGGCATCGCTTATTACTACTACGTCTGGAGCGTTCCGGCCGGCAGCAGCGCCCCGCCTCTGCCGCCGTTGAAGCAAAATCCCTCGGCGCAGCGGCCGCCTCCGGGTCCCGGCCCCATCCCGAGCGATATCGGCAAGGATGCGCCGCCAATATCACCCAAGGTACCGGCGGACAGTCCGGTTCGCAGCGACTTCGTTCGTCGATTTATCCAGCAATATGACGGCGGCGACTGCTTTTTCATAACGCCGGTTGCGATCGGCCAGAGCGCCGCCGTCGTGGAAGGATTCGGCGCATCGACGGCGCCTTTTGATCTGCTCGACAAGGCTTTCAAGAAGAGCCAGGGATTCGAGGCGTCGATCGGTATCCGGCTGGTTACTCCGCCGCAATGTCCAGCCGTGACATTTTTGAATCGGCTCCGCGGTGACGGCTCGCGCTCACCGCGGATATCACTGGGGTCCGTCAAATTGCGGCCGGGGGAAGCGCTCCCCGGGAACGTTGAGAACTTCGCCAATCGTGTCGTTGAGCTGCTCTTCATTACCGATGACGGCCAGGTTCAGAATATGTCCTACCTCCTGAAGCCGGGCACGGACGCGCTCTCGTTCTCGATCGATATCCCACGTTCCGACGGTGTCAGCGGGGCCAATGTGCCGCAACTGATCATGGCAGTTACGAGCCCCCGCGTTCTCGATTCGCTCCGGCAGCCACGCCCCACGCCGGCGGATCAGTTTTTCTTCCAGGCCATCAGCGAGGCGCAGCGAGCCAACATCACCATGAGTGCTTCGGCACGATACATCATGATTCAGAAGTAGCCCCAGGCGGGCATCGCGTTCGGGCGGCTAGCATCGCTGAGCCGGGACCTAAAATTGCGAAAACAACCCCATGTAAAGTAGAGATAGGGCCTCGTACGATCCGAAAACGCAAGATCTAGGTGCATTCGGAGCGGGCGCGGCCCATCTCGCGCGGGCACGAAGCTTATCTCATCCCGCTTTAGCCGCCGATGATGACCATCGGCGCGCCCGAGACGATCACACCGCCATGGGCGGTCATATCGCCGATTCGAGCGGCCGGACTGCCGCCAATCAGGACGGTTGCGGACCCCTTGACGATGACGTCGGTCGGACCGACACAGATGCACATGTCGCCGATCCTGGCCGCAGGCATGCCCGCAATGATCACGGTAGGACAACACGCCGGTATTATAGGACCTCCAACGTGAGGTACCACCCCGGTCACCATTGGGCAGGTGTGCATGTCGGAAATGCGGGAGGCAGGCGGCATAGGGTTCCTGCGAGCGGATAATATTCGCGCGCCAAAAATCAACCGCCCAGCCGGCACTGTCAATGGCTCCGATCCGACCGGGGGTAAACTGCCGGAATTTACCCAGAACCGGCATCGATCATTGCAAGGAACCCAAGCCTGCCCTATAAATGTCGATATTGTTGAGGTTTTTTGATTGCGACCAACGGGTCGCAGTCCATTGCAGAGGTACTATGGCGAGGCTGCTTATTTTAGCGGTCCTGACGCTTTTAGGCGTAAGCATTTTTGCGCCCAAAGATGCCTATGCTGTTGCCGAACGCCGCGTCGCTCTCGTGATCGGCAATTCCGAATACAAGAATACTTCCCTCTCGCTCTCCAACCCGAAGAATGACGCCAACGCCATCGCCGGGGTACTGAAGTCGCTCGACTTCGAAGTCCAGCTCGTAACCGACGTTGGCAAGCGGGACATGGACGGCGTACTCGAACGGTTCGCCCGATTGGCTGCGACCGCCGACTCGGCGCTGTTCTACTACGCAGGCCACGCGATTCAATTTCAGGGCAAGAATTACCTGATGCCGGTCGATGCGCAGTTGGAGGACGAAATCAGCGTCCGTTATAATCTGGTGTCGGTCGACGAGGCGCGATCAGCGCTCGATCGGGTCAGCGGCGTCAGGATCATGATTCTCGACGCCTGCCGCAACAATCCGATCGCGGACCGTCTCAACCGCGTGGCCGCTGGTGGTCAGACGCGGGGCGTAGCCACCACCCGAGGGCTTGCGCGTATCGACAAGACGCAGGGTATGGTCGTCGCTTACGCAACCGCGGCCGATGACGTTGCACTCGATGGCAACAACGCCGTCAACAGTCCGTTCACGATGGCTTTGATCAAGCAAATGCAGGAGCCGGGCCTGGAAATCGGAACGATGTTCCGACGGGTCGCGCGCGATGTAAACGACGCCACGGGCGGGCGCCAACGTCCAGAAACCGCGATCAGCCTTCTCAGCGAATATTATCTGAATCAATCCGATCGGAGGATTTGGGAGGAAATGCGCGAGACGGCGGATATTCCGCAAATTCTTGAATTCCTGCGGCGCTACCCCAATTCCATCAGCACGCTGGATGCGAAATATCGCCTTGATGTACTCGAACGCGCCAAGCGTGATCGGGAGGATGAGGAGGCCAGGATTCAGCGCGACGCCTACAAGAAGGAATTGGCGGAACAGGAAGCCGCCACGCGTGCCGAAATTGCGAAATTGCAGGAAGAGCGGAAGCGCGCGGATTTGATGGCCGCCGACCGTGATACTGCACGCCAACGCGAGGAAAAGGCTCAGCTAGCCGCACTCGAGGAGCAGCGCAAGAAAGACCAGCAGACCGCGGCCGAACGTGCGGCGCAGCAGCAACGCGACGAGCAACAACGGCTGGCCAAGCTCGAACAGGATCGGCAAAACGCCGAGAAGTCGCTGACTGAAAAGCGCGCGAGCGACCAACGACGGCAGGCGGCTGAAAAGCTGGCCGCATTGGAGCAGGAACGGGTCAAGGCACAGCAGGAAGTGGCCGCGCGCGAGGAAGTACGCCGCAAGGACGAAGAGGTGAGGCAGAAGGCTGAAGCGGGCTGCAAGAACGAGCAGGCCGCGCTGGACGGCGTTGGCCGCGATGAAGCCAAATTGAAGCTTTTCACAATCAGTTCCCAGTGCGCAGACGCGAAGGTACGCGCGCAAAGCCTGCTTGCATCATTGGCTGCCGAGCGCGAACAGGCCGATCGCGCCTGCGATTCCGAAGGCAAGCAACTGTCCGTGCTGATGAAAGCCCCGGGCGTCGAGGCCCGCGACAAGTTGCTGGAACTGCAGACCTCGCTGACCTGCTTCAATCTGCGTCCCAAGGTGGTCGAAGCCCTTGGCCGGATGAATGTCGAAATCCGGCGTATCCTTGTCCGCAACTCGCAGGCCGAACTTCGCCGGGTCGGCTGCTATCGTGGCGCTGAGAACGGCGATTTCAACGACGCGACCAAGGACGCTTTGAAGCGCGTCAATCTCGTCCGCAACAAGCCGGATGATGCGCTGGAGATCGACGACGGTGTTCTGTCCGATCTGAAAAAGCTCGACGCGCCGGTCTGTGCGCCGCCCGCCAGGTCCGAGCCTGAAGACAAGCCCGTCGCGAACAAGCCGAGCCGCGTCAAGGCCGTCTCGCGTCCCAACTCAGTCCACGACCAGCGTCCCGCCCAGGCTTCCCAGGCACCGACCGCCCGCGCTGAATCGCGCCCGTCGTCTGGTGGTGGTGGTGGTGGCGGCGGCGGCAGCGTGTCCGTTCATGGCCTGAGCTTCTGAGGCGCTTTGGCGAAGCATCAGACGGCATTCGGCTAAGACCCAAGCTCCATTCCCGATAGGCCTAAACATGCTTGCCGCAGGCGGCGGATAACCGCCCGGGGCCGGACGATGGGCATGCGCGTTACGATAAAGGGAAGCCCGCCCTGGCCCGGCTGACCGCAGCGGCTTGGCTTGCGGCAACACGGCCCCCGGCAGCGCACCGATCACGCCCGCGCCCCGGGCCTGTTGCTATGGCGTTTTCGAGCAAAATATTGGGTCGCGTAAAGGAAAGCGCGTCAGGCCAGGGCCTCGGATTCAATCAGAACCGATCGTGCTCTAGAATTTTCCGACGACCAGTATCTTCAGGTTTTGCGCCGGCAGGAAATCCTTCGCTTCAAACTCCGAGGGACTGCCTGCCTTTGGATTCAATCCCGCGCGACAAAAACTGACGAGACGGCCTTTTCCACCATCAACCGACAATCCAAAATTCTTGATGGGACCAGCCCAGTTGGCTCCAGTCTTCAATACGTAGCTGATGCGGCGCTCCTGGATGGCCGCCTTGTTTTCCTGGCCAGGCCCCGCGATCTTGTCGAGTTCGGCAAGAAAGCCGTCGGTGATGCAATATTCCCGGCGATACCGATCGATCTCGGCGGTCATCGATTTATTCTGGCGCAGGTTCTTGCGCAGGATCGTATCCGGACTTGCTCCGACGATCGGACGATAGGTATGTTCAACCGAGATGGGCTGCCCCGGCGGAAAGCTTTGTTCCCGAACCACCGAGGTCTTCACAATCCATCCGGGTTCGTAAAGCTTGCGCCCTCTTTCGCCGGTACCCGCCGGCATCAAGAGCCCTTCGTCGGCCAACTTGTTTTTGACGAGCTCAGGTAGATCCTGCGTCCGGATTTGTTTTGCGCCGATCGGGAGTAGCGGGATCTGCTGGTCGAGTAGCAGCTTCGTGACATCCTTCTCGCCGACCTTGGCACTTTGATTGATGACAAAACTGACCGGCTTTCCGTCGATCTTGGTTTGAAAATCCACGAAATTGGTCGGATCGCTCGAGGGAAACCCGATGTTCTCGCCTTCGGACAGATCGATGTCCGGAAGCGGGAATGCCACCGTCAGATTCACAGGTGCGGCGGTCGTATTCCTGAACTGATATTGGACACTGACCCGGTCGGTCGAGATCTTGAGCGCCTCGCTCTCCATCGAGATCGCCGAGGTGCGGGAAAACTGTAGACCTCCGATCGAGAGTTCTGCCGCAGTATCATTTGCGCGAGCCGGAACAATACTCAGACTTCCAATGATGACGATTGCTGCGACGCAATGGGCATTTATGTTCATGACGGCAATGTCCTGTGTCCAATGAGGCAAATGATAGCATAGACTTGGGAGCGGTGGAGCGGTTTGGTTGACAACCAACCCGTATGGCGGCGTATTGAAGCGCGGCCCAAACCATGGCGGGCTGTCGGACCGGCCTAACTCCCCCCAGATTTCATTCGGTGTAAATTGATGCGCAGATCATATTCCTATCTATCAGCTGTGTTTTTTGCCTTGCAGGGGCAGGCCGCCCTCGGACACGAATTAACCTCCGGATTGCTGGATCAACGTCCTCTTGCTCCGGGGATGGAGCTTCGATCGGCCGCGAACGAGCAGCCGAACCGGCGGTTGCTCAGATCTGCTCAGGCGCCAGCCGCCTCGCCCCAGCCCGCGCCTCAGGCGGGTGCTACGCTGCCGGCGCAGCGGACGGAAACCATCAACTTCGACAACTGGATCCTGACCTGCCGGGAGTTTCTCGACGGCGCGAAGAAGCGGTCCTGCGCCGCCACCGTAGCCGTGCAACGGTCGGAAAATGGCCAGACGGTGTTTGCGCTGAGCGTCCAGCTCAACGATCAGGCCAAGCTTTCGGCGTCGATTCAAACGCCGACAGGCGTGGCTATCGCACCCGGCGTCGAGCTGAAATTTGACAAGACAGCGGCGCGGAAGGCGGCCTTCGAGCTTTGCGAACCATCGCGCTGCGTGGCCTCCCTCGCCGCGGACAGCGCGTTCATCCGCGACGCATCGGCGGCCGGCGCGATCACCGTTAGCGTGCAATCGTCAGAGGGCAAACCGGTGAATTTCGAATTTCCGATCAAGGGATTTGACAAAGCCTACGCCAAGATGATCAAGGGCTGATCCGGCAATCAAACACTGGACGCTGGAAGCCGCGTCGATCACCAAAAAACAAGGACCACAAAAAAGAGAGCCCGGGCAAACCCGGGCTCTTTTGCATTGATATCCGTCGAACGGCTGCTCGCGCCAATCCTTACGGACCAAAGGTGTAGCGGACACCGCCGAGGATGCCGCCGCCATCGATGCGGTTGCCGGTCCGCCAGTCGGCGCGGACGAAGCCCAACAGGCCATTGGTCCGCGACTGGAAGGCAATGCCCACGCTGGTCTGGTAGAACGTTCCGACGCGGTTGGTAACGATGTCGAATGGATTCTGGCCCGGAGCCGTCGACGCGAACGTGCCACCGGCACTCTTTTCGAATTCGTTCTGGACCAGCCCGATGACGAAGGGCGACCAATTGAAGCCGCCGTAGGAAAACGCCGTTCCAACGCGGGCGCCGGCACGACCGAGCAGGCTCTTGACGTCATTGACACCTATCACGCCACCACCGTTCAGGATGCTGAGCCTGTCGAAGGTCGATCGCGTGTAGCTGAGGTTTGCGGTCGGTTCGATGAAGAAGTTGTTCGGCAGCGGAATGTTGTACGAGACCGACCCGTTGACGTTGTCGGACTGCCCGCTGAATCCCGCATTGGCAAGCATCGCAATCGGGTTCGACACGTTCATATTGTAGAATGAGTGGCGATAGGTGAAGTCGGTCGAGAAGGCCCCCTTCGTGACCAGGCCGTAGAGGCCGACGAATGGAACTTCGAATTTGACCTCATTGTAACCCAACCGCTGCTCGGTCGCGGTAGCCGAGATATTGCCGCCGGTGAGGCCGAAGTGGGCGTTGACACCATTGCCGCCCAGATTGAGCCAGCCGGTGTCGGCGCCGGCTTGAACGCCGGAGAACTGGACGCGCGTCTTCGACTGAGCGGTATCGAGGATGACGCCGTTCTGCGACACGGTGCCGGTGGAGAATATGTTCGTCACGCCGCCGGAAGCACGGACCCAGGGGCCACCCACCATCTGACCGGTCTTGTCGGTCTGCGGCGAGGCGACGAGATTGCCGCCCGGCTGATGGAACGACGCGTCGATCGAACTGATCGTCGACAGGATGCTCGTCAACGGTGCGGCCGCCGGCGCTGCCGCCGGGTTCACGAACAAGGCGGTGTTGTTGGTCGCATTGTTGGCGGTATGCGGGCCTGCGATCTGGTACTGGTAGAAGCCGGTGCTGCCGCTCGCCCCGGTGGCGGTGTTGCTGGCTGCGCCCGACGAAGTCATGATCGAGATCAGCCCGGTCGCGCCACTTCCGGTCACTGAATAGAGCACATTGACGTTGCCGGTCGCGGACGCAACCCGTACCTGGTTGGCAAGTCCGGTACCGTTCAGGCTGATCACCCCCGCATTGATGGTGCCGTTGCCCGAATAAGCCGACGTCGTCGCGTTCAGGTTGGAAGATCCGGCGCCACCGGCCAGGGCGATCGTACCGTTGTTGGCCAAGGTCGGCGAAGTCAGCGCTGCCGTACCCGTCACGGCCATCGTACCGGTGTTCGCGACCGAACCGGCAGACAGCACGCTGCCGTTGACCATGGTGATGGTGCCGGCGTTGGTGAGGGCGCCGGTGATGGCGTAATTGCCAGCGGACGCGAGCGCCAGAGTAGCAGCACCGTTGTTTGCGAATGTGGAGTTGCTGGTCACCGTCCCGGTAACGTTGAACAGGCTGTTGTTGGTGATCGCGCCGTTGATGGCGCCGCCCGATGCGTTCACCGTACCGGCGTTGGAGAACCCACCGGCGGTGGCGTTGATCGTGCCAGCCGTCTGGTTGACGGTGCCGCCGGCGTTGTTGATGAAACCGGCCGCGAGTGTGGTCCAGGTTCCCGCGTTGTTGATTGTGCCCGTGTTGCTCGCAACGTCGGCATTGTAGATCGCATTGTTGGTCACCACACCGGCGTTGTTGAGAGCGTCATCAATTCGGCCATTGTTGACGATGGTGCCGTTTGCCGTGTTGGTGATACCGCCAGCCGTCGCGATCAGCCGGCCGCCAGCATCGACCACAATGCCGCCCCCGCTCGCCGTCGCACCCGAGTTAGTGACGAGACCTGACACTGTGTAGATGCCACCGGCCTGAACATTGAGAAGTGAGGTTGCGGCCCCGTTTGTGAAAGTACCCGTAGTGGTCACCGCGCCGGTGACCTTGAACTGGCCGAAAGCACCGTTGGCGATGACGCCGTTGATGGCACCGCCAGAGGCATTCACGATGGCAAGGCCAGCGCCGACACCGGTACCCGTATTGTTGAACCCGCCGACAGCAGCGTTGATGGTCCCGGCAGTCTGATTGACCACACCGCCCGCGCCGTTTTGGAAGCCGGCGCCCGTCGTGGTCCACAGATTGGAGTTCGCCAATTGGCCATGGTTGATAACGGCACCGGTCCAAGTCCCGGTATTGTTGACGGCATTCGCGTCGGTCGTGTTCAGGTTATCAACCAGATTGCCATTCCAAGTCCCGGAGTTGTTGATCGTGCCGCCGGCCAGGTTGAGGGCAGTGCCGTTCCATGTTCCGCTATTGCCAACAAAACCAGAGTTGCCAACCCCACCGAACCATGTGCCGGCATTTAGAATAGTGCTGGGTTGTGCAATGTTGGAGGTACCCGCATTGGCCGTCATGACGCCGCCGCCCGCGACGGTGATAAGGGCACCGCCTGAGTTTGTCAGCACTCCGGCAATCGTATAGTTGCCAGCGGCAGACACCGCCAGCAACGACGTCGCGGCCGTATTGGCGAACGTGCTGTCGCTGGTTACGGTGCCGCTCACGTTGAACTGACCGAAGGCGCCGTTGGTGATGGCTCCGTTGATGGCACCGCCCGAAGCATTCACCATGGCCAGGTTAGCGCCGACACCGGTACCGATGTTCGAGAAGCCTCCAGCGGTTGCATTGATCGTGCCCACCGCTTGGTTGACGACGCCACCCGCACGGTTTGCGAAACCAGGGATCACACCGGTGCCGTTGGTCGTCCACGTGCCCGAATTTCTCAATAAGCCATGGTTGGTCGCATCACCGTTCCAGGTGCCGGAATTGTTCACGGCATTCGCCGTGGTGGTGTTCAGATTATCAACCAGATTGCCATTCCAAGTACCCGTATTCGCGATCGTGCCGGTGGCTTGGTTGGTGACGCCACCATTCCAGGTACCGCCATTGCCGATGTCGCCGGCGTTGCTCGTGCCGGCATTGGCCGTCAGAACTCCGCCAGCCGCGACAGTTATGCCACCACCACTTGCGGTAAGGCCAGAGTTAGTGAGGATACCCGCGATGGCGTAGTTGCCAGTCGCGGATACAGCCAGCAGCGATGTTGCCGCCGAGTTGTTGAAAGTCGAATTGCTGGTGACGGTGCCGGTGACGTTGAAGTGACCAAAGGCGCCGTTGGTGATGGCGCCGTTGATTTGACCAACGGAGGCGTTCACGATCGCCAGATTGGCGCCGATACCGGTGCCCACGTTGGAGAAACCGCCCGCTGTTGCATTGATAATCGTGGTGCCGTTCCCGGTCGTTTGATTGACTACACCACCCGCGCGATTCAAGAAGCCCGTCGCCGTCGTTGTCCAGACTGAGCCGTTCCCGCTATTGTTTATCGTGCCGTTGTTGACATTGACGTCGCCATTCCAGGCGTTGTTGTTCGTGACAACACCCGTACTGGCGTTGCTCAGGTTGGCATTCGTTGTGCCGTTGTTGACGATCGTGGCGCCGACGTTGTTCGTGATGCCGCCGTTCGCAGTCAGCGTGGCGCCGGCGGACACAGCGATGCCGCCGGCCGCATTGGTGCCCGAGTTCGTGACCAGGCCGCTGACCGTGTACGTGCCCGAAAGGACCAGAAGGTTCGACGTCGCCGTGCTGTTGTTGAACGTGCTGTTGCTGGTGACCGTGCCGCCGATATTGAAGATGCCGCCGGCGTTGTTGGCGATCGCGCCGTTGATCGCGCCGCCATTGGCATCGACGACGTTGGTGCTGGTGAGGCCGCCGCTGGTGGTGCCCGCAGTCTGCACATAGGTGCCGGCGCCGCTTACGGTGACGCCACCTGTGACGATGTTGCTGTTGGTGACGGTGCCGCCCAAGACATTCACGCCGCCGTTGAGCTGGCCGGCGTTGGTCGTGGTACCGCTATTGTTGGTCAACAGCCCCGACACAGTGCCAAGGGCGTTGTTGTTGAACGTACCCGCATTGTTTACCGGGCCGGTGACCGTCAGATTGTTGGTGAACGTGCCGGAGTTACCGACCGTCGAGGTGAGGCTGCCGTTATTGACGAGGGTGCCGGCGCTAATCAAGGTTTGCGTAAACGAATTGGTGCCGGCTATCGTCAGCGTGCTGGCGGCCGCCTGACTCAAGGTCACACCGGTCATGTTGTTGGCAATGCTGATCGCCTGGCCGGCACTGGCGTTGTTGGTCAAGGTTGAGCCATTGCTGAAAGTCACAGCCGACCCGGTCACGGTGTAGTTTTGCGAGTTAGCAAGGAAGGTCCAGGAGTCGGTCGTGACGGGGGCGGTCACCGAAACGGCCGTGCTTGCGGGCCCCGCGCCTCCGTTGCCGAACTGGGCTGACGATCCGGCGGCGACGGGCGCAACGGGGTTCGTACTCCAGTTGGTGCCGAGATTGTAGTCGGGCGTGGTCGTGGTGCTGGTGGCCCCACCCCAGACGCTCTGGGCGTGCGCCGGAGTTGCAATCCCCCCTGCCAGCGACACGAACGTCAACGCCGTGGTGACGAGGAAAATGCGACGCCGGACGGCACCGCTATTGAGAGATGACTGATGTCCATCCAGGTGGCGAATGCGGCCCGAATAGCAATTGGTCCGAGAAAACAACATCAATGCACCTCAAAAAAACTTCCACAAAAAACGCGCGCGCTACAAACCTTGTCGGTCCGCCCGAATTTTGCCTCGCGGATTGCGAGCCTTAATCAGTTATTCACGATTCCCGGAGGGGCTCCAGATTCAAAGATACCGAAAGAGGTGTTTGGATACCCATGTGGCGACTTTGTGGGCAAGCGTGGCAAAATTGCAACGGCAGCGCAGGCGCAGACAAAAAAGCCGCCGGGTCAAAGACCTCGGCGGCTCAAAATGATCAAACAGGAACCAACAACTGCCGCATTTGCGGCAACCGGTCAGGATCGCTCCATCAGGAGCGAAACCGGTAATCCCGTGGCTGAGGTCGGCTTAGAACGACAGACCGGAAATGAAGACACGCCGGTTGCACCAGAAGCAGTCCGAATTCGATGAGGAGGTCACCGCGGAAACCTGAACCGGCGCGGGCGCCGGCGCGATCACGGCCGAACGCGCGACGCGGGCTCGCTTCACCGGAACACTCTGAACCGGAGCATTCTGAACACGTGCAGGCGGCGAAACCGCGGCGGGAGCGGAGAACACCGAATCGAACCAGGTCCAGCCGGTTGTTTCGGCCTGGGCTGCGCCACAGAGGGCTACTGTCGATGAGGCAACCAGCAGCAGCGCGCCAACCAGCTTGGCCGTCTTCTTGTGTGCGGACATTGGTAAACTCCTGTTGGTTCCCGTGACCCGGCGCCACCCTCGATAATCCTACCGAGCAGTGTCACGCAAAAGCGCTCTCGATAGCAATCAGCCACCTATCGATTGGTTCCACATTGGAGTTAAATTTAGGCCAATTTCCGTCAATCCTGCAATTCCTTTCCAGTGTTGCTCAAACGAGACACTTTAGCGATCAATAGACCGCGGGCAGTTCCCCGCTGATCTCGTCCTCGCTGAACCGGCCGCCGGTGGTGACGGCAAACTGCTTGAGTGAGCAGCTACCACCGGCATCGATCTGACGATCGCGCGGCTAAACTAGTCATCGAGCGCCTTGGACAATTCGCTCTTCGGTCAGAAATTCAGGCCCGAGATATACACGACACGGTTGCACCAAAAGCAGTCGGGATTTTCGACCTTTGCCACGGAGATCGCGGCAACGCGTTTTGCGCGCGGCGCAGCCATCGCCGGAGCGGCTGTGCGGACCGACTTGGCCTCCTGCACCGGCGACACATCAGCGGGTGCCATCGCTACCACGATCCGCTTGCCGGACTGGGCCTGCGCCGTTGCGGCCATGCAGGCCATCGAAACAACCGTCAGCGCCACCGCAGTCGGTTTGGCAATCATCTTGAAAAACGACATCACGCAACTCCTGTTCAGCTCCCCGCCGCCCATGGACAAAACACTGTGTCAGGCTTTGGCGGAAGTCACGCGAATGCCGGTGGAACAGTAAGCTCGTGCCTAAGATCATTGAGCGAGACTGCACTAAATTTTTAGCAAAAACCGCGACGCTTTTTCACACTTCGGTCGCGCATCGGCGTTTGCCGCGAGGATTGCAACGCGAACACGCGCCGGGTGCCGCGCGTCAGAAACGCCCGATTAACGGGCCTTTTAAAAAAGTATGAATTGAGCCAACACGTCGTTCAGGCCTGCACGCCGCAAACCATTTTGGAGCATCGAAAGACTTTCTGAACCACAATCGCAGTCCGTCGTGGACCAGCGTAGAGGCTCCTCCAATTGTCTTTCCAGACGCCGCATGGATCCATCACGGCGATCGCGATATTTGCCTCGTTTGCCAGCTTGACGCAGAGCCCCTTGCAAATTTAGCCGTTACCGGCAAGGCCGGCCGCTCCGATGTTCTTACCAGGCTGATCGGCCTAATTCTCGACCGGTCGGTAGAGTTCGCCCCAGTCCTTTTTCCAGACGTCTTCCGGATCCAGAACGACGATCGCGACTTTCATCTCGTTCGCGAGCTTGACCGCCGAGCGAAACGAATCGACCGCAGGCAGTTCCCCGCTGATCTTGTCCTCGCTGAACCGGCCGCCGCTGGCGGAGGCCGGAAATATTACCGAGCCGACCTCGCCAGTGCCGGATCGGCTCAACGAAAGTGTGATCGCGTCGGGCTGGACTTCATCGACGCGTTCGAACCGGTTTGCCATTTTTGCCATTGGTGTTGCCCCACAATGTATTTTCGACAATGCGCGCATTATAGACCACAGAGATATCGGATGATCCAGATGGCGGCCGGCGAAGCCGAAGCAGCCCTGCCTGGGCGCGCGTGGCGGCCTGGGCACGCGTGGCGGCCTGGGCGGTGCGAAAATTAGCCATGGCCGCTCCGGGCTGCTGACTTTCCGTCCGGCGCCCTGTACAGTCCGGTTTGATTTTTGATCAATTTCATTCAGGCCGATCATGTTGCAGTCGCCGAACAGGTTGTCAGCGTTCGCACTTGCCGCCTTCTGTCTTGCCGCATCGCTACCTTGCGCCGCCGCGGCTGACGACGTCGTCATCAAACGGTTCAACGGCGGCGATTCGGCCAATTCCGTCGGCATCGCCGACGCCAGCGAGGACGTCGAGCTGGCCGGCCCGCAGGCTTTGACGACCGACGGCAACGGCACCCTGTTCCTGCTCGACCAGCTCAACCAGCGCATCGTCCGGTTCGATCCGAAGCGGCCGGCGGAAGACCCGAGCATCCTCGAAATGCCCGCCAGCGTGCAGCCCAACGACCTCTTGGTTCGCAAGGACGAGATACTGGTCTGGGACGGCGGCATCCGCACCCTGAAGGCCTCCGGCGAACCGACCTCGACCCGCGGTGTCGGCGGAACCACGGTCAAGCTTGAAGAAGTCAGCACCCGCGCCGTCGACGATGTCTTTGCGGAATCGGCGTTTGCACAAATGGGATCGCAACCGCCGGGCAATCCGCTCGACGTGCTCGACCAGAACACGCGCGCCGTCACCGTCAGGCAGGGCCGCAAGCCGAGCCGGCAATATGTTGCCTCGCGCGGTCGCGGATCTGTCATCGCCGACATCACGCCGGAGAAGGCTGAAAACAGCGTGCTGATCGAAGTCCGCACCATGGACGGCAACGACACCGTCGCGCAAATTCACCTGCGCGTGCGCGACAAATTGGGATCGGTCGAATTCCTCGAAATCGACAACAACGACCGCCTCTACATCCTGGCGGAGAACATCCCGGATGCCGCGTCGGGTGCCGCGACCTTCGTGGCGCGCTACGCGATCAATGGCGAGCTCGAAGGCATTTTCGAGCTGCCGCTGGCGAACACGCCGCTGACCCGCCGCTTCGTCACCATCTCCGGCGACGGCGACGTCTATTTCCTCCGCACCGAGCGCAGCGGTGTCGATGTCGTCGGCGTCGGGTTCCGGCCGCTGCGCAACGTCAAGGCGATCGACGTGCGGCCCCGAATCCAGAATGTCGCCGCCGCGCCGTCGAACAAATTCACCGCGATCGCCGCCGTCAGGCCCTCGAACCGCCAGCAGGCGATCGAGACCGCCTTCGCGTTCGAAGGCATTCAATGGCTGGTGACGCCGCAGAATTACGGCAGCGACCCGGATACGTCCTGCTCCGGCTTCAGCCGGATCCGGCGGCCCTGGTACATCCAGGGCAAGCAGGGACAGCAGGTGCGCGGCGTGCCCTATTGCTGGGGGTGCCATGGTTCGCTGGCGAATTTCCGTGCCCAACTCGATCGCGGCGTGAAGGCCGGCAATGTCTGCACCAAAAACGCGCCGCGCGGCGATGTCGCCGGCGTCGACTGCTCCGCCTTCGTCAGCGCGGCCTGGGGACTTTCGGTGCACTACACGACGGCGGCGATCCCGGCGATCGCAAAGCCGGTCAGCAATCCCTGGGACATGCGCCCCGGCGATGCCTTCAACAAGCCCGGCTCGCACGTCATGCTGTTCCTGCGCTTTACCCCGGACCGCAAGGCCGAGGTGATGGAATCATCCACCGGCGGCTGCAATGGCCGGGTCTGCCGCAACGTCTATCCGATGGCGGCCTTGCTGGGACGCGGCTATCAGCCGGTGCGCTTCAAGGGCCTTGCCGACGACGCCATGGTGGTCGCGCAAAGCTCCTACGAGGCGGCCAAAGAAACGCCGACCGGCAAGGCTCAGAAGATCGAGGCGGCCATCGCCCCTGCCCACAAGAAAAAGGGCAAGCGGTAGGCAAGATCGGACGCGCGGCGATCACGAAAGATGGCCTTGCGCCGTACCGCATCGTGACGCCGATTTCTTTTGCACTTTCGTTCTGAGTTGCCGTCAGGGGGAACTCATCGGCGAAGTCGACCGCTTGGGAAGCACGACCTGATTCTCGATCGCGTAAAGCAAACAGGGCCCATCCTGTCCATTTCTAGAAAAATCTTTGTTGCAATCCGCAAGCGCCGTTGTCTCCGCTGCAAACTGCGATGCTGCATTTGAAACAATGAAAATTCTTCCCCAGGGATGGACAGCCACAGCCTTGGGACTACCGCTTGTTCCGTAGCCGAGGACATTCTCGCGCTGGCGTGTAGCATCCCGCAAGAAAGGAATCTGCTGGACATCGAATCTACCATCATAGGTGACTCGCTTCATGGAACGCCTGCGCCAGTTTCCGTCGGACGGTCGTTCCTGGATCCTTTCGTTGACGGCCAGAAGTATACAAGGATCGCCGTAACGTACCTGGCAGGCCTCCAAAGTATTCTGTTCGGCATCCGCTTCGTTCGGCCAATCGGACATCCGCCAGCTGTCGGACGGAGGATGCACGGCAATCGCCTTGTGAGTGAGTGACGCGTGGTAAAGACCAACCTGGGTCTGGCGCCCTTTTTCTGACATCGCCGGCGCGATACTCTCCATCGCCGTCGAAAGAGCGGCCCGAAACTTGTCTGCCGGACTCGGAGATGCAGCCGCCGCGGCAGCCGGAGGTGACGCCTTGGGTAGCGGCGCCGCCAAAGCAGCCCCAGGCGTCATCGGCATTGTCAATCTGAGTGGCAGCACCACCCGGTTCTCGGCGGCGTACAGATAGCAGGGTCCTCCCGAGCTGTTGCGAACCGGATCGGCGTTGCATTCCTTGAGCGCCTTTTCCTCCGCATCCCGCTGATTGGGCATCCCTGTCGCCAGATGTAAAATTCCCGTGGCGTGAAACGCGGCGGCCTTCGGACCGGGGAGTGTGGCGTAGGCCGCTACGTCTGCGCGCAGCAGAGTGTCCTGACGCAGTGCGGGAATGCGCTCGGGATTAAATAAACCCGCGTAGCGGACGCGTGGTGCATCGCGGACCGACCGGACTCCGTCGGCTCCAGGCGGCACGACGGCGTCATCCGTCGATATCAGGGCACACGGTTCGTCAAAAAACTGGAGACACTTCTCCAGCACCCTTTCCTCGGCGATTTCGCGGGAAGGCCAGTTCCCGGTGTACCAGAATCCGGCTGCCTCGCGAGGCGCAGCCATCGCACGGTGGAGTTGCAACGCAACGTATTTTGAGACCCCATCCTCCCGGCCCTTCGCGTCAGTTCTTGGATTGCTTTTCTGCAAGCCCGAAACAAGCCGGGTTTCAAATGCCTGAGGCGGAACTCCCGGCCGTTGGCGGACCATCCACCAGGCGCCGACGCCCGCCGCAACGACCACGCCCGCTAGCCCTGCGGCGAGCACACGGCCGGAGAGCCAGCCCCGGGCAGGTCCGGGCTATGCAATCGCGGGCTGCGCCCCAAGTTCAGGATGCGCTTCATGAATCTGGGGCGGCGGTAGTGCGGCGATATCCCTGGCTGCCAGACCAAAGACGCCGATGGCGCGCGCGATATTCTTGACGGTATGTTCGCCCAGATCAGAAAAGGACAGCCGCAGCTTGTCCCGCACCTGCTCGTTCGCCGCCCGCGAAATGTATACCCCGCCGGGCTCACATAGCGCTTCAAGCCGGGCTGCGACGTTGACGCCGTCTCCGAGGATATCATCGCCATCTATGATGATATCGCCGATGTTGACGCCGATCCGAAAAACGATTTGCTCTCCTTCCGGCACTTGAGCGTTCCGGACCAGCATTCCTCGCTGGATGGCGACCGCGCATCCGATCGCGTCAACGATACTCGAGAACTCCAGAAGCAGCCCATCACCCGTTGTCTTGACGACCCGTCCGCCACCGGTCTTGACGGTGGGATCGATCAACTGGGATCGGTGGGCCTTGAGCGCGGTCAACGTTCCAATCTCGTCGACAGTCATCAGGCGACTGTATCCGACGACATCCATCGCGATAATGGCAGCAAGTCGCCGTTCAACGGTGGACAAATTCATGGATTCTTCTCCGATTCCGTCCGGGAGACATTCACCTTGCACCACAATGACCGATTGAATGGGGTATATCTTAGTGCAAGCGATTTTTCCGGGGCAATGAATATTCGGTCCCTTGGCCGATGGGCGGCGGCCCAGGAAGCCGCATTCGGGTAAGACAATCGGGTGTACAAGGGAGGGCGGCACCGAAATCAAATCGGTGCCAGTACCGATCCTGATCGCCGTTCTGCCAGTGACCTCATTGTCACCGAGTTCGTATTGAATTGGATCCGGTTTCGCGTGATAGTATCCGCGATTTTTCACCCTTTTTTGAACGTGACCGATTTTGCAGAGCGCATTTTCCATGCTCCGGCTTCGTGCCGGAACGGCAACCCTGCTGATCGGCCCCCGGTCGTCGGCGGGCGTCCATGGCAGCCGTTACTGTCTCGACAGCGAGACCGACATCCGCCAGCGGCTGACGCAGTCGCTGCACGATCCGGCCTCGCGTGAGGCGATCCGGCGCTTCTGGGGACACTGGCAATCCGATCTGCGTCTCGCCGGGGTCAAGGATCAGTCGATCGTCGACCGCATCGCGCATATGGGCGTGCGGGGACCGCTGATCGTATTCCTGGTGACGGACACCTCGGTCAACCGCCGCGACACCTCGGCGTCGCGCACCAAGCAGGTGGCGGAGGCGCAACAAAACCAGGTTCAGTTCAAGCCCTGGACCGGCCCGGTCAAACCGCCGGCGCCGATCGCGGTCAGCTCGGTCACGCCGGCGGCAAGCAAGACCCCGACGCCGGTCGACCGCACGATCATCACACCGCCCAAGAAGATGGTCGGCGACTGGACCATCGCGGAGAAGCTCACCGCGATCGTGATGCGGACTCCCAAGTCGGGGAAACTGCCGCACGCGGTGCAGCAGCAACTAGAGGGAATGCTGTCCGATCCGAAGTTCGTGGCCTGGCTGATCGGGTCGCTGCTGGTCTGGTTCGTGGCGCAATTTTTCGTGGTCGGCGAAATCTTCGACATGCTGCTGGCAGGCGCGGCGCTGATCCTGAGCGGCGCCGGAATCTTCTTCGCCCTGCAATCGCTGGTCGGCGCCGCACATCTGATCGGCGAGTTCGTCGAGGCCACACGCAACGCCATGGACGAAAAGGACCTGGACGCCGCCGCCGATATCCTCGCCAATATCATCGTGATGATCGGCATCACGGTGCTGATCGCCGCGCTGACGCATGCGACGACAAGGGCGACGAGCGAGGGCGCGAAGGTATCGACGGTTAAGAAGCCACCGGAAGAGAGGCCTCCACCACCCACGAACAAAATTCAGAAGCGGCCCGACGATGGTCCACTAAAAGCGAACATGTTTGATATGCATGTTTTGAAATATCCGAAAGGGAAGCGCCCCGATCCCAAAACTTACATCCCAAAAAGCGTCTATGAGGCCAGGCTCGCTAAGTTCGACAAAGGGGCCACAAAGATCATGACAAAAAAGGCATTTAAAAAATATGGACCAGCGCAGAAAGACGGTACCTCGTTTGTGCTGCCAAAAGAAGAAGCCGATGCGTTGCTTGCCAAGGGGGATAAGCGTGGGCTTGAAGAGGCCCTCGGACTGCCCAAAGGTTACCTTGAACACGACGACCTGGTTCGCGTAGACATTCCTAATCCGAAGAGTGATGGTCTTAACTTGAGATTGCCCTCGGGGAACGAAGCCGGCGCAAATAATCAATGGAGACCGGGTGGGGTGCTCCCCAACGGAAACACCGAGGCCGTGATTGATCTGGGGTCCGCGCCGCCGGGAGCCTTTTCAGCAACACCTATCGACCACCTTTAGCCGTCCCCAACATCGAGCGTCGGGACAGTATTGTGGAGCACATGCGCTTTGGGAGATATCAATGCAATTCGACGATTTATACACCTCTCAGAAGGATCGTTTTTCAGTCGGCGTTGAGAGGGAGTCGGGACGGTATTATCTGTCGATCCCCGTAAGCAATGGTCTGGTCGAATACGAGGAATATTACGAGATTGATCAATCCACATACGAGAGCCTAGACCGCGCTTTCGCGGAAACTCGAGCCATTTGTGAGAATTCCAGAGCGCGATTGAACGATGCCAAATTGATCGAAAAGCCTGGAAAAATGAGAGGCAGTCCGGTTTAACTGTGAACTACCCCATTGTGAACTACCCCATTTGTCCCCCACCGCCCTTTGTAGTATAAAGCCTTTTTACCGCTTTGGCGGGCATCCATTACTCGGCCATTTGGATTGAAAATGACCCGAAAGACTACTTTCAAGCACTCTACTTTCAAGCACTATCGGCTTGCGGCTGCCATCTCCGCGTGTTTGTTCACGACGGCCTCTCCGGCCCTGGCCACCGACTGCAAGCCCTTGATCGAACAATTCAATCAGGCAATCGACGCCGCCCAGGAAAGCGACGCCCAGGGCCTGATCGACAAGATCGCCGGCAGCGCCGATTGCGGGCAGTATCAGACGCCCGCCCAGCTGCGAATCGCGGCACTGCGGCTGTCCGCAGCCCAGATCCTGATGGCGCGCGGTCGCCCGGTGGCGGAATACGAGCGTCTGCTGACGGCGGCCGAAACCACCGAAGTGCTGTGGCAGGCCTCCGCCACGCTGGGCGAGGTCCGGTTCGGCGAGCGGCGCTTTGGCGAGGCCGCCGAGGCCTATGACCGGGCGCTCGCCATCGTCAAGAACGAGACGCTGACCCCGGCCAAGCCGGAGAAATTCGAGATCGAGGGGCTTTTGGCCCGCTCCGGCCAGGCGCGGCTGCTGGCGGC
>Ga0307516_10002844_pt1 | contig 22798 bp, 14 predicted proteins | sample 19_EM_MG_FD_203310 | JGI IMG/M metagenome (GOLD analysis project Ga0307516, IMG submission 203310) | Populus trichocarpa ectomycorrhiza microbial communities from riparian zone in the Pacific Northwest, United States - 19_EM | ecosystem: Host-associated > Plants > Roots > Unclassified | place... | reverse complement strand
CCTTCCACGTCTGAGCGGCTGGGCGAGGTTAATGAGGACTCGGCGATTGTCGAGAACGCTTACACACCCTGTGTCCCAGCAGTGTCCCAGCGCGTTCTAAACGTTGCTTTATTCATCATCGGCACGGCATCTCAGATCTCGGCGATGGGCCTTGGCGGTGGACTTTTGTGCCGGTGAAGAGTGGGGTGACGTGTCCGATGACCTTTCATCGTTGTTCGAGGAAGATGCAACGCATCTCACGCACACGCATTGACACACCGCACGCCGAGCGACAGCGGCCCGAGTCGGAGGCCCCTCTATCACCAACCATAACGCCCCCCGGCTGTCGCCTTTCCCTTGCACGACCCCTCCCACCGACGGCGACTACTCTGGACACACCCTTTGCACCTTTCCACCATCGCTGACCAACTGTGCTCACAAGTTAGGGCAGTACTGCACGGCGTGCATTTTTGGATAATTAAGAGTATTATCGTTCAGTTACTTCAGTTACTTACATTCTTCGATGACTTGTTGACTTGTCATCCATGACCGTCACCCGGCTTGGTTATATTTAAATCAAAGCGAATTCGGTCACGACTCATGTCTCGTACCTACTCTCTTGTACCCCATAGTCTTGGCGCGCTTTCCCCTGCTTCCCTGAATTGATTTGGGATCTAGAACAAACAAAAGTATTTGCTAGGCAATGGGGAGCAATAGCATGTGGCCATTACGAAATTTTGCCGACGATCCTCCGCAGGAGCAAGGTGAGATTCAACCGCACACCTAAATATACCTGGCCGATTTTATTGATAAGACCTGCTGGGATTTCCCGTGGGTGGTATATCAAGCTACCTTCGATTCTTGACATTAACATTGCACCATGCACTTCTATCGCACTCTCCTCTTCTTTATCGCTCTCTGCGTTGCTGGCGCCTTCGCGTGCACCCCAAACGGGGGCACCTGCCGGACGAGTAGGCAATGTTGCGGAAGTTTAACTTGCACACACAGGAAGATTGCTGGTGACACAAACAGTGGAATCAAGGAACGACGGTACGCCTTATCCGATGCCAGCGCCTTCTGATGATCGCAAGTTGATTGATTTTCTGCTGTATGCTTAGTGACGGAACAACATGCAATTGAACGTTGACCAAAGGTCCATCCGCCCCTGGTGCTTGTGCTGGTAAGCGGAGAGCCATGGATCCATCATTTGGAATACTTACAACCCTGTCCACAGGTCATAACAATATTAATATTGTCAAGCACTTCGTGGCTCTGCCTTGGACTATATGTATCTGGAGGTGTTTGTACGATTTGTATAAATGGAATTATGCTTTATAAGATGTTGATTTTGTCGCAAGTGAGCGGTCGCCATAGGTGCCGACGAGAGCATCGGAGGAGTCCATGTATTGACATCCAAGGTCGACTCCGTGTACATTGATAGTGGGGGCAACGTGGACGCGACCATTGATGATCAACGGCACATAGTATCGGTCGCAAATGGCCTACGTCTGCAAAGTTATGTGGGGAACCAGTGGAAGGGTCTTGAAGGCAGTCGTTTGGTGGGCAAGAGATGATCGATGAATCGATGACCCCTCACCTCGGCGGTGTCTTTCTTTCCGCGGATCTAAATGAGCGGTTGTACACCTTACATGTGTTCAAGTAGATAAGAGGGAGGCACGGCGAATTCGGTCGGGGGGACAAGATCGCGATGGACGTCCTTGTGGATGTTGATGCCGGCACGCAGTGCTTTGGCTGTCCTCCCTTGAACATCGACTGGGGTGGGGGTGTTCAAGTTGTCAAATCCTGGGATGAAAGGGAGGTTCAGGGCATCTGAGGGCTGTCGAGGAAGATCGGCATCGTTGGCTGACCTCACATGCATAGAGTTGAATCGTGACAGAGGCGTTGATGGACTGTATTGTGGAATTGGTGACGTGGGTGTCGGCTAGCTGTTGTCTGCCTCCCATAAGTGGGCCTTCTCGGGTGAGGTTAAAGGGGTTGGAGAGTTGGGCTCCAGGTTCGGTCGTGCCAGCGGGGCAAAATTCGAAGTCACTTCAGCGTTCTGTGGAGAACTATAGTCCATGGGGGTGACAACGAGTCGGCATCGTTGATATTGGAAACAGTGAGAATGCCTGGCCTCGATCCCTGTTCTTCATCTTCTCGCAATCAGATCGATCTATGAGCTCTCTCGAAGGTCGAGAATCTTGGCAGCTGCTTCATTAAGTATGCAAACCACGTGTGCAGCGACTTTGGGATGTATGATCTTCCCTTTGTCTGGGTCGAGAATGTCGACGCCGAACTCCTAATAAGGGGACCGCGAAATGTGAGAGATATCTGTTGGTAGTGGGTTATAACTTACCAATACATCGTCCGTCTTCAATTCGAAGGGTTCGGATACATAACCCTCAGGGCCAAGCCGCTCACCATTGAGGAATGTGCCATTGGAACTCTGCATGTCCTGGAATCTGTTCTCGAAGTGAGTGTTGTGATGTGGGTAACGGTCTTGACATGGCTGTAAACACCTTGTTCAAATCCGTCGAATCCGCCCAGACTTCTGCATGCCGCCCACTCATCGCTTTGACATCGAAGAAACCATTTCCGTTTCAGCCTTGGTGTATCTGTTGATTTGCCGCCCTATTTTGACGCGCTGTCCTGGAGGTAGTAGGGTATATTTAGGCAGGAAGGTCCGCGTGTGCAAAAGAGCGCTTGGTATCCTGATTTGGCAGCTGGGACCAGGGAGTACATTCAAAATATGGAAACGACGGAAGTAGTGAATGTCAAGTGTATTGTCGATGGCCGCGGAGGATGAGTTGCGATATCCAGACTTGAGGTTTCTCGATAGATTTCGATCTCGTGGCGGGGCTCTCCAGATCGACATGCCAGCTGCGGAAACTTGTTCGGCGGCTTCCGAGTGACCTTAGGGTAGGGTATCTTTGTACTCGGCAATAAAGCCATTCGAGATACGAAAGGGCGTCCGCACGAAGGGCTGAAGAGAGACTGAGCGGAAAGTTGGAGTAAAAAGAACTGGAGACTATCATGACACCTCGTCACCAAGAGAAGCCCGGCTACATAAGAAGTGGCAAGCGGGGCAATGCTAGAACGCAAATCCTCAATTTGCTTCCTGGTTTGCGTTATCTGCTCTCGAATAGATCCATATCATGAACGGAACTTTCGGATGATGTCATCGATTCGTGTCAAGATTTGTAACATGAACCTGAAAATTTGGTTGGTATGATTAAGGATGGAGTAGGGAACGCACTGAATGTACTTCTGGCATTTTGTGACGAAACCTGGCGAGGAAACACGCTCATCGGTATGCGAGATAAAATTATCTCTGATCGCAACGATTGTTAGAACGAGACCCGTAGCAAGGTCGTGAAAATCGCCTCGATTCTTGTTGGCAGACTACAGCGGCAAGGATGATTAACTATAGATAGCGCACACCAGCAATGACTTACCTGGATTATCTCGAGGATTTACACCGTGATTCCTGCAGCAATCCCAAGGTAAGGAAACGGAGCTAGTCCACTGGCGTTCTTGATGAAATTTATCGAAGTGATGAGGTTATCGAGTCATCGGCTGTCGAAGCGCGGGTGAATAGCTTGACGGCAGCGACTCTCCCCCATGCAACTCCCGAGCATGAATCACCCCGTGTCCCGAGGTGTGGAACCGATTTCTAGATGTGGACCGGTCAGAGTTCTCTTCGTCTATCGGTGTCTTGAGTGGACAAGGCGCCGCGTGATATCCGCCAACAAGCCTAGAATGCACGGATTCAGGTGCTCAGAGGCTCTACATGTACCTGGCCAGGGCAGGCAGTGACCTAGTAGTGAACAATATGACCTGAGCACGTGTTCAACGCGTTGCATCGGCGCAGCGCTCAGCAGGGACGACGCCGCGACTCTACTGCCACAGTGCCACTGGCCCGGTGTATCTCGTCAAGGCACGGAGATCACGACATTGATTCATCAGACCTAGCGCTTGTCCAACCCTCGTAGCTGTGAAGACGACGAGTCCCAAGATGAGTGAACTCAGTCATCTCCCGAAGTGATGGATGCAGAATCGTATGTCTATTTCCCACCACTCTTGCCCAATTCCGAGTCGGCTCGCACCTCTCTCTCGCCTCTCGTTTTCCACCTCCATGTCTCTCCATCCTTATGCGTCAACTCAGCAATGCGCCGCGCCCTTCCACGCAAGCTCACCCTTGGCTCACCCCCGACAGTACTACAACCAACGCCCCCACCGGACGCCATTACCGGGCATTGAAAACACCTCCCACTCCCCGTCGCCAGGCGCTGATGCCCCACCCCATCCCCGCCTGTCCGCCGTTGACCAACTCCCCCTCAGTCGTCGTGCATCGCCGACACCATTCCCCATTCTCCATTCCCCCGCTTGTTCGTCAGGCGTCGATGACCCTCCCTCTCTCCCTTGATCGATGACCTGTCTCCTGCCTCGTCTCCTGCCTCGTCTCCTGCCCTTCCATCCCCCCTCATCAATGTCCATCACTCAACATCTGGGATCGACCTTCCCCCTGTCCAATGAGCTCCCTGCCACCCACTCGCCTAGACATGACAATCTGACTACAATGAAAGGCATAATTTTTGTCAAATCTAATGTTTTCGCGGACAACATACAGATAAACGCTGATGCAGGCGCGGACTGAAGAATGCCAGGGAAAAACAAAAAAATATAATTGCTGCCTTGAGCTTGATAGACGATCGGGGGATCTCATCTCGTATGCGCTGGCGCACAAAGCAACGAGGCGGGGGCGGTCGGCATAGATCTTTTGGGGAATGCCAATTTCAGTCTTCCTGTACTTACATCCCCAAAGGAACACCACTAAGGATTTGGACCTCAAAACTTGAGATCTAGATCAGGAGTGTGCCGTTCACACTGCAGGCTGGGGAGCCTGGCAGGGTATCTTGCGCTGTCACAGCAGTATGTTCTCGTGCCAGGATAATTCTATTCGGAGCCCTAGACGTAGTGTTAATATATATCAAATTACTGGGGATAGGATAAGATAGATTAACCCCCGGCGGTCGGGTTAATCCATCCTATCCTCACCAGGACTTGACCGTTGTATGACAGGCAGTATGCACCAAATATATTACTCTATATATCATGATCAGAGCGTGAAATTCTTTTTTTGAACTCCTACCACTGCTGCAGCTGCACACGTTTCAAGTTGAGTGACGATAACGTTAACCAGGTCTTCATCTCTTTTTTAGACGAGCATCTCGTGCTACAGTCTAAGCCACCCGAAAGCCTATCGTCCGAGGTTCGATATTCAAATCCCAACCAGCTGCTCGCTTCATCATGGCACACGATGCGTTCTTCTAGCTTTTACTGAAGAGGTTTGCCATAGTGGGCACTCGGCTCCCCACTCGGCCCGCATTGCGTCCGCGAGGTCCTGTCTTTTGGTGGTCTAATTGCTCAAAGGTGTTTCTTCGAGAACCATTTACTTACATTCAGGAGACCGAAACGGATTCCTGAAGAGGTTTAGCGAGCGCTCGGTTCCAACGCGCCCGTTGCCGGGTTCTGAATATTTTTTTTTTTAAATTACTCAAGGGCCGGGTGAAAGAGATTGTGGTTGGTAAGTAATGGACATGTCACAACTCGGAGAAGATTCGGTCTTAATGGAGATGACCCAAGATTGTTCTTCTGGATTTGTATGATTCCTGTTCCGTCAATGACATCACTCCCTTCCGCGAGAAACCCCCGGCGTAACAATCTCCATCTACTTCACCTTCCATCTTTTCTTCGACTCATCTGTGCATCCAGAAATTCAGATCAGGGATCCTCCATTGCAACCCCAAAGTGGAGAATGGACGGGGATATGCCTACGAGGGGGACAAAGGCTGGGTGATGGGGTGTCCTACGCGCGATCTGAAGTGAAGATGTCGTCCCGAGTTTCTATTGAGAAAAGAACGCACCTGGCGCAACCTAGTACCAACGGTTGAAATGCTGGTTTCTTGCCTCCCTCGCTCCTTACACCTCAGGTAGCACTGCGAATGTCACTTTTTTTACTCATACGGTGCTCACTCACTTTTTTGTGGCAAGAGACGGATTATCGGTGGTTTCCCGTCGAAGGAACACCACTAAGGATTTAGATCTAGATCAGGAGTGTGCCGTACACACTGCAGGCTGGGGAGCTTGACCGGACATCTTGCGCTGTGGGTATGTTCTCGGGTTAATTGGGGACCGGGTAGGTTGACATGCCGCCGAAACAAACTTGAACATAATCCCTGTCGGGTTCGTTTCATACCAATTCGACTGTACCTTTCCCGCGATCATTTATTTTTTGTACAATTTGACTGTCATAGGATCCGAGCGAAGAAGCGACTTTCGTAACGACCTATGCCGTCATGGCCAACGCTGCCCGTCGTGACAGAATGAACGACAGAATGAATGATCCATAACAATAGGTGCTGCATGCTATAAAGCCCAAGGCTCGCCGTTGACAACCCCAGCAACCTGCCCAGTCTTGTTTGCTATCCTCCCTTAAGCCTCTTTTGATTCTCGCCAACTTTGTCGTCATGTTGTTTCCTCCTGTTGCCGCACTTTTGGCCCCGCTCTTATTCGCCCAAGGCGCTATTGCCGCTTTGACTGGCCCTCAAGTTGTTACCAATATCGGAATCGTCACGACTGTCTCAGGGGACTTGAACGATGCCCTCGGGCTCCTCACCACCAAGTCGGATCCGGCCACCGTAAAAAACATTGCTGTAGTAAGTTCAGTCAACCTCCCACATATGATCCGTACACTCACTGGCCTACAATTACACTCAGCGAGTTTCAGGAGATTTCCAAACCATTGTTTCGAGTCTCGCGGCCGATGTCACCGCAATGTCGGTCACCCCCCCACTGGGTGACGTAGATGCTCAACTCATTGTGGCCGCCTTGACCGATGTGAGTTATCATATGCATGCGTTGTCGTTACGGCTAAGCTAACGTCGGTCAATAGTTCGTGAAGGTCCACCAGTTGCTCCTGTCCACTGTTATTGGCAAACACAGCATATTCGCCGAATTTGCACTCACTGCCCCTATCGCAGCAGTCTTGAGGACCCTTGAAGCCGGCATTGATGTAAGCTCAATTAAAGTCAGTGTGCACCATACTCAGATGCCGTTCTCTACCAGTCCTTCGCATTTTCCATGATAGCCTTGATTCCGACCCAGGTACCAGCTGTACAGGATGATCAGCGCAAGCTGGATACGTCCGTTGGGGAAACCATTACGACCTATGACCAATTTTGCATCCCTATCCCTCTACTTTATCCGACGGTCTTGCCCATCTGCCTGTGAGAAGAACTGCAGTCGTTGAACACATGAATTAAGTGTGTAGGAATGGGATTGCAGGCATTCGTCGGTGATAGTACTAGGGTTTAAATTGAATGTGAATGAATAAACCGAGTTCCGACTCAATCAGACGCAGGCAGGGTCTTGAATCATATCTGTTAAGTGAAGATTTCGGTGAAGGCTGAACTTCGTCCCCTCGGCTTCCAAGAGGCCCCCATTGGCACCAGCTTTCAGTACGATCCACTGGGGTTCTTGATCTCCCACTGGCATTTTGGACTGAGGCAAGGCCATACTTATTATTCTCGGATGAGATGGAAGATGTCATTTTCGTGGACGGTCTGCCGTCCGCTGAGAGAGAGAAGTGAGTAGGATTCGAGATGGAGCCATGTTCCTCAGGGTATACTATGAGGTGCAAATTTCAAGTTCACCCGAGATGATTCTCCGGCACCGACTCGACACCTCTTTTTCCCCACTGCTCCATCTTCGGCATGAAGCGTCCCTTGCCATAAGACACGAATTTTGTGAGACTTCTTTGATGCACCAGTCTAGGACAGCGCCGCACACTCCTGTGTCAGGTCCTATGCACATTCTTTCGCCAGTCCTTCTCCCCCTCTGCTCAACGTCCAAACACCTCACAGCCACGTCGCTTCAATCATTCGTGGCACCTTCTTCAACATCCACTTCAACACAACGTGAACTGATGCCCACAAAGATTGACGACCCACCAGCCTCCTTGTTGAAAATGCATTACTGCCGTCGTTGATGTCTGTAGCGGAAGCGTGACCTCCTCCCCTCGTTCAAACCTGATCTCTTGCTTATTTCTCCGTTTCATCACCATCTCGGCTATTTACATACCTATATAAGAGAGCATGTGGGTAGTTAGCAGTCCGTCTTTCGAATATCAGGATTTACCCCTGTTCTCTCGAGAGTCCTGAGTGTGCCGTGACTAGCATCCCCTGCTCCACGTTACAATGTCCCAGCAGTGCCAAATGGTTGCGTCAGCTGCGTTCCCGCTATCCACGGGACCATCAACATCGTGCACATCTGCGGAACTGTCAACATTCACAGAATCGACGGCATTGTCCGCAGTAAGCGCGTTCGGCGAGGGTGAAGATGTCCCTCATGGACTTCGCGGCGCGCCGGAAGAAGCGGAAGGAAGGAGGTCGAGGCGTCGCATGTTGTGAGCAATGGTTGAGCTGCAGACCGCGATGGGGAGTATTGAGGGGATGAAATGGTTCATCAGCGGGACTGGGGATTCAGGCGGATGCGGAGGGATAGGGTTGAATCGAGGTGGGAGTTGAGGGGGTCGAGACAAGCAGGAGGAATGTCTCGTTGAGGAGCATTGCCGACGAAGCAGCTGAAGCGCATCTACATTCCAAGCTGCCAACCGCGTCCAGATCCGCCAGCACTTCCAATGTTTGCGCTCCCTGTCCCACACGCAGAACGTCAGTCTCAACTACCAAAGGCAATGCCCACCACCCCAGGTCTCCCCACCAGACCCCTTCCCTCGCTCGCCTTGAAGCTTCACTCGTGGTACACCCGATGCGGAGTGTCCCGCGACACGGAAGCACGTCTAGCTATCTATAACGTCGACAGATATACACCAATCGCTACTGCATAAGTATATCACAGGATCGACATGTGTATCGTATCATTTTCATCTCAGATTGTATACATATCATGTCATTTCATAGCCTGTGCAGATGCTATATATTACATAGAGGATAGACGGTGGTATACAGTATGTATATCATGAATGAAAGCTCGTGCATTCACATGAGGCGAAATGAGCATGCTCGAACCAGCTCGACCACAGCTTCATAATACAGTCCACCTCAACATGTAACGAATAGACTGACTCAGGGGATGATCAAGGCAATAAAGTAGAGCCCACAGCCGTAACACACCACATTCCAGCCTGCCACCCGGGCTGTAGAACGCCATCCTTGAATTCGAGAGTTGCACTGCAGACCAGGATAAATGGGTAAGCAGGTGAAGAACATTAAGAAGCAGATGGAACTCACAAGGGCTTCTGGTCGTTGAAGATATATATGGTGCTGCCTGGGTACTGCTTAAGCAGGTCTAAAATATTTGGTAGGACCTGATTGATCTTGCTGCCTGTCCACCAAGAGGTAGTAATGATGGTTGGAGGGAGGCGGTGGTTTATGTCGCAGCCCTTGAGGATGGCTTCGATCATTTCAAGTGCCGGAATTCTGTATCGGGGGACGTGAACCAATGATGTAACTTGACAAGACACGAGACTTACTTGTGGGCGCTATACCAACTCGAGATGAGGTAGTACTGGGCCGTATAGTTATGATAGAACACGAAATTCTCGCTCCTCTTGCTCCCATGATGCGGCACCTTCATCACCAGCCAATGCTGCGGCTGGGGCAACAGCACTGGCCCGCGGATGTCCATCGCGGTCGGCAGGTGGTCGTGCGCGTCGCCCGTGAACAGCGCGCTGAAGCTTGCCATCTCCTCCGGCTTGTACCGCACCGTGAAGATCGCGGAGCTGCGGTTGATGGCGATCCCGTTGGCGGGCTTCTGCCGCATGATGTTGACGTTCTGGTGTGTGGGCCCGAAGATCGTCGTGTGCAGGTGCGGGAAGATGCCGTTCGCGTCGTGGTTGGTGGCCGAGTCGGGGACAGCGGGCCCGTGCCCACGCGGGCTGGCCGCTGGTAGGTGCAAGTCATTGACGACTATGTGGGCAAAGCTCCTGCCCTGAGGGAGGCTAATGAGTCGGTCGGGGTAGGAAAGGAGGTCCCATGACTTTTGTGATCCGTCAGTATCTTCAGAGTCCGACTCTGATTCTAACAGCTCGTAAGCATTCGATGGATCGTTAGGAATGAAGAGGTTGTCGCCAACGATGTTGTGGATGAGAGTGTGTACATTTGGGTCGTTGAACCAAACATTTTCGATCATGGGTCCCGTCGGTTGTGCTAACAGTGCGATCAGCCCTAGGGGAGTTGTTGTTAAAAGGTACAACTGGAAGACACGACAAAGAGCTTCATACCGTTGATATGGTCGTCGTCGTAGTGCGTCGCGCAAAGCAAGCTCAGCTGCATCACGTTTCGCGTGTTAAGCGCAAGGCTCAGTCGAGCTATAGTCCCTCCTGCGCCACCGTCAATGAGTCCGTGGAACCACTGGCCCGTCCCCAGCTGATCGGAGAGGATATAGCAATCACCCTTGCCCCCAGCAATCATGGTGATGATTGTCGTGTGTGTGGCGGCAAGGCCCACATAGAACAAGAATTTCTTTATCTCTTCTTCGTCGAAGTCGTCATACGCTGCAGCTCTCTTCCCCAGCAGCTCGCCCTGCACCTCCGCCGATTCCAACTTTGACTCCCCTGGCTCCGAAAGGGGCTCTTCCTTCTCTTTCTTCTTCAGCGTAATCTCCACCCTCTGCGCCTTTGTCTGGTAGGATGCAGAGCTTTCGCGTGTGAACGTCAGCGCGTCCGGCTTGAACTGCAGCTCGTGCGACGGATACGGATCCTCCTCCTCCTCCGTCACGTCCTTCATCCGTACCTTGACGGTCTTCCCGACGTCGACGACGGCGGCGAGGGTGACGGTGACCTCTGTCTTGTCGTTCTCTTTGTCTATCGAGATCGACGTCTTCTCGGGGCTCACCATGATGGCTTGCTTGCGGATGTCGAGGCCGGCGGTGATGCCGCCGCCGACCGTCTTGGACGTCATCTGGAACGACAGAGAGGCGCTGTTGATGTTCACCACTGACTTTCCAGCCTATAAACTTGATCAGCAAGGAGAAATCGCTCGAGGCTGCAGTCAGCTTACCTTGACAGTGACAACCCGAGGGCTTCCATCGCCCTCAAGGAACTTGATGTTGCCCCCAATCACCTCCACACCATCGCACGACGCGGTCACGGTCACAATGACCGGCCCATCCTGAGACGGCGGCCGCAGCTCGACCTTCAACTTCTGTGGAGACCCTCCCGCACGCAGCGGAATGCGCGACCCAGCCGAGCACGCGCCCCCCGCCCAACTCACACACAGCCCCGGCTTCGTGTTCCTCTTCTTGTTCTCCTTGAGGCGCTCCCGGAGCTTCGTGATGGCGACGAAGAGATGCTTGAGCGCGAGGAGGATGCGCACCCCGAGGTAGATCTGCCCGACGATGGGGACGAGCTTCGCCTGGAACTTGGCGATGCTGAACCAGGAGACGCACCCGAGCGACTGGATCAGCTTGGGGAGCTGCCCACTCTCTTTGATCCCCCACATAAGGTCGGCGAAGACCTTGGCCGTGTCGGCGGCGGTGACGACGTCGCTCCCGCGGGAGTTGGAGGGCCAGGTCCAGTCGAGCTTGTGGAGGTCGAGGGCGAGCCACTCTTTCTCGTCCTGGTTCATGATCTCCTTCATGACAGACTCGGGAATGATCGTGGTGTTGACGACGTGGCTGCGGACCGAGTCCACAGCGATCCAGATGGCGTAGCAGACGCTGCGCAGGTTGCGAGGCAAGCTGGTGTCGAACCCGACGAATTCGAGGATGATGCAGACGATGTCGAACATAAAGTCAACCCAGATCGTCGTGGACTCGTCTTCTGCCAGCGCGAGCAGCTGTGCTTCGCGCCTGAGGACAACGGGATCCGGTAGGCTCATGGGCAAACGACCCAGCTCATCGTGAGTGGCTGCCTTGGACATCAACAGCCTCCGCGACAAGAAGGGTACCTTCCCAACTGTGACCTCGCGAATCGCCGTCACGATCTCGACGTTTCGGTTCAAGACGGGCAACGCATTGTCGCCGCCGGAGCTCGCAAACACATTCGTGAAGCCATACTCCACAACAAGCGCAGGGCTGTCTGGATTGAGCGTCGTGTACATCCAGTCTCGGATATCTGCACCTGAGCGAGCAACCCTCCAGAAACGCACTTTGCCGATGTAGCCCCAGAACAACTCGGACGGCATGAAGGTGTCACCCCAGCCTCCTACTGTGAAGTCCGTGGAGATGTCGTCAATGTCCTGGGAAGGAGGGAGTTGTTCACAGTGTGAGATGTTGGACCGGACTCCGTCGATGAACAGGGATAGGCTTGGCGTTGCTGATGCATAGAACTCAGTGTTCATAACAACATGCAGTAACTCGATGACACTCACCATCCGCTGAATTGAATACGATAGCAACGTGGCGCCAAACCGCCTCTTCGCTGACTGCAAGGACATCCTCGGATACGACGCTATGCTTTCCATGAGTACCCACCACCCTGGTCCCGGCCAAGGCGATGCTATACCCAACTCCCCGCTGACTTTGCTTCCCAGCAATAAACTGCATGGCATCCCCAGGGGACTGCGTCGTGGGTGCGATCCACGCTTCCAACGTGTACGAATCCTCAGCCGTGATGTGCAGCTGCACATCTGCGCTGAAGGTAGCACTGCCAGGGGGAGCGATCGCAAGAGCGTACGTCTCCCACGTGAGCTTCGTGGAGTCAGAAAGGGTGTAGTTGTTCCACTCCGCAACGCCGGGACTACTGACGAGCGGTTTCTGCCCCGCAAATTCAATCTGACCCAGGAGAGGTTTCTCCCCTTTGGGGATACCAAAGGGAAGGGACTTGATTGTATCGCGAGAGAGAGCCTCAGACCACACGGCAATGCTTCGGACAGACCCTGCAAACGAATCGCTGCCTAGTGCGAGTTCGCCTGTCGTCGGTGCGAGTGGACCTGCGACAGGAAACGTCTGTTCCTGCAGGAGCCCATCGACAGCAAGCTGGATGTTGGCTCCGTCCCACGTCATAGCGACGTGGTACCAGGTCTCGGTCATGTCAAGGTCCTTGTCGGGCCACAGGGCAGTGACCGTCTGACCGTCGGCTGTTACAAGAGAGGCGAACAGCGCACCATCACTGGTAGCACCCATGCTCATCGTGTCTCCACACGAAACGACAACGTGCTGGGTCGGGTCGGAGGGCTCGTCGTCGAAGACGTTGTAGTAGCTCGAGAACCACAACGATACCGAGAATGGTGAAGAACCCAAGGCGAGACTGGATGAGCGGGGGAGAGGATGAGGCTTGCCGGTGAGCGCAAGCGCGAAGGAGTGCCCCGAAGGAGCGTGCTCGTCGTTCGTAACTTCGTCTATGACCTCGAGGACGCACTCTGTGATATGGCAGGCCCACAGAGTCTCAGCCTTGCACTCGAGGTCGGCTTTCCAGTCAGCATGAGGGATAGAGGGCTCTCGTCCGTCCGCGAAGGCGTACGGCGGGGAGCGATAGTAGTATTCGCCCTGATCACCCTCCTCGGTCTGCTTGACCTGGAACGAGAAGGTAACAGGTTCGTGCCGGCCTGACTGGGCGACTACTTTGAACGACATAGTCAGATCCATTCCATGATGCGCTCCGGCAGGCCCCCTGATACCGACGCGCAAACAGAACCTCCTGGTAGCGCCCACGGCTAGCCTGGGCACACCTTGGCTGTAGAGGTTCTGGAATGTCCCGATTGTGCTTGCTGTGTTCCCCTTGGGCCCGTACCGCCGTGACAAGATGAGTGGGCGCTCGAACACGGGTGCACGCGGGATGACGGGGAGAGCATCTGGGGCGTCCTCCGGGTACTCGTAGGTGTCGAGCCAAAGCCAGTTGACAACAAGATTACACTTAGGGTTGGAGCTCTCGAGCGTCACCCTGAAATCTCCGTTCAGCCCTGGCCAGGACTGAGGAAACCATGGAGGGGAGATGCTAGCGATATGGTGGATAAGACGCTGTTGGCCGTGAAACCCCTCGAAAACCCAGGTATACTCCTCGTTCGTTTCGGGTACCTTCAGGCATATCAGCGCCTGATCTGGTGCTTCGTGGGTCTCGAAGTTCGCGCGAAGCTCATAGCCGTAACGTTTCCCGCGTGTGGAAGAAGCACTGTCGTTCTCGTACACAGTACCCTTGAGTTGACGAGAGAACAATGCGTCGTGATTAGGACCATGGATCCACAATCCTAGATTGGGGAATTGAGGTGTGATGAGCCTCGTACCCGCCTTGGAGACACGTTAATCATACGGCAGAGCACTTAAATACCTGCGAACTCACGTAGGAGCGATGCAAGGACGGAAGCGTGACAGGGACTTGGGCGTGAGGATCAGTAAAATCCCAACATTCAAGTATGACTGAATAAAGTTATAAGGTGCACTTCTCCTCGGGAATCCCGTGTGTGTCCTCCGGGACTCCGTGTAGACCTGCATACAGTTCAGGCGAAGCATTGAGATATGGCTTCAAATCTTCGCGCGTGCCCTTCCCCACGGTAAACCATACGGAAACGTCTGTCTTCACCGTGCTTTTGCCCTCCTCCAGCGAAGCGCTGTGTACCGGCTGGAGCAGGACGGATGAAGGAGTGAAGGGAGGGAACGGATCGGGCATGTCCCAGACGGGATAGTCCGGGCCTGACGGCTTGCCAAACGTGAGCTGTATACAACCGTTGGACGTGGGGGGAAGGTCATCAGAGTGAGTGCAGCGGAGGCGGAACAGTCGGTAGCACCCCGCGCGCGGAGGAGGATCGAATTGGATCATGTCCTTGATGGCATATCTCGTCGGCCACTCCAACGATTCGTCGACTTTGAACTCCATGACACTTTGAGGCACAGAGAACGGGTACACATGCTTCGTGCCCACAAGCATCTAGACACACTGTTAGCCCCTGTTTGATGCCTTACAGATCATCGTACCGTGTGCAAGTATCTATTTCTTCAGCCTGTTGGGGAAAGGATTACGAGGTCGTATGTAGCTTTCGATCGGTGGGGCGTGCTGTTATATAGAATATAACTTGAACTCTGGGTACCAGCTGGCAGCCGTTTGGGGGCAAGGAATGGCCGGTACCTGACCTTTCACCTCGGCGGTGTCAGCATTTTTTTCGCGGATCTGTACGATACTTACACCCCCTTGAAGTGGCTAGTCATCACAACGGCCGAAACAGGTAAACTGCGGCGTTCAGGACGGGTGGAGTATGAACCAACGAAAGGCGCAGTTGCGGCGATGAAGAACAAGACAACATAATCGCCCGTTAGAGGTCCTGTCTGCAGCCTGTGCGCACCCCGCCTCGCACCTTGTAGTACCTGGCTACCGTGGTGGGGTGCAGCGGACACTTGATATCAAATTGTGGGGGTAGTAATGCGAGCAGGCTGAAGTAGGGCCGGATAGTCATCGGGAGTGGGTGGCGTACAGGGTGAGGGGGACGTGAGGAACTTCTTGTAGTCCTGTGGTTGTCATGAATGTCAGAATGAATTTCTGTTGCTATATGCCCTCACCTTTCCTGGAGGAAGAAGATCCCTGCTCGTTACGAGGTACAGCCAGTATGTAGTCGACTCCCATGTGACGAGGAGTCGAGGATGTCGTCAATCCATTTCCGCAACCCCTTTCCAAGCAGTCATCCCCTCGTTTGACCTAACCAGTCTCAAAAGGTCACACCATTAACTTTCACGTCAGCGATGCTCAATGGTTCGTCCCTACATCAAAAGCCTTGCAATGCAGGTTTTCAAGATGTCGGACGAGGCGGTAAAAGCACGTTCAGTTTGAACTTTGATAAGGACGATGGATGGACTCTCAGCTGGTTCCTGAATATCCTGCAATGGGGTTACCCGAGCCTTCAACGCCCTTCCAATCCCTCCAAATACCCTTGCAGACCAAGGCCATTCCCGACCGATACACCGTGCCTTTGATCATCAATGATCGCGTCGACGTTGCCCTCACTTCCAATGCACGCTGGGTCCGTCTTGGACCGACAGACATGTCCATTCATGAAGCCCGCCGTCTCCCGCCCAAGGGACCTATCATCGCGGTCTCTTGTAACAACGAAGAACAAGTCCGAGCCGCGACGAGGGATGGTGCCGATGATGTGGAGATAGGCGCCGTCCAGAGCACGCAGACGAAGGTGCTGGTGAATCCATTGATGGGCGTGCGGGGCATCGGAAGATGCTTGGAAGTGCTGGATGGGACCACTGTCAAGGCTGTGGCAATCGGTGAGGACGCGCCTGTGTAGGATGCCACTATGTTCTCAGAGCCAACAAGCATGACCAGGTTGCATAAAGTCCATAAACCTCCTCCGGACCTTACATGGTTCTGTTTCGCCTACAAACCACTCTCTGGACGACATCGCAGTCGGAGCCCCGGAGTGCCTGATTCTCCTCCCTCCCCTCTGCAGGCCGACAAGTGCAAATTAGATATTGATCTCCCACCCGGGATGTCTTTCTCCCCTTCGCCAGAACAGACTGTATTGGACGGTGCCATCTGACTCATTGACGCGGTCCACAAGAACAACCCTCGTTCATCAGGTACAAAATACAATTTCCCTCTCGTCTGTGTCGACTGATGTCCAAAGATCGTAACCACCCAGTCTGCCAATATCACTCTAGCGTTCGCACCAGGAGGCAGTCCTATCGTGTCTTGAACCGCAGGAGATGGAAGATATCAGCCAGATATCTAGTCCCCTCTTAATAAATATTGGGTCCTTGCAGTCTGAGGGTAAAGCGAATATGGCTGTGGCTGGTATGCGCACTGTTCTCAGCCCGCCGGAGTTCATGCTTATCATATAACTTCGGATATTTCACCAACGCAAACCGTAGACCCGTTGTGTTTGACCCTGTCGAAATAGCAGAGTATCAGTTTCCTTGAAGTTGTTGGCCTGTATCGTTGGCATGCATAAGTACGGTTTCTACTATATAGTTCTGGTCATATACCGCAGAAATACGTACGTTGGTGAAATCTGACATTACTTGTACATTTACCTCTTACTAGTACTCGAAGTTGCAGTGTGCTTAACTTGAGCGAGCAAGATTTCCGTCATCCGTAAGGTGGCACTTCACCGTATAAATAAGGTGGCTGTCGGCTATGCTCTGATGGAGTTCAATGTTCGCGTTTTATGGGGCTGTCCTCGCCGTCGCTGTTGGCAATGTCGCCGCATCACCTCTAGCGCTATCGAGCAAAGGGCAGAGTTACTTGGCTCAAGCGGCCTTGGCTGACATCCTGGCCCAAGGAGCACCCATCCTCGGTATGGCTGCCATTCATCTCGACATGAAAAACTGACCTCCATCTCGACCTCCAGGGTACAACACCGGATGCTCTAGACAGGCAAAGACCTGCGATTGGATGGCCAAGGTCCCAGGGAACACACTGTTGGTCCATATGAACTTGCCAGGAACTCATGATACCGCGACCTGTCCGTCTCTTTCCGCTCCCACTCAGCCTTGTACTCATAACCCTTCAGGGAACTATACCGAAGCTACCCAGCAATCTCTCTATCGTTACACCGGTTCGTGAGTCTCGTTCTCCCGATTCATTCGAACAAGCTCGTCAATAACCCTGCCTCCACCAGGGACATACCCCCTGCAAGCGTCTTCCAAACTCAGGAAAGGTCCATCTTCCAGAGCCTCAACGACGGTATCCGGGTCTTTGACCTCCGCATCGCGTACAACCCCGGAAACGACACCATCGGCTTCCACCACTGTCCGTATTTCATTCCCCTTTTCGATCTCTGACCTCAGCTCCGCCCACAGCTGTAGCACTCCTTGCTCCAACAACCGCTCTCGAAGATGTCCTTTTCGGAATCTACTCCTGGCTCGACAAGCACTCCACAGAAGCCCTCCTCATCTCAATCAACCACGAAAGCGGTACTGGTACGCCCTACGACGTAAAGTTCCAGTCCCACCTCTACAACATCTTCCAATCCGATCTCGGTAAGAAGTACTGGGTGCAGACTTACGGAAGCGTACGCCCCTCTTTTGCTTCCCTCCAACCCCAGTCTAACCACTCAACGCAGCTCGGTACCCTCTCCGACACCCGCGGCAAAATCACCCTCCTCCAACGCTTCACCTACGACCTCCTCCCCTCCCCTCCCTCGCCCTCGGCCCCGCACCTCATCGGCATCCCCCTCCCCGGCTCTCTATGGTCCGACAACGGCCCCGCCATCCTCATCCCTTACTCCCCACCCACAGTCTTTCCACCTCAAATCGCGTACATTGAGGACTTTTACGAGCCCGACGAACTCCCCATAGATGCCGGCATCCAAGCGACCGTCCAAGCAAAGTTTGACGCCGTCAGCGCGCATTTGGTGAACGCTACGTTGGGAAGCGGGGGTAGTCGGGATCAGCTGTACATCACGTTTGCGAGCGCGGAGAGGAACACTGGCGTGCCGACTGTTTCTCCCAAGGTGAGTGGGGTGTTTTTTTTGGCAGGCTCAATGTTGATCAATGTGATGATGACTCTACATAGGCGATGGCACTCGGCAATGGGACGGCCGTTCCCGGGGTAAATCAGCAGCTTCTCCCTTGGCTTCTGGCGCACAAGGGAAAACGATTCGGAGTCATCAGTGAGTTTCATCACATTTTACCGTCTGCCCTCTTGGGTCGTGCTCAATGAGAGTTTTTTTTGCAGTGCTCGACTTTTACGACGTGGTTCCTGGATTGGTGGAAGCAGTCATTGAAGACACTTCGACTCGTTATTTATCGTTGGAGTCCGAATCCTCCGCCCTGGAGTGAAACCGGATTCCATGGGGTATCAGAGTGAATTATGTACGCGTAGTACCTAAACTGTTCTATGTGCAACGAGAAGACATTATAATACATACTCCCATCCATCCATCCATCCATATAAAATTAAGATCTAGTAGTTTCAAATATCGTTCCAAAAAGACCCTCTATCCTTCCTTACTAATTAGTTACCGATGTATTCCGGCTAAACTTCCGGACATCTCCCTCGACGAGCCTGCGTACCACTACAACGGGCCACCCGACACGACGCCGGAAGTACGTGCGCTGACCCGGCCGGCACACATACAAAAGGCTAGTGTCGGCTGCACCCCCAGCCTGCTCGTTCTCTTTCTCGCTCGTGGGCCGGTACTGCACCGCCCCAATAGCCCACACAGTGACAAGCGTCAGAGGTATCGCAACGGCAAAGAATGTGTGTAACGACCCGCGTCCGCCGTTGATCTCGCGGACGTTCATCCCAAAGATGCTCTAATGAAGTGTTTGATGAGTCGCAAGACATGGATGATGAGAGAAGTGGAGACGGACAGCAGCGAGACCCGGAGGGAGGAAAAACATCGTGAGGTATGCGACCTGTTTCATCGCTTGCGGATAGAGAAGGTATCATCGTCACCCCAAGAAACTCGGGCGAAGCGTGGTCGCTCACCTGCACTGTCTCTTAGCGCCCCTTCTGTGAGCTTATGCATTTGTTTGCTGTCCTTGATATTGACACTTGCGTAACCCTACGATGTTCGAACTCCATATGAGCAAAGCCAGAAACGTTGGAACGAAAAACGATGATTCTTGCCAGATTCATCACGTTCTGCACTCTGTGATCCTGCATGACACGAGAATGCTCGAGCCTCTGGATCTCGCTCAGCAGGTGGTTACACTCCCTCTGCATCACCTCCTGCGATTTCTCTCGGCCATCTAGAGTGTACAGCTCGCGGTTGCTGAGGCTCGGGTTTATCGCCTCACGCATGAACACGACAAATTTGTGAAAATCTTCGAGCAGGGATGCGTAATGGTGGAGATGCGCCTGAATGAGGTGCAGCTCCTTTGTGAGTTCGATATCGTTGTAATGTATAACTTCGGTTTCCTTGGGATCGATGTGATGTTGAAGGAGGGTAAAAAGGTCGAGCGGAATACGCACGAGAAAACACGCCTGCTGATATAGGCCTTCGAACGACTGAGGGAGGAACCGGGAACCCGCCGAAAGTAGCCCATTGGTGCCCTCGCGTTTTTGTACCAAACCCTAGCACGGAATACGTCGCCGCAAGTGACTCCAAGATTAATGTCAAGATCTACTGGCTGGTTCCAACTTCGTATATGCATCACAAAAAAGGTCAAAGAATAGGAAGGGATAAAAAGGCACTCCAAGTCCTTACATTTGCAAGAGGACACATGTATGCCAATGCCATTTGTCTGATTTTAAGACCTTTGAGTCCACAAAAGAATGCATTTCACAAGCCTTTCATGTCATTAAATGGCCTTGTAATATGTCTGCAACCTTCCGTAACATTGGATGGTGGAGAAGCCCTTACAGTGGTCCTCCCTTTTTCGCGATGCATTGTTCCCGGGCCTCCTGTTTGGCGTGGGTCCGAGTGAGGTTCATCCCAAGTGTATAGGGCATACCACAGTAGAGAAAGATAAACGTCGGATCTTTGCGCTTTGAGAAGATGTGATTCCAATAGACAGAGCGGTCCGCTGCGTCCATCCTTGAGTGTCGGCTGGAGGCTGGTGTCGTAGCGGCTTCTTGATTTCATCTGAGCGGAGCTTCTGAGCTTCGCAACGACGTCATTCTTTGGGACGGCTTTCATAGTTCCGCCAAATCTTGAACACTCTTCTTAGTGCACATCTATTCACTCACCGGGGATCTCCGATGGAGTTTGAACCCTGAGTTCAACCGTGGGGATTCAACTCCGTTAGCTCCGATTGAATTTCGCCACCGGTTTTTCTTGTCACCAGTTCCCTCCACCCTCGATTGTCCCCAACGATACCCGATGGGCGTAGGCTCCAGCTGGCTGCTGGTAAGGCTTGGGACCCCCCGCCCTCCTCCGTTACTGTACTAATCACAGCAAACAAACTGTTACAGACGCCATCCCTCTGCTCCGCCGGCCCAGCAAACACCATCTGCCCGCGTCTCCGTGGTCCCCACCACTAGTGACCCATCCACCCCACCAGTTGCTCAGTAAGCTCCCCCACTTACATAGCCCTTTCCCCACCGACCAACCCCTAGCCTTCCGACAACCTTAGAAACTCGTCGAGCGCGGCAGCGCAGCGTGAATAGATGATGTGAGGTACCAGCCACAAGTACGTACCCATCCCCCTCCCCTGACCTCACCCCCGCTAACCTCTACCAACAGCGGTTGCCAGTCCGAGTCCCCATTGCATATTCCCCCCACCATTGTGCTGTTGGTTGCCGTCAACGTGCGAACTACCCCGTCCACCCCACGTCCGTCCAGTAAACCTCCCAACTGACAGACTCACAGCCTCCTGACATCCTGCCTGACCCCGTTTCGATGGGCGTAGATGCTGGTAACCCACGATATTCCCAGCCCCTTTCTTACGTCCCTTTCTTACGCGCACCCTCCTTCATCCCTCCGACATCACCATGCTCTGCCCTTATTCACAGATGTCAACCTAGTTTACCGATTGTAATATATATCAATCTTCTTTGAACCTGACTGTTTGTGAGAGGTGCGGAAAACTACAAAAGACAGCTTTACTGATGGAGGGAACCGAAATGAGCCCAAATAAATAAGAATCGAACATGCAGTGCAAAGCAGCGGCCCTCTTAACCAGGTGAACGGAATGGAGATCGTCATGCAATGACAAAACAGCCCAACAGCTCCTGAGTCAAGCCCAAAATCCGCTGAACATTCTATCGATGTCCAAGCTCGTCTGTTTCTTGGATCGAGTCAGTGTCATTCTCTCTCTTGCGACTTTCTCATTCTCATGTCAAGTATTATGCACAGGGGGTCGGGTCCTTCCCCCTGACCTGCTGACGCTGCACATCGTCCGACCCCCCAACTAGCACCATATATCTTACGACTCTGGCCACGATAATTGTATGACACCAGCCTCCAGCCTCCACTCAAGGCTGGACGCAGAATCTTGGAGTCACTTGCGGCGACGTATTCCGCGCTAGGGATTGGTACAAAAACGCGAGGGCATCAATGGGCTACTTTCGGCGGGTTCCCGGTTCCTCCCTCAGTCGTTCGAAGGCCTATACCAGCATGCGTGTTTTCTCGTGCGTATTCCGCTCGACCTTTTTACCCTCCTTCAACATCACATCGATCCCAAGGAAACCGAAGTTATACAATACAACGATATCGAACTGACAAAGGAGCTGCACCTCATTCAGGCGCATCTCCACCATCACGCATCCCTGCTCGAAGATTTCCACAAATCTGTCGTGTTCGTGCGTGAGGCGATAAACCCGAGCCTCAGCAACCGCAAGTTGTACACTCCAGATGGCCGAGAGAAATCGCAGGAGGTGATGCAGAGGGAGTGTAACCACCTGCTGAGCGAGATCCAGATGCTTGAGCATTCTCGTGTCATGCGTGATGGATCTGGCAAGAATCATCGTTTTCGTTCCAACGTTTCTGGTTTTGCTCATGTGGAGTTCGAACATGGCAGGGTTACGCCAGTGTCAAAATATCAAGGACAGCAAACAAATGCATAAGCTTACAGAAGCGGCGCTGAGAGACAGTGCAGGTGAGCGACCACGCTTCGCCCGAGTTTCTTGGGGTGACGATGATACCTTCTCTATCCGCAAGCGATGAAACAGGTCGCATACCTCACGATGTTTTTCCTCCCTCCGGGTCTCGCTGCTGTCCGTCTCCACTCTGACACTCGCCTTTTGTCTGGGCGCCGGCCGGGCCAGCACACGTACTTCTGGCGTCGTGTCGGGTGGCCTGTTGTGGTGGTACGCAAGCTCGTCGAAGAGGGTGTCCGGAAGTTTAGCCGGAATACATCGGTAACTAATTAGTAAGGAAGGATAGAGGGTCTTTTTGGAACGATATTTGAAACTACTAAATCTTAATTTTATATGGACGGATGGATGGAAGTATGTATTAAGAAATGGAGACTTGAC
>Ga0307516_10002842_pt1 | contig 22799 bp, 26 predicted proteins | sample 19_EM_MG_FD_203310 | JGI IMG/M metagenome (GOLD analysis project Ga0307516, IMG submission 203310) | Populus trichocarpa ectomycorrhiza microbial communities from riparian zone in the Pacific Northwest, United States - 19_EM | ecosystem: Host-associated > Plants > Roots > Unclassified | place... | reverse complement strand
CGCTCGGGCTGCACTGACAACAAAACGAATGGCTATAGTCAAGAAGAAGAATGACTCGAGTCATGTATAGAAACGCGAGTCAATAAATCGGATGACTTGAGTGAAAAATAAAATTACTCGAGCCCGCGGGGGGGCCGGTTCGATTCCCGCCGCCCTTCAGCCACAATGCTCCCCTCAAAATATCTAGTTATTCCCAGTGCTCCCCATGGTGACGTATAATTTAACGGCGAACGTCTAAAATGCCATAGTTTTCTCGCTGGACAGGGTCAGCATTGACGGCACCTCAATTCAACGCGGTTACAATAATGAAATAAACAGCAGTCGACAGGAGTGAATCAATCCATTTGAAACTGCCCTCTATTCCACAGGGCATACAATTGGAAGCTGACAGGACTTCATCGCAAGTGGTGCTGTTGTGTCCCGCATTACCCCACTGGGTACAGCGCTGGGAGCGTTGTCCGCCATTTGCGCGCAGACCCCGCGCTTTTTTCTCAACTTTTCTGATCCTCCTCTCCTTGGGCCCACTACGTGTGCCCCTTGCTGATATAGGGATCGATAGAGATGAACATATTGGATTGGATTAAAGATACACGGTCGTTGGCGGAACATTATTTCTATAGCAACAAACAGCAGCAGAGAAGAAAACGTTGAACCCCAGTATCCTTGGATGCCTCGTTAAAACTCATAACCGTGTAAAAAAAAAAAACCTCATGGGAAAGTCACGGACATAGGAGAAAGAGCGCATCCACCAAAGTAAGAAAGGAGAGGGAAAGAAAACCTGTTTAACCACCCGCCACGTGCTTCACCAGAAGCTTCCCGGCCAATCCATATGAAAATCTGTTCATTGTCAGCATTGAGCGTACATAGTAAGGCGCCCGCGACTGCTCCGGAATGGGGGAGCCGCAGCAGCTCCCGCATTACCAAGCGCGCACAGCAATCACATCCTCGAGAGTGTACGGCAGCTCCGGTGTGGGGTGCGGCTGCCGCTATTGCATCGGGAAAAAAAAAATTTGCGCTGGGAGCGTGTACATGCTTCCAGCGCTTGTAACGCTTTCACCGCAAACCCCCTCTTGCGTACGCGCAAATTCGCGTTACAACGTAAAATATTCGTTGCAACGCAGATGCCAACCATTTCCGTTACCAACGCAGATCGCGTTGATTAACGCAAACCCCGTATTACGAACGGGATCATATCGTGTAGACGATACTCTCGGCGTGGCGACGGCGACGCCCACCATCTCTGTTACCAACGCAGCATCGCGTTTACTAACGACAACTCCGTACTCCGCACGGAAGCACTGCGTGCGCACGAGAAACCCTTACTGAGAACGCAACCCCAACCATGTAAACGTAGGATTGCACATACAAACGCACACAAAAATAGCTAATGCCGACAATATTCTGTACGTGGTATTTTAAAATTGTTTTATCTAATGTAAGAATGCTCTTTAGAACTGATATCCTTGGAAAACCGTCTAGCAATAGAATCCATTGAAATGTGCCAGCACATTGTAAAGTCATCCGGTAAGAGCATCCACCAAGATAACCAGCGGGGACATCCTGCGAATAATACAAATCAAGGGCGAGAATCCAGAGCAAGCGAAAAACAAATATAGCAAGAGAACCCAGCAAAAGAATTGACCGATCCGAGAGCGAATCGAGCGAGCAAATCCAGGGAGAGAATCTAGTGAAAGGAATCAGCGAGCGAATAGAGCAAGTGAATCAGCGAGAGAATCAGCGAGAGAATCCGGCGCTCCGAGAGTGAATCTAGCAACAGAATCAGGGAGCGAATCCTGCGAGCGAATCCTGCGAGCGAATCTAGCAAGAGAATCGACGAGAGAATCGACGAGAGAATCAGCGAGAGAATCCGGCGCTCCGAGAGTGAATCTAGCAACAGAATCAGGGAGAGAATCCTGCGAGCGAATCCAGCGCTCAGAAAGAGAATCGAGCAAGAGATTCATCGAGAGAGTCGGCAAGAGAATCAGCGAGAGAATCGGCGAGAGAAACGGCGAGAGAATCTGAGAGAGAACCCACGAGAGAAACGGCGATAGAAACGGCGAGAGAAACGACGAACGAATCCGACGAGAGAATTCGGCGAGAGAATCCGAGAGAGAATCAACGAGAGAAACGGCGAGAGAAACGGCGAGAGAAACGACGAACGAATCCGACGAGAGAATTCGGCGAGAGAATCTGCGAGAGAATCAACGAGAGAAACAGCGAGAGAATCGGCGAGCGAATCCGGCGAGGGAATCCGGCGGGCGAATCCGGCGAGCGAATCCGGCGAGCGAATCCGGCGGGCGAATCCGGCGAGCGAATCCGACGAGCGAATCCGGCGAGAGAATCAACGAGAGAAACAGCGAGAGAATCTAGTAAAAGAATCAGCGAGAGAATCGGCGAGAGAATCAACGAGAGAAACAGAGAGAGAATCGGCGAGAGAATCTGTGCGAGAAACAGCGAGAGAAACAGCGAGAGAAACAGAGAGAGAATCGAGCGAGCGAATCCACCAAGCGAATCCAGCAAGTGAATTCGGCAAGAGAACCAGAGAGAGAATCGGCAAGAGAATCGGCGAGAGAATCGGCGAGCGGATCGAACTAGTGAATCCAGCACGGGAATCTAGTAAGAGGATCAGCGAGAGTGAGAATCAGCAAGAGAATCAGCAAGAGAATCAGCGAGAGAATGTAGCGAGCGAATAGAGCGAGCGGATCCAGCAAGAGAATTCAGCAAGAGAATCCAGCGAGAGAAACAGCGAGAGAATGTAGCGAGCGAATAGAGCGAGCGGATCCAGCAAGCGAATTCAGCAAGAGAATCCAGCGAGAGAAACAGCGAGAGAAACAGCGAGAGAATCGGCGAGAGAAACAGCAAGAGAATCGACGAGAGAATCGACGAGCGAATCCAGCAAGAGAATCAGCGAGTGAATCCAGCAAGAGAATCAGCGAGTGAATCCAGCGAGAGAATCCAGCGAGCGAATCGAGCAAGAGAATCAGCGAGCGAATTCAGCGAGCGAATCTAGTAAGAGAATCAGCGAAGAATCCAGCAAGCCGAGAGCGAATCGAGCAAGAGAATCGGGAAGAGAATCATCGAGTGAATCTGGAGAGAAAATCCAGCAGACTGAGAGCCAGTCAATCCAACAAGAGGGTTGACCAGATGTGGGGTCAGGCAGGTGGCAAATGGTGATGGCGATTGTTAGTATTCGTCGGCAATATGGATACGTTGTTGTGTAAAGAAGAAAGAAGAAGAATTGGAAGAAGTGGAGATGGTTGATAAAAGGCTATCCGTCACTGCTGGCTAGTGACTCATCCAGTAGTCCAGCAAACTCGATTCTTGCAGCCGGATTGGTGAGGAAAGCCGACAACAAGCAATCACAGCACAGAGGAAATGACGTCTCTTGTTGGATTCCCTAGTAGCTGCAGCTCGATTCTCTCAGTGGATTCTTTCGCTGATTCTCTCGCCGAATTCTCTTGTCGGATTCGCTCGCCGGATTCACTCACCGATTCTCTCACCGATTCTCTCGCTGATTCTCTCGCCATTTCTCTCGTTGATCCTCTCGCCGTTTCTCTCGTTGATTCTCTCTCAGATTCTCTCGCCGATTCTCTCGCCGAATTCTCTCGTCGGATTCGCTCGCCAGATTCGCTCGCCGATTCTCTAACTGTTTCTCTCCTTGATTCTCTCGCCTGATTCGCTCGCTGGATTCTCTCGCCAGATTCGTTCGCTGGATTCGCTCGCTGGATTCGCGGGTCAGAGTTTCATACTGCATCTTATCGCCGAATGCTGTCTTTGCTCACAATTCATTCCTCTCTTGTCGCAAATTTCAAATGTATTCTTTGCATGCTGTCACTTGATGTTACGTCGTTTTGTGTGTGAAGTTTGTTGTTCCGGAATTGTGTAAACAGATATATTTCACCCTGTATGGTGAACCTCAGACTTCGTGAATAGTAGATGCCACGCCATACATAGCGTCCGTACAGAAGTTGCGAAGGTGGATAGTCGACGCCACACCAGACAAAGCGTTTGAACGGAAGCTGCGAACGTAATTTGCGTGGATGGTTGACGTCCCACCAGACGAAGCGTCCGAGCGGATACTCTGCGTGGAAATGTGACATCTCGCGAGATCTAGCGTTCGGACAGATACTCTGCGTGGACAGTTGACATCGTGCAAGATCTAGCGTCCGAACGGATACTCTGCGTGCAAGATCTAGCGTTCGGACGGATACTCTGCGTAGATAGTAGTCGCCTCGCCAGACGTAGCGTCCGAACGGATACACTGCGTGGACTGTTGACATCGTGCGAGGTCTAGCGTTCGGACGGATACTCTGCGTGGATAGTGGACACCTCGCAGACGTAGCATCTGAACGGATACTCTGCGTGGATAGTGGACACCTCGCCAGACATAGCATCTGAACGGATACTCTGCGTGGATATTAGTCACCTTGCCAGAGGTAGCGCCCGAACGGATACTCTGCGTGGCCATTTGACATCTCGCGAGATATACCGTTTGAACGGATACACTGCGTGGACAGTGGACACCTCGCCCGACGTAGCGTCCGAACGGATACTCTGCGTGGATAGTAGTCGCCTTGCCAGATGTGGCGTCCGAACGCAAGCGCTACGTAGGGATTACGACTAATGAGTTGAGCGCGTTCCAATGAGAAATAGCGCGCTACCGTACGTCCGAACGTTTCCAACGCACTTAACGCAACGCTGCGTTCCAATGCAAATATTTTTTTCCTGATGTGCTCTTGCCGTTGCCGTGATGCAGATGGTGAGGAAGGGATACGCACGCCCGACGTGCTATGCAGGTTTGGTGGGTTGGAATAGGAAAGGTGGATATGACGATCGTGCAGTCAATGGATGAGGATCCATATAGTAGAGTAGGAATCGAGGTTATTGATGGCGCTGGGCCGGGCTCATAATCTGTTGGAAATAGTGAAGAATAGAGTGGCACCGCTGGCGGGGATGCGGCGAGTGATTGGATAGTCCGGTACGGTGTACCTATTAACGCCACATACCGATACGAACCCCACATCGCCAGTTGCCCCAGCGAGCAGTACCGCCTGTGGCGATGGCGAGAACCCTCGGAGCGTACGGTACTGCATGGTGCTGCTTGATACCGCTTCGAGCCGTTCTCTCGTTGGCAGCGGGAATGGAACCGGACGTGGTGTAGTAGCGGACGGGTAATCAGGTAGGAGTATGACCTCCGCAGCCGGCGTTACTTGATGTCGTTGGGAGCGCAGCCGATGAAAACACGTGCTGGTTTCCAATTCTGATGCCAATCATTTGAACCCTTTGCGCGTCATGATTCACAATTAGAGAAATTTGGGGGCTCAAAGAACTTGTGGAATTGACCCTTTTGGATACACCTGTCGCCTGTTGCAGATATCTGCATGTTGGAATATCGAGCAGAAGGATAGTGAATTGGACTAAGATACATGGTCGTAGGCAGAACATTCTCTCGTGCAATGAGCCTCTGGGACTCCTCAGGGGGCAAGGATGGAAGACTGTCCCCCGAGCTTGTGCTCAGAGACTTGGGCAGCCAGCGTTTCCAGACCGTCCTCTCCGGACGTCCCTTGTACGGAAGATGCAAAGAAAAGACGCCAGAAGGAAACTATAAATAAGTATATCGTGCAGCACTGCTAGAACAGTGATAAACAGCTGCAGAGGAAAATCAGCGAAACCCAGTATCCTCGGATGCCTCGTTAAAACTCATATCTAGCCTTGTAAAAAAAAAGCCTAATGGGAAAACCACGGGAGCGTGCATCCTCCAAAGAAAGGAAAGTGAAAGGAAACTTATTTCAACCGCTTGCCACGTGCTTCACCGGAAGGCTTCCCCTGGATACCAGGCCATTTCCCAGGCTGATCGGTGGGATAATCTCTCCATTTGTCTGCATCGAGCGTGCACCACGATTCCATCATCGAGTGCGTACAGCAGCTCTGGCATCGCCGCACACGCACTGCAATTCCCAGTGTCATTTCGACTGGATCGAGCAGCAAGTCATGTTCTTCACGAAGGAATTGCAAGACGTGGGGGTGCAAAATCTATCTCGTTCATGGGAGGACTGCGAATGATGGTTCGAATTGTGGGGTTCAACCGAGGGGTAGATCATCGAGGTAGCGGGGTGGTCGCACCGATTGTAGTCACAGCACTGGGCAGTAGTTCCAGAGTTCGAGGGAAGCTTCGTTGCGGGTAACAATCTTGAAGGTACAGTCGACGCTCTAAATAAGAGAACGATCGGGACCAAGGAAAAATCTCGGAGATTTCTCTTTATGGAATGGCTTGGCATCGAGTGTTATTTTGTGGGCTCATACAAACCGTCGGATGAAGTGCTTCACGTATAGCCAGCCATATCTCCACCAGTTCTGCTCCGTTTCCTTCAAGTGAGAACGAAGAAACGACCGTGGTATATAAGCAATCACTGTGGTGACCAGCCGCTGGTGTCCTATGGTGTCAATTCAGATGTCAGCTGGTGCCAACTGGGATCAACGAGGGGTTGACACTACGAACGTACTAATCAGTTGGATATGGAATATCCGAAGACAAGATTTCATCAGTAAGAACCAGACGTTTAGGAGGTGTGGTCTCTGGCTTTCGATGAAGGACATGATGGAAGGCTGTTGAGCACGAAGGGAATGGTGAATGGTGGGGGCGGGGTTGCTTGGAGGGGAGTTGTGGCACATGAAGGTCTAACTAACAGATTCTGCACGCCACTAGATCAAAATTTCCGCCAAGCTACGCTAATTTTTCCCGTAACCATCGCTCCCTATCCGTTTGTCCTGGGAAACAATGCTGGTTCCTGGAGCCTGGTTGGTCTTGGCGTTGGCTACTGGACTGATCCCGCATGATGGGGCCAATGTCCTGTCGCTTTCTGAAGCCTGCACACCGACGCATGACGCAAATTATTTTGCAAAATAACCCCTTTGAAGGAATTTAGTTTCACGCTAATTCTGACATTCTGCTAGTTTTCGTCGTGGGTGTGGTAATCGTATACCACTAAACTACACCCCCACGACAAAAGTAGCGAAATGTCAGAGTTAGCGCGAAACTAAATTCCCTCAAAGGGGTTATTTTCCAAAATAGTACGCGCCTCCAACACATAGCGCTTAACATGTTTAGAAAGAACCTTGCCCACGAAGAGCTGGGGCTGTGGAGCTGGGCAGGGAGGAACCACCACTTTTCCTTCCCAAGTGCACACTCCTCCCGACGTAGAAGGGCAGTGCTGGGCATCGTCATCGAGATCAGGTGGTGCCCCATGCATGGGGCGTGAAAGGAAATAAGAAGGCGGATGAGTGGGCAAAGCTCGCGGCGGAAGAGGCTGACGCTCGAGGGGTGGAAGGGCTAGAGTGGCTGGCCTCCTCTGACTGGCCGGAGGAGTGCTCGATGCTGCTCCCCAGGTCTCTTGCCAACATCAAGCGGGAGATCGCCGAGAAGAAATGGGCGTATGAGCGACAGTGGCCTGGAGGCCGGACCGCCCTACGGCACAATGCTGGTGGTGCGACGACCCCACGCAAACGAGGGACCCCCTCTTCAAGGTGTGTCAAGAGTGGCGAATGCAACAGAAGGTTCTCTGGGCAGAGCTGCTGAAGGAGATGGGGAGGCGGAAGGGCCGGTGGAAGATCCAGGACCTTCTTGCCGATCAGAGGTGCAGTCAGACGGTACTGGACTACCTCACATCCACGGATGTGGGGAGGACAGTGCCAGCTGTGGAAGAGGAGGCCGACGCAGGGAGTGAGGTGTCAGAATGGGAGCTCCGGGAACGACTGGAGCGGGAAGATGAGCGGAGGGTGGAGGTGGAGGCACTGGGTGGTGGGGAGGAACTGCTGTTCCTACCCACCCCATCCTTCATGGCATCGGCAGGGGAGGATTAGGGGACGGGCGCGCTTTTCCTTTCGTCTTTTTCCTTTGTCTATTTTCTTGGTGCGCACTCACCTTTTCGGGAGGGCCGGGCGGAGGGCACAAGGGGAGCTTGGAATAAGCTGCCTTGTGCGGACTAAGGACGGGAAAAACCGGGTAAAATGTACGCCACCATGATCTATATAGGTTGTATGCGAGTATGAATAAACAAAAAAAAACTCCTCCCAATGTAGAGGAGGTCTAGATACGTATACTACCTTGTATGACAGCAAGCGAGATGGAAGATGGCCATTCAAACAATACCCAATAGCCCCTAGGAGCACACTGAACAAGATCAATGCAGAAACATGTAGAAAGAATGTAGGAAAAGCGTATGAAAAAAAACTTCAAGTTCGACATAACCCATACACTCCTACTTTATGTTCCCCAACCTCAATCCCACCCACCTCTGTTTCGCACTTTTTACGTCTCTGCCTGCCTCAAATTCCCATTGCCGTTCGGCCCGCAGGGGCGTACTTCGCCCTAGCAGAGCGGCGAGCATGACCCTTTGCCCCCCATGCGAGCCTTAGTGGCCTTGCCTGGTGGCACGGCTGCTTCCTTTGCCTCGTTGACAGACTCCGCAGGAGCAGTCTTCCCCTTCGCTTTCTTCCAGGAGGAGGATTTAGCCTTTTTGTGGGTTGGCGTCACCACTTCCTCCACCTCGTCCCCAGACCCGGCCGGAGCAACCTTCCTTTTCGCTTTCTTTCTTTTGCTTGTTGGAATATACGGATCAATAAAGATGAAGATAGTGAGTTGATTGATCGATACATAGTCAAAGGCAGAACATTCTCTCTATATACAACGTGCCTCAGGGACTCCTCAGGGGGAAACGACAGAAGCCTATCTCCCGAGCCGGTGCTCGGAGCCTCTGGCAACCGTCATCTCCAGAGGTGTTGTCTCCGATCCGTCATTTCCAGACACCGCCTCCAGTCCGTCATCTCCGGACGCCCATTATTCTGACATTGCTAGTTTTAGCCTTTTTGTAGGGTGGCGTGGCCGTATCCTACAACTCGTTCTCAGCCTCCGCCGGAGAAGCCTTTGGTTTGCCTCGCCATCTTGCCGTGCCGAGACGAGATGGAAGGATATGAGGCACAAGAACTTTGCTTACCACCGGTTCGACCGCTGACTCCTCGCGAACATGCATCGGATATCGCCACAACCTTTTGCTGCTTACCGGGAGAATATATTGGTGCCACCCTGAAATCTGACTGGAGTTTTCGCTGTCCGAGGGTGTAATGGTTTGTTAATGGAAATTTCTTGCAACGTCGGCCGGAACGACAAACACTAGTATCAGAGATGTTCATTTAAGATTCGCCGGCATTGCGGCCCAAATAGCTGCAAGCCTCTGCTCTTTGACAGGGTGCGAGGCGCTCACCGTCATTTGAAATAGCACCAGCCGTGGTTTCTTGGGGACTGGGGACTCGATGATAACAGAGGCATCCACTGAATCGAGATTGGACTGCTGAGGGCGGAAATAGGTGCCTATGACGCTAGGATCGATGTTGCTGGAGAGAGGTTTTACTTGGAGTTGGCTGTTACACCTGAATATTCCACGAAGATCATAGAGTATCTAGATTACTTAGCAACAGAGTAGTAGGAAGGCTAGCGGGTGACAGATGATGGATCAAGAGTCTAGGAGGGAGTTAAGGAGCCGGAGTTAGCTTACGGCCGAGAGATCGAACCATGCGGGGAAAGTTCGAACCTTGTGGGGATCGGACGAGGGAACTCCGAGGTAGGGGTCTGTGTGCAAACGAAGCGGTCATGGCGGAAATAGTCTGACTCCTTGCGGGGAGAGGCCAGACGTTGGTTAGCCTCCTTGCGGGGAGGAACCACGTACGCAGAAAAAATCTGGGTCCTCGCAGGGACTGGCTTGGATCCTTGCGGGGTGAGCCACGTACGAGTCTAGACGCAAGAATCCCTGTCCAGTTGCATGACGAGCTCATCTCCCTTATCTACACCCCAGCCAGGACCAATGATCCACCCACGGGGTCCACGCACCTCGGGGGAATCCGAACCCGAGTCACCACATCTCACACCGAGTCATCAGATCTCACAACCTTCCTTCTTAGATAAAAGAAAGAGGTTTTCTCACCCCGACGAGAGAAAACCAGTACACATTACCCTCAAAAAAACATTACCGACCCAAACCCACCGAACCCACACACAAGATCTAAGATTATTCCATTGTGAATTATCGAAAGTAGCCTGATTACCTTTGATTCTCTCCACACTCCGGTTACGATACAACCCCAGTGTCACACTATAATCTTGATCTCAAAAATCACCCTACTTTCATGCCCTCATTTGAACAAGATCACTTCTTTTTGCTCGACTTAGCCACGATTCTCGAACCCCAGTCAAGCTACCAATTTGACTATACCTTCGGCTCAATCAACGAGGAAATAGCAACCACCACAAGAGAAGAAAACGAGTGGAACGAGTACGTCAACGGACCAACCCCGGTCGAACTCGACGACATTACCCCTTGGCACTGGTATACCCAATACTGGTCCACTTGCGCCCTGCTTCGACAAAGCACCGATCTCAACAGACTCGAATTCCGAGAAATCTGCGACTACGAGTTTCAAGACGACGAAACCATTTACACAGGACACTTTCTTGACCTATACTGAACCTGCGAAAATGGCATCTACCGATTTCAACATGCTCCGCTTGGAAGCCCCTCATGACGTACTACAGATCACGGACGGAACGGCCCCTGTGGAAGAAGCCCTCGAAATCCCCAACCCGGCGACATGACTCTGTACCTTAGTCAAACAACAAAAACAGGCAGAAAAGGATTTGACGCAGCTAGTCCGCCTCTGCGACAACACGGTCGATCGAACGGACCTAAGAATCGAGCAGATCGAGCAGGCATATCACGACCTATCAGAGGGCACCAGGTATGTATATGACCGACTCCGCGCAAATGAGACAATCACAGGAGATTGGATACAAAGCGAGTTGGCAAGCGCTGCCACGGCATACCAGGCCTTTGCGCAAAATGTCTGGGGGGCCATTATCGAACGAACCCAGGAAGCTGCGCAAAAGCAGGCTAGCCAAGCCACCCAATTGACCTGACTAAACGACTCCATCTCGTTCCTGGCCGAAGCCAACGTAGCGCGAAACCAACATTTGGCTAATTTCCAAGGTAATGTAGAATTGTGGGCTGAAGACCACCAGAAATGAGTGGGATATCTAGAGCAGCAACTGCTAGAAGCCCGGCAAGAAACGTAGCGCCAGGCAGCAGCGTTACAACAGTTGGCCGCTCAAATTCGAATTCCAGAGACTCCGCTTCCTCCGGCTCAGGCATCGGTTCGCACCACACCAGAACCCAGAGCATGGCGCAGTCCGGCCCCACCATCCAGGTCCAGTTTGGCCAGCGCCCTGCGACAACTCCGTGCAGGACCCACGGACGATCAATCTACAAGGATCCAGCGACCGACGGTGCCACCCAGGCCGGGAGGAAGAACTCGTCGCCCAGCGCTGTCCCCGTCACCACCAAGGTCTCCAATGTTTGGAGGAGGAGGAGAACCCCCATGACCGCCAAATTGGCCCCTGCCGCCTCCACCACCGCCATCGCCGCCTCCAAGGTCACGACGAAATTCACCTACGCCGCCTCCGGCACGACGAACCTTGACTATGGAAGAACTCGCCCGGACCGTAGCCGGCGCGGTAGCAGAAGGAATAGCATGGGCCACCCAGCCTAATCCCGCGCCGGTCTCGATACGAACGTCGGGTCTTAAAATGACGAATCCCGATAACTTCGACGGAAAGCCCTCCACCCTGTTTAACGTCTGGTGGAAATCGGTCACCAAGTACCTGAGCTTCTATCCGGAAACCAGTGACCAGCAGAAAATAGCCTGGGTAGGGACACTATTGACCGGAATGGCCAAAGCCTGGGACCTACACCGCTACGACACGCTGGGAGAAAACGACTCCTGGGTCAATTACGCAGCGGATATCCGAACGGAATACCACGACCCCAGGGAGGCAGCCAACGCCCAGCTAAAGCTAAGCCAGCTCAAGTACTCGGGGGACATAAGGGCCTACATGACGGAATTCTGGGCCCTTAACAATTATGCCCGAGCCACCGGCGAAAGTCTGCAGGAAAAAATTGACCTAGCAATGACAGATGCGGTGCTGGATATGCGGTTCGCGCATTACATGGGGGAATTCGCGGACGACGAAGGATTCCTAGAAGCCACCTACCAAGCGGCACTGCAGGTGGAAAAGAAAAAAGCCCTGAAGCAGGCTAGGGAGCAAGGAAGACCCACAGGAAGCATGACCTGAACCGAAGAAAAGCGAAGGGACGACCGGAAAAAGGACCCTCGACCCCCGCGCAGGGAAGATAGGCAAGAAGCAAGAAGGGACGGAGGCCGATTGACAAAATGGGAAAATACGGCGGCGGCCCTGAAAGGGGTACCTCAGCAGGAAATAGACGCCCATAAAAAGAACCAGGACGGCTGTTGGAGATGTGGAAGGACCAGCCATAAAACCTTCAAATGTTTCTCGTTCCAAACAGTACAAGGAACAGCGCTACCAGCAGCCCCCTGGAAGGCCGCGGCGGTAGGAGAAAGCCTCGCCCCAGCACCCCTCCCCAAGAGGCCAAGGGAAAACGACAATCCAACCCAGGAACCCACCGCAAAAACCCAAAAAATAGCGGCTGTAGAAACCATGGACACAGAAGCCAGCTTTCTCCCATGGGAAGATTCGGAGTCGGATTTTTGATAAGCCAGGGACGACCACGACCCAAGGCTTATACGAGTGTATGCGGACTCTCGCGAAAACGAAAAAATGCGGAAAACGGCGAAACGTACACTCGTCAAGCGAAAAAGATCCTAAGTGGTACCCGACCGATAATCGACATGGTCCTGCACCAAGAAGGTCAGGAAAGGCGGATCAAGGTCCTACTGGACACGGGATGCTCTGTGGCCCTGATCAACCAACAAACCATCAATAGGTGGAACATCGAATGCGAACGCCACGCTCAGGCGCGAAGTATCGAAAACTACACCGGGGAAATAGTAAAAGGAGCCGGCCAATTTCAAACCAAGCCAATGCGCTTGCAACACCGAAAACATTATTCACTGGAAAAATTCGAAGTAACACCCATGGACCCAGAAATCGATGTGTTCCTCCCATTTGAATCGATAATGAAGCACCCGCCCCAGGGAACGTGGACTACGGAGGAAATACGGTTCAACAGTAGTGGCTGTTTGGAAAAATGCACTCGACACGAAGCAGCTGAATTCTCGCTAACTTGGGACGAAACGGTAGCCATCGACCCAACAGCGCGAATCCTGGGACACGTAGCAGCGGTCTCAGACAACCCGCTGGATAAGGTTCCCGGGGAATTCCGGCAATTCCTGGGGATCATGGGAAAGGAAGTGGCGGATGCGCTACCAGAGCACCGAACGTACAATTGCAAAATTGACCTGAAAGATGGAATGACAGCCCCGTGGGGACCCATTTACCCCCTCTCCGAGATTGAACTCCAAACCCTCCGAGAATGGCTAAAAGAAATGGAAAAGTCCGGAAAAATACGAAGGTCTACCTCACCAGCTGGTTCACCAATCCTCTTCATTCCTAAACCTAGTGGAAGAGGACTACGACTATGCGTGGACTACCGGGGATTAAACGCAATCACCATCCCGAACCGTTATCTGCTTCCCTTAATGCAAGAACTACAAGATCGAGTACAAGGAGCAAAATGGTTCACCAAACTGGACCTGAAGAACGGATTCAACCTCATTAGAATCCGAGAAGGCGACGAATGGAAAACCGCCTTCAGGACTCGATACGGACTATATGAATTCCAGGTAATGCCTTTCGGTCTCACCAATGCACCGTCAACCTTCCAGGATATGATGAATCACGTCCTGTCGGACATACTAGACGTGGGAGTACTAGCCTACATTGACGACATCCTAATCTATACGAAAACGGAGGAAGAACATGATAGGCTAGTCAAGGAAGTGCTTACAAGGTTGCAACACAATGGATTAGCAGTGACACCCGAAAATGCGTATGGAAGTCCGAGGAGGTAGAATTCCTTGGGTATACGATAGGAAGAAAAGGAATCAAAATGTCAACGACCAAAGTGGAGGCAGTGCTTAGCTGGAAAATACCAAACTCCCTAACGGAAGTCCAGTTGTTCCTAGGGTTCGCCAACTTCTACCGACAGTTCATCAAGGACTATTCCAAGGTAGTCCGACCTGTGACCGAACTCACGAAAAAGGAAACAGGGACGAAATGGGCATGGATGGAGGAAGCGGGAAAAGCGGGAAAAGAACTAAAAACCCGTTTCACCACGGCCCCAATCCTAGCGCACTTTGACGCAACAAAACCGGTTATCATCGAAACCGACACATCGGATTTCGCCATCGGAGCAGTCCTGTCGCAGCGGGATGGGGAGAATCGCCTTCATCCGGTAGCCTTCCACTCTACGAAATTCCAGCCGTCGGAAATCAACTACAAGATCCACGACAAAGAACTACTGGCTGTGGTGGATGCGTTCAAACACTGGAGACGATACTGTGAAGGAGCGATGCACCCAGTCCAAGTCTTTTCGGATCACCAGAACTTGGAATACTTCACTACAACAAAGGTGCTAAATCGACGTCAGGCGCGATGGGTACAGGAGCTGGCCGGTATCGACTTCAAGATCTACTACCGTCCAGGCACCCAAAATGGAAAACCAGACGCGCTGTCCAGGCGTTCGGAGTACCGCCCCGAGCAGGGGGGGGTGGAAAACCAGCCAATCACAACGATTTTGGGAAAAAACCATTTCGAGAAACAACTCTCTCAATCGTTCCTGGTATCCTCGGCACGTCTAGCGTCACTACCAACAAAAAAATGGGATGAAGAATTCGCAGAAAAGGTCCGAGAAGCGGCGCGAAAAGATCCGGTATATCAACAAGCATGGATATCGGAAAAGGAAGCGATCCTGGGGAACCCAGGGTCGAAAGTCCGAAAGGGCAAGGAAGAAGGAACGTTGGAAAAACGGGATGAGCTCCTGTATAGGAAAGGAAGATTATGGGTCACAGGGGACAACACAATCCAAGAAATATTGAAATCCGAGCACGACACGAAGGTAGCAGGACACATGGGACAGGATAAAACCACCGAGCTAATTCGACGAAACTTCTGGTGGCCCAAAATGAACGAGCGAATTATCGATTTCGTCAGAAGCTGCCCGGAATGCCAGAAGAATAAATCGTCACACCACGCTCCCTACGGGTTGTCCTCGCCACTAGAACTGCCATATGCGCCATGGCAATCTATCGCAATGGATTTTATGACGGAACTACTGCGGTCCGAAGGTTGCGACCAACTCCGGGTGATCGTGGACCGATTTACAAAGATGGCGCATTTCATACCCCTCAAGGAGAAAACGGCGTTGGACCTAGCCAGAATTTTCGCCAAAGAAATATGGAAAAATCATGGGCTACCTACGGACATCGTGTCAGATCAAGATTCATGTTTCACATCAGAAGTCTGGTGGGAATTCCTGAAAACCCTGGAAATCCGGCCGCGAATGTCAACCACGTTCCACCCACAAACGGACGGTCAGACGGAACGACTCAACCAGACAATTGAAGCATACCTACGCGCCTTCGTAGGACACGAACAAGACTACTGGGTACGATTGCTTCCAATGGCCGAATTCGCGTACAACAATTCGGTTACAACGGGAAATGGGGTCACGCCCTTCTACGCCAACTACGGTTTCCATCCTCGTACGATAAACCCGCCTGACGAAAAAGACGAACCAGTCAACCCCGCCAGCACGGTGTACGGCCACTGGATGACCGCCATACACAACTCGGCCCGTAAGGGCTTAGAAGCCGCCCAATAAAGAATGCATCGATATACGAACCCAGACCGAAAGCCTCCCCCGGCCTACCAAGTAGGAGATTTGGTCATGCTCAACGGACACAACATCAAAACACGCCGCCCATCGAGGAAAATGGATCACAAAAACCATGGTCCTTTCCAGATCGAAAAAATAGTCTCCCCTCTCGCTGTCCAGCTAACGCTCCCCAGGAAATGGAAAATCCATAACGTCTTCCATGTCTCCTTACTCGAGCCATACCGAACCAGCAAGCATCGGGCTCCGCCCGATCCATCCAAAGTACTACGGGAAGCCGACGACATCGAGCAATCTGAGGAGTACGATGTCGAGGAAGTAATGATGGTGGACCAATGAGGACGAGGCAACAACAAGCAGGTGCTCTACCTTGTCAAATGGCTCGACTATCCGGAGCGCAAAGACTGGACGGAAGAACCATATGACAACTTCTCGGAAGGAGGGTTAGAAAAACTCCGGGAATTTCACCAGCGGAACCCGGATGCGCCGAGGGACTACCGACTAGCCGACGCCTAGCTGGTCCTAGGAGATTTCGGACTCGTTCGGATGATAGCCGTAGGTGCTCGGGACGGCACACCTCTGCACCCACACCTACGGGGGAGGCAAGGAAAGCTTCCGGGCACGAACCCTGGGCTGTGAAGGTCACTCGTTCCACGTGTCCCAAGTCGAAAAAGCGTCATATGCTCGCCTCCGCGAACAACCGATCCCTCCGAACGACAGCTCGAACAACCCCATGCTGGGGTAATGACTGGGGAAGACAAGTGCCTCCGGACAGGCGGTGGATCCTGGCGACAAACGGACACCTCTGTGTGCACACCATTGGCTCGTTCGGCTTGCTCGGGCTTGGTCACTCCTTCCACGTGCCCAAGCCGGGGATCGCCAGGATGCGCACTGTGAAGCCGGCCCCTTTGTCTTCAAGCACGCGGCTGCCCAGCGGGACAACCATCGATGTAGGAGTACGCACCGGCTTACTCCGAGGGCCCAGCCATCTCGACGGATTACAGAGGGTCCCGAGGGACTACATCACCTGATCCGGTGGTTGGGAGGGCTGCAGGGGAGGAGGACTGCAGTCCGTGACGTTGAAAGGAACTCAGCGTTGAAAGAATCATACGATCAAAAAGAGACGGGCTACTTAAAATTTTTAGGCACTCAGGACGAGGCTAAGGGGGAGGGGAGGTAGTGTTACACCTGAATATTCCACGAAGATCATAGAGTATCTAGATTACTTAGCGACAGAGTAGTAAGAAGGCTAGCAGGTGACAGATGATGGATCAAGAGTCTAGGAGGGAGTTAAGGAGCCGGAGTTAGCTTACGGCCGAGAGATCGAACCTTGCGGGGAAAGATCGAACCTTGCGGGGATCGGACGAGGGAACTCCGAGGTAGGGGTGTGAGTGCAAACGAAGCGGTCTTGGCATAAATGGTCTGACTCCTTGCGGGGAGAGGCCAGACGTTGGTTAGCCTCCTTGCGGGGAGGAACCACGTACGCAGAAAAAATCTGGGTCCTCGCGGGGACTGGCTTGGATCCTTGCGCGGGGAGCCACGTACGAGTCTAGACGCAAGAATCCCCATCCAGTTGCATGACGAGCTCATCTCCCTTATCTACACCCCGGCCAGGACCAATGATCCACCCACGGGGTCCACGCACCTTGGGGGAATCCGAACCCAAGTCACCACGTCTCATGCCGAGTCATCAGATCTCACACCCTTCCTTCTTAGATAAAAGAAAGAGGTTTTCTCACCCCAACAAGAGAAAACCAGTACACATTACCCTCAAAAAAACATTACCGACCCAAACCCACCGAACCCACACACAAGATCTAAGATTATTCCGTTGTGAATTATCGAAAGTAGCCTGATTACCTTTGATTCTCTCCACACTCCGGTTACGATACAACCCCAGTGTCACATTGGCTACCGAGTTCTGACACCTTCAGGGGAGAAAACTCTGCCGTGCCGCATTCCAAGATGGCAGCATCGAGATCCCGGTCACAATAGAGGACCTAGACAACGGCAGCCACTACGAGCGAGTTGTCGCGGGCAGCAAGGTATACCATTTCGGGGACGGGGTCTGCGGCCCAACCTTCGGGCGGATCGAGCATGTGCGAGGCGGTGAAAAGAAACCTTGTTCCAAAGGCGAATGCGGTCGTGACGGCTGTTCGGAGCAATGAGCATTCGCCAAAGGCATAGAGAGGGTGATACGGTACGTACAGATGTGGTCTCCCACATCCATGGTCCACTTCAGGACGCACAGATTGTGTCCGACCATCACGGGACGCGAAAGGTACTTCCACTTGGCCAGCTTGAAGACAATACCCAGTCTATGGGCGGGCTGAAAGGTCGGCATGTGTGACACTGGGGTTGTATCATAACCAGAGTATGGAGAGAATCAAAGGTAATCAGGCTACTTTCGATAATTCACAACGGAATAATCTTAGATCTTGTGTGTAGGTTCAGTGATAGTGTTCGTAAGGGTGAAGGTGCTGTCTTCCGTCAGGGTGGAAAGCCTTCATTTTTTATCTGACTGAAGCCATGGTGAGAAGTGGTGACTCGGACTTGGATTCCTCCTGAGGTGCATGAACCCCGTGGGCGACTCATTGGTCCTGGCAGGGTGTAGATAAGGGGAGATGAGGTTTCATGCAAGCGGGCGGAGTTCTTCCCCTACCGGACTCTCTTTCGTGTGCCATCAGCAGGCGACGTTGCATCCCCTCCTTTTGGGGGAGGGGTCATAGCCCAAGTCCAGCAGGCCGTACGCCATCAGCAGGCGATGTGGCATCCCCTCGGGAGGGCTCATTGCCAAAGTTTCCCCATCGTTTGCAATCTTCCCCTCACCTCCAGAGATATGTGTCTTAGGTCCATCTCGGCCGTAAGCTCATCTCCAGACCTTATCTCCCTCCTAGACTCTCTGAGTGCACTCCGTCATCCTTACGTACACCCCTTCTCTAGCCTAGCTAAGTACTTGAGATATTCAGGTGTAACACTACCTCCCCTCCCCCTTAGCCTCGTCCCAAGCACTAACACTTTTCTTTCTCTATCTAGGTAGCCCATCTCTTTCTGTTCTTTTGTAGGTAGTTTCTTTGCGGGGTAACTTCCGTGTAGTTATAGTTACCATGACTGTAGTCCTCCACCCTTACAGCCCTCCCAGCCACCGGATCAGGGCATCATTCTCTGTAATCCGTCGGAATGGCTGGGCCCTCTGAGTAGGCTGGTGCGTGCTCATACTATCGTCCAGTCCTTTGAAGGGCCACGCTTTGTCCCTACCAGGATTCGTTTCTCCAAGAGAGCAGGTAGGAATTCGGTGGGCCCAGGGCTGGTAACCGGGATTCAGATAGAAGCCACGACAACTCATCCGGATGAAGCAAGCGTGTCTGGAAGTGCCTGCGCCTTCTCGGTCGTCGTCCCGTATCTCCCTACAGGGTTCTCTTGGATCCTCGTTACCAGGTAGTGAGGTACCCGGCGTGGGCCCAACAGGGAGGCTGGTTGAGTGCCCGAGAAGCAGGTCTTTCTTCGGGTTGTTCCTCGTTTCGGACTTCAGTTCCGGGGTTAATTCGAACCGAGCTCTTGGCGTGCGGGGAGAGCCTATGGTGCCCTTCGTGCTAGTAACCGGGATCTGGGTAGTGGCCTCCTGTGGGCGTGCTGAGGAGTGCCCGCGCTGTCGGGGGTGGGGTGCACCTGCGGCCCTGGATCCAAACCGCTGGTTCCTTATTCCGAAAGTTGGTCAACCGGGTCATCGTAGGTGTGCGTGCGATGAAGTCCTCCAGCCCCTTCATCCCTACTACCGCTCGTGCTTTGTCGGGCCCTTTTATGGACATCCCTTCTAGGCGTTGGTGAGCCGGTTGTCCCTCGGTGCGTCTGGATTTCGTCGGGGAAACACCCGGAGTTTCTCCAGACCGCCTACTGAAAAGTTGTCGAATGGTTCTTCCGTCCAGTCTTAGCGTTCCGGGTAGTCGAGCCATTTGACGAGGTATAGGATCCTCTTGTTAGTTCCCCGGCCGCGTTCAACCGAGGACATAACTTCTTCGACATCGTATTCCTCCAACTGTTCGATGTTGTCAGCCTCCCGGCGTATCTTCGAGGGGTCCGGTGGCGCCCGGTGTTTGCTAGTTCGGAAGGGTTCGAGTAGCGAGACATGGAAGATGTTGTGGATCTTCCATTTCCAGGTCAGCGTGAGGAGGACGGCCAGAGGCGAAACGATTCTCTCGATCTGGAAGGGACCATGATTCTTGTGGTCCAGCTTCTTCGAGGGGCGGCGTGTTTTGATGTTGCGTCCGCTAAGCATCACCAAATCTCCCACTTGGTATGCCGGGGGTTCCTTTCGCGCCGGGTCAGTGTATCAGCGCATTCGCTCCTGTGCGTCTTCCAGCCCTTTTCGGGATTCGTCGTGCACGGTGTGCATCCAGTGGGCGTAGACTGGGCTCGCTGGCTTGAGTGGTTCCGTTGACGCGGGGTCCATGGCTGCCGGGTGGAAGCCATAGTTAGCGTAGAACGGGGACATACAATTGCCCATGGTGGTTGAGTTGTTGTAGGCGAACTCGGCCATCGGCAGTAGTCGTACCCAGTCGTCCTGTTCCTTGCTGACGAACACTCAGAGGTATGCTTCGATTGTCTGGTTAAGCCATTCCGTTTGGCCGTCGGTCTCTGGGTGGAACGCTGTTGACATTCGGGACTGTATTCCCGAAAGTCATAGAAACTCCTTCCAGGTTTCCGAGGTGAACCTGGAGTCGCGGTCTGCCACAATATCAATTGGGAGGCCATGATATTTCCATACCTCTCGGGCGAAGATAACGGCCAGGTCTGCCACCGTCTTTCCCTCCATCCTCAAGGGGAGGAAGTACGCCATCTTGGTGAATCGGTCGATGATATCCCATAGCTCGTCGCAGTTGTCCGAGATTGGGAGTTCCGTGATGAAGTTCATTGCTATGGATTGCCACGGGGTGTAAGGCAATTCTAGCAGTTAGGACAGCCCGTAAGGTGGGTGTCAGGACGCCTTATTTTGCTCGCATTCAGGGCAGCTTCTGACAAAGTCGATGATCCGTTCGTTCATTTTAGGCCACCAGAAGTTTTGTCGGATTAGCTCGATGGTCTTGTCCTGTCCCATGTGTCCGGCCACCTTTGTGTCGTGTTCCGATTCCATAATGCTCTGCACCAGCCCCTTTGGTACCCAGAGCAGGTTCCATTGGTACAGTAGGTCATTTTTGCAGCTCAGTTCCTTGACCTTTCGGTCCTTCGGCAACGGGTCTTCCGTCGCTGCTTCCTGTTTCCTTGCCTGTCCATAGGCCTCGTCCTTCATCCCTTCTTCCCTGACATTTGCCAAGAATTCTTCCGTCCACTTTCTTTCCGGGAGTGATGCCAGCCATACCAAGGAGCAGATGAAGGTAGTCTTTCTTTGAAATGGTTTTTTTTCAAAACTGTCGTTATCGTCTGGTTTTCTACCCCCCCTTTTTCAGGGCATTACTCCGAATGCCTTGACAACGCATCTGGCTTACCGTTTTGCGTGCCTGGTCAGTAATAGATTCTGAAATCAATGCCGGCCAGCTCTTGTGCCCACCTTGCTTGTTGCCGGTTTAATACTTTAGTTATCGTAAAGTATTCCAGATTTTGGTGGTCCGAATATACTTGGATCTGGTTTGTTGCTCCCTCGCAGTAGCGTCTCCAATGTTTGAAGGCGTCCACCACCGCCAAGAGTTCCTTGTCGTGGATTTCGTAAATAATCTCCGCAGGCTGGAACTTTCTCGAGTGGAATGCCACCGGATGCAGCCAATTTTCATCGTCTCTTTCGGATAGAACAGCTCCCAGCGTGAAGTCCGAGGTGTCGGTTTCGATTATCAGCGGCCGCTGGGGGTCGAAGTGGGCAAGGATGGGTGCCGTCGTAAAGCGTTGTTTCAGTTCCTTAAATGTCTTCCCGGCTTCGGGGTTCCACGACCATTTTTCTGTTTTCTTCGTTAATTCCGTTAAGGGTCGTGCTACTCTTGAGTAGTCTTTGATGAAGCGTCTGTAAAAGTTGGCAAATCCTAGGAAGGACTGGGTCTCACTTATCGACCTGGGTTCTTCCCAATTTAGTACCGCTTCCACTTTTTCTTGGGACATCACTATCCCCATCAGGAAAAAAAATGTGCGTCCTGACGTACAGGCTGCATCCTGACGCACCAGGCGCTCGGGACGCTCTGGACGCACGCTGGCACCGCACATACCGCTCCCAACACAAAACGCACAGGCAATGTGAATTCGGACGCAGTTCGCCACGGCACCATGCTCCCGGAGGCAGCTTGGCACGGTATCTGCTTACCGGACGGAGCGTGGCAGGGCATTTTCCTTCTGGACGCACGGTGTCAGGGCATTTTCCTTCTGGACGCACGGTGTCAGGGCATTTTCCTTCAGGACGCAGCCGTGTCAGGGCATTTTCCTTCTGGACGCAGCCGTGTCAGGGCATTTTCCTTCTGGACGCAGCCGTGTCAGGGCAAATGGCATCCGGACAACGCGTGTCATGGCACTGTGGTTACGCTGGCTGTCAAGGCACGGAACATCGCAGCAAATACTCGCGTCGCATTCACAAACATGCAGCGGGTTCCAGGCATAGTGACTCAGTCCAGTTCTATTCTTTATATCTAATGTACATCTATATATGCTACTACCACACTTCGCGTTTCCAGCACAAGCACCCAGCGTCACATCCATCGCCGCTGTTTTTGACGCGCGTAGCATTGCTCTGAGTGTCGGAAACAAAGGAAAGTTGGCAAATACGACACGACGCGATGAGCCCGACGCGATGAGCACGACGCGATGAGCACGACGCGATGAGCACGACGCGATGAGCACGACGCGATGAGCACGACGCGATGAGCACGACGCGAGGAGCACGACGACTATGAGGAGGATGGCAATGAGGACGCCGGCGGCGTGGACGGTAGCGAGTAGGACACGGCGAGTATGAGAGCGAGTAAGACGTGACGAGTATGGGAGCGAGTAGGACGCGACGAGTATGAGAGCGAGTAGGACGCGGCGAGGACGATAGCGAGTAAGACGCGGCGAGGACGATAGCGAGTA
>Ga0307516_10002841_pt1 | contig 22805 bp, 16 predicted proteins | sample 19_EM_MG_FD_203310 | JGI IMG/M metagenome (GOLD analysis project Ga0307516, IMG submission 203310) | Populus trichocarpa ectomycorrhiza microbial communities from riparian zone in the Pacific Northwest, United States - 19_EM | ecosystem: Host-associated > Plants > Roots > Unclassified | place... | reverse complement strand
AAAAAAACCTAGAAAACCCCTATAAATACCCCTGAAAATCAAAGGAGAAAAAAAAGAAAAAAATGGGGAAATACTCTATTAACAGACCCTATTGTGAAGGTTCAAGAGTCTAACATAGAAGGTCTAACAAGCTTTGAAAAGAAAGAGAATGAAAGGGAAAGAAGGAAGGAAAAAAGAAGAAAAAATAGCCCCTATAGTCAGCAAATTTGGAGAATGTATAACCATGTAAAAACTCAAGGGTGGAGTCCATGTGGTCTACCCATTCATGTTTCTTAATGTTTAAACCTCTTTTGTTGATTTTTTTAACTTGTTTTAGCGTTATGATGTTTTTTTAGTTTTGTTTTGATTAATACGTAACAATATTGTTTTTATTGTTTAAATATTGTTTGGAGTTATTGTTGATGCTACTGAGTATCAGGATAATATGTTTGTAATTGATTTTGATAAAATATGGTAGTTTTGGATTTTTTTTCAAAAAGTGACGGTGGGTGTTTGTTGTCTTTTCTATTTTGTTAGTGTATGTTCTTGGTTCTTGAACATGATTTGGGTTTCAAATGTTCAAATAGTCAGTTTTGAATCGGAATTTGATGTTTTTGTTGACTGTCATTGAGGCTGTAGTTATGAAATTGAAATTTAATATATGTTTGTGATGATTTGATTTTTTTTGTTAGTTCTTTGGATTCAACTATGTTTGATATTGGTAATATGGTTTGTGAGAACTAAAAGCAGTGTGTCTAGGCCTAGAGGGCCAAATCTGGGTTTTGGCATTAGTTCTTTAATTTCTTGAAATTTTCTAGATTTTGGGTTCATTTTCATTCTCATGAACTTTGCCTTAATCTTTTGTTTTTGAGTTGTTTTGGGTTAATTCTTGATACAACCATGTTAGCCTGTCATTTTTAACAAATAATCTAGGGTTAAAATGCATCAATAACACGTATGCATGCATTTAGATTCTATGATTTTTTTCCGACTGCCCACACATATTTTGATCAAATTGTAGCTTTTGAGTGTTAATCGAATAAAATAGATACATGATTCTTGATTTATGCATGATTATGAACAAAACCTTATTCTTGATTGCATAAGAACTTATATGATTTATGATATGTGTTTGCTAGGTTTCGATTTGAGTATTCATCGTGTTCTTCATGTTCTTAGTGTTTGATCTGTGTTTGTTATAAAATTTTATATTTTTGTGTGTTTTTTTTTTTTTAAGTTTTGATCTATTTTTAGTTTAATTTTTTGTTTTGCTTTAGTCTCATATCAAATCATAATTTTCAGTTCGGTTCAGGTTGAATCAATATTTTTGGTTTAATTCTTGATCTCTTTTGTTGTTTTAATACCTAACAAGCTAGATAAAGATAAATGTTTCATCTTGAATAAAATATTGTTGGATGACGACTTTTTTATTTTTAATTTTTTTCCTCTCAAAATTCGTCTTGGTCCTTCGATATTCGATCTTACTGGAGGCCATTCCGCGTTCAGGTTTCAAACACGCGTGATTTTATTTTAAAGTGGAAGACGAGGAGAAAATAAATATCAAACATGACGGTCATTGCAGGGGCTGACCAGGCAATAGAACTCTTGGTGTTTGAGCCTTTACATGATTTGTCAATCCTCCCTTGACAATTTCTTACAAGGGGAGGAGATTACTGTATTCAAAATCTAGCGTGTGATCAAGGTAAATCCTCTATTCATCATTACATGCCACAACAACCATATCCAAGGTATTTTGTTTTTTACCATTTCCAAATATTCCACCGAGAGGGACATGAAATTTGATAATAATTGCAGATGAGAGTTCCATTTAAAAAAAAAAATCATCCATCAATAAAGCTTACTTACATGAACTAATAGTGAGATTGATAGAGTTAGATGATCTACAAATAGAATCATTAAAGCCTAAGCTTAAAGCAATCACGAACGAGAGCTAAAAAAAGGGGGAGAAAAATAGCAGGTTTCAACCCACCCAAAAAAACCAAATAAGGTAGCAGCCTAGCAAGGCCTAAATTTGTAAATATGCCTAGTGGAATGAAAACAATTATCAATGGACTAGTGTGTTGTAGATGGAGCAGCCAAGCCGAGCCACGAGAACTCGCTTTCAGCTGGCTTAGACGTAGTTGCTGCAGGATTTATTTGGTATGGAGCCTTTGCGATGATCCTGAGCGAAGGACACAAGTAAACAGCACGATCAATCAAATGAAACATATAATCAACAAAGTCGTACATTTTATTTTCTAGTTACATTAATCAACATGATTTGAATCTTGTGCGTATATAATCCGCAGCAAATGGCAAATGATTTTCATTTTCTTTGGCATGGTCTCCTACCTGTCTTTTCTCTTCTCCAAAAACCGGTGGAGGGAAGCTCTCCTTGCAATTGGAAGATCTGAAGTTCAAGAGAAAACCCTTTATTAGAAACATGGTGTCAAAAGATCCAGTCACTCTCCCTAATCTGTGTCCATGCAAATAAAGAAATCATGGGAAAGAGTTTACCATTAGCTATAGGTTGAGGGGCTGGTTGCATGCACTCTTGAATCAAGTTATTGCCAAAATTAGGATGAGCATTTGAGCTAGACGGAATTGAAATGGTGGACTCAATTGGAGTTTTTGAAATATTAGGAGCGAGGGCAGGGTGACTGTTGGCTGGAATAGAAGGAAAGGCATTCTGGATCTGGGAGCTTCCCTTGCTGGCTAAGAGCATCACTTCCTTAGCCTTGTCAGCCGGGAAATCGTTGAAGACAATAACTCTTCCGGCATAGAATATAGTCATTTGCGCAGTTTGGGGTTCTGCGGTGGCAGACTTGCTAAACAAGGTTCAAAAATATTAATCAGTAAAAGCAGAAATTCCAAGTACAGATAACGAGTTACCACATAGATGTGGAACTTCAAGTGCAGTAAATTCACCGACACATCCTCAATAAATTGATTTAGATCACACTTGTCTGTCCGATTTTCCACATCTCACATGTTAAGAAAACGGATTCACATGCCAATCAAGTCCATGGATAAAAGAGGTAGTAAATCCACACACACCTTGAGTCAAGTTTCATTGGGACATCTTCCTTGGGAGCAAATCCAGCTTGTTGAGGGAACAAATCCATTGATGTAAAATTCCGAGGAGCCCCCATGTTTTGGCACGAAATGTGACCTGGTTTCTCGCTCACTGGAAACAGATTCATGGTAGACGGGGAGCGACGCAGCATCTCAGACGGACCTGCAACATCACGATACAAAAAACTAAACATCAGATCTCTTTCTCCTGTTTCTCTAACTTGTATAGCTACTAATGTTGACTCTAAAGACAGACATGTAAAAGCAAGCAGTGGCTTGTTTATAATGAGGCAGAAGAGAAATCTGGACCGAGTTTCTTTCTAACCGAAACAGAAATAATCTCAACAGAATTTTGAACATTTAAACAGACTTATAATTAAATTAGACACATGCATTAAAAAAAAAAAAAACTGAATTTGAGTATTCCGAGGAGCGGCGGAAAAAAAGGGCACGTTCTCTGACCCATAATTAACAGGAACATGTCAAATTATTAAGTCTGAAAAATTCTTGGATCTAAAGTAAAGATAAATACTTCAAGATAAATCAACATTACAATTTCCTAAAGTGGTCAAAGTGATTTGCAGATCTAAAAGCCTTAATTACTGCCAACAAATTATCCCCTTCAGCCCTAAAATAAATCGATAGGGCATCATTCATCAATGCAAACAACAATTTTATTTTTATTTTTTTAATAAAGAGAAAAGAGAGGGAGGCTGGAATAAAGGGTAACCGTAATCAATTTTTTTTTTTAACAAAAATAAATCTTCCTGAACTCCTAAAAGAGATGGTTAAAACAGAGAAAGGAGAGGATTCATACCGTTTTCATTCGGGGTTGATTCGCTGTTGGATGCCATGCCAAGATTAAGATCTCCGAAACTACCTCTCTCCTTCAAGTATTGACTCAACAGACTACAAGTCTGCGAGAAGCTCGGCTTCTCGCACATCTTTCCCATCTTCTCAACGAATTCCGTCGAGCCAGACATCTTCTGTAGTTTTCCAAATCTCAAAAAGCAAACGACAGAATTAAGATGATTCCGATGTGCGTATGTGTGGAAGAATGATTCAGTTCTTTGCAATCTGTATTTTTTACAGCACAAGGAACGGAGAGGGGAGAGATAGGGTTCTCTTTATGGAGGAGTACTGGAAATTAAAAGAAGCACGAGGATTATATGGGCATTTTAAGCTTGTTTCCTTGCAGCTTCGCAGATGGTTCAAATTTATTACTCTACTTTAATGCTACCATTATTAGTCGTCTTTTTGTTTTATTTATTGGTGTATTTCAAACACGTTTTCTTTGCATTTCTAAACGGCGATGTTTGCGTTCCCTCCGACTCCCTCCTTTCTCTTTTTCTTCATTATCTTTATCTGCCTTCCCATTATCATATTGCTCACGTTTTTTTCTTTTATTTACGGAATTGCCTCCGCATCTTATGTTTGCTTGCTCATTGTTAATTTATATTATTTGTTTTCAAAGGGGTTTTTTTTTCATATAATTATATTAAAATAATTTATTTATTTTTTACATCAACATATTAAAATAATTAAAAGAATATAAAATTAATATTTTTTTAAGATAAATATATTTTTAAAACATACTCAAATATAACTAGAAATACAAATTTGCATATAAAAGGAGAAAATAAATACATATACCGACTATTTTTTCTAGTTTAGGTATGGAATATAATTAAAGTATATAGAGATTAAATATTTTATTCATTGAGTGCACTTGTTACACGTGAATACTTTACTTGTATACCTCTCCTGACCCCCGAAGGCATCTCAAATTTTTTAATTAATTAATACTGTCGTTTAATCTTAGTAGACGGCGCTTAAAATAACGGCGTTAAGTGCGGTGCCGACTTGCTGGTAAACAATACGACCAAGAGTGGGGCACCACCCCATACCAGTGGTTTTCCTTTTTTTTTTTTTTTTTCCAAAAAAAACAAAAGAAAGCGGCAATTGAACGTTTCCTCGACCAACTAATAAGAGCCACGTGGGGGAAACGATAGGTGAAGGTAATTGCCCGTGGGAAATCCTAGACTTGTGATGGATTAAAAAAAGAGGATGGGACATCACCATGTCCCTCTTCCACAAGATTTTCATGTGTTCCCATTTATCTCATGCTGTCCTGTCGTCTCATCTCTCCTCCCCCAAGCAACACAAACATTTCATGTGTTGCCGCCTCGTTCGTTTCTCTGTTTTCTAAATAATTTTCAAAACATTTAAAAAGTTTTATTTTTTAACTTTAAATTAATTTTTTTATTTCTAGATTGTTTTAATATTTTAATATAAAAAATAAGTTCTTAAACATATTATTTTAATATTTTTTTTATAAAAACTACTTCAAAAAAATAATTATTACTACGATCTCAAACTTCTCGACATAATCTCTTCGTACCAACAATCATGTCTTCTCTTTAAGTGACAGGACTAAAGAGTAAATTTATTTAAGAATTAAATAAATAAACTCTATAGCTCAACTGGTTAAACTCTAAATTTATTCTTTAAAAATATCCAGTTCAAGATTCCATAAACCTCAGGCTACTGGAGGCTTATATGGTCGTTAACTTTAGGGCTCGTGAGATTAGTCAAAGTGCACGCAAGCATCCGCGTTAATAAAAAAATAACAATAAATAAACTCTAAACTTATACTAAACTTATATGTAAGATTATTTATTTAAATTAAATTCATTATATATATTTATATATATCAAACCTCTTTATACAATTCAAATTAGCTTACCGATTGAAATAAATCTTGAGCACCAACTTGGTTTATTTCCAAAACCCTCTCTTAAATTAAGCCTTAAAAAGAGTCACAAACATTAGCACGAGTCGTTGTAGCAAGTGACTAGAACATGAATTCAAAAGGCATTATCTTTCTATAATCAGACTATTAATTCTTTATCTTCGCGTGCCTTGGTGTTGGACCGCTGCGTTTGAAATAAACCACACTCTCTTGTTCTTGTTGGGCAAAAAATACTTGATTTTCTTGCACTTATTACTTGACCAACTATCACCTATCCACTAGCATCTTTTAAGAATTCATTGACACCCAAAACAATCAAAATTCTCTTCCTCTTCTTTTTAACCTTATGATCAATTGGGAATTCAAACAGTATTTTCTAAAAAAAATTAATTTTTTTTATGTTTTTCGATCATTTTGAAACTTCTGGTATTAAAAATAATTTTTTTAAATATTGTTTTGATACATTTTCAAGTAAAAAAATACTTTAAAAAGTAATCGCTATCATACTCTCAAACACCCCGTTATTTTCTAATTTGAAATTCACCAAATCAATTTCTATCTTCTTTTTTTTCCTCCTCTTCGTAGAGAAATATAAATGCATTTTAATCTTTCAAGATTCCTCCAGTAATTTATCGTTATTTATTTCTTTTGTTTTAACAAATATTTATGCACTTTATTTTCTCACAAGATAATTTATCCAAGTCTGACAATCTTAAGAATTCACCATTAAATTTAATAATAGATTCTCCACATCAATTTTTAATAACCAAAAATTATACATGAATTTATAATCCACAGTGACAGTACAATTTAACAAGCATAATTCTTTAACTTCATTTCTTAATAGACGATTGAATACATCAAAAAAATCTTGAATTTAGACTGCTATTCCACTAACCAAGTTCTTCAAACTCAATTTATACCAATCTTGAATTTTTTTTAAAAAAAAAACAAAGAACTCCTTCATCATACTTATAAAGATTCAAATTATATTTCCAATATCTTATTGAAGAATTTCATGGTAATTCAGTTTCTTTTAAAACTTTTTCTTCCTAATAAACACACTTAAGTTTCAACCAACGAACAAATGGAGTTAAATATTTTTTTTATAAAAAATAAATATTTATATACATGCAAAATAAATCTCAAATACTTAAATAATACAACGTTCTAGTAATTGAAATTTCAAAATATATCAACATAACCTATCTATTTATGTCCACATCATTTACTGGATGGTTCAGGCTCATCAATCGCATGATCGAATCCTGCTTCTACTCGAGTGGCTCCATTACCTGTCATGGTATCATCAAGAGTTAATATTTCTTCAAATGTATCAAGTCCATTGCGGTAAATATTGAATCACCAAGACGTAAAGGTGTATCCTTTGTTTTCTTCATCAATATTACGAAGCATAGATGTAGCTTTTTAACCCTCCCATAGCAACAAGCCAACCTAATATTAATAAAATATTAATGTTAAATTAAAAGATCAATAAATAAAAGTCAACATTTAACATATATTAATTCTAAAAAGATTTGATTACCTATAATATTTTGAATATGCTAGGCATGTTACTTGTATTGTGTGTATTTAGGTAGAGAACCATGCTCGGGATCTAGTGTAATGACCTAACGTGTGATACTCGTGTACCAAATCATATACATCTTCTCTATACTCACACAATGCATATTTGTAAGTATCTCATTCCTATATGCATCCCACCATGACACATAAGCTACATGATGTCCATTGCAACGCATCACCCGTATCGATGTCGACCATAATGTGATGTTCATTGATTAATTGTCGCATTACCTAATCTAGACAATGTAGCTTAACCATCTAAAAAATATCAACGAGACCACTAATGTCCATATGTTCATTCTGCTATTGCAAGTAGCTGGAACAACTAATCTTTCATCCAAATAAGGCATTCAAATGACTTGTAAAATATAAGTTTCTGAAATATTAAACAACAATAATTCGATGAAATTAAACTTTTTCTTTAACAAATGGTTCAAGAAATACATGGATAGCATGTTGCCTATCTAGCTTGTTCTGATAAAATAACAACACGTGTTGAATTATTATCAATTACTCTACTAGCACACCATCTGACATTACAAATATGTTAGTTTAATTGGATTTTTAAAGTTACAATTAGACAATATAAAATGCATATAATTACAAAATAACATTGCAATACCTACATCTTAGTGACAGTTGAAGTGTAACCCTCATAGTCTGGACAGTCATAAATGGCAATCTAGGCATTTAAGGCCGACCTATATAAAGATACTATTAAAATCATAATTGTTATTAAATAAAAAAAATGAGTTGTTTATTTCATGTTAATATTAAACATTTAAAATGTAAATAGTTATTTTAAATTTTTTGATTCATACATGTAGAAGTAGCAAACATCTATCAATCTATTTGGCCATCTTCTTGCATGTAAGACATATATGTATGTACATGCATGCCAATACAGCAGATCTCCAACTATATATGAGAATGACATCAAAATCATCTAGAAGCGTTAGATAAATTAAAGGCACATGTCTCCCTGTGAAGTTTGTGAATAATACATGCCAAATAGATGCGGTATATATGTTTTGACATACCTACATAACACATTAAAATTATCATATTAATTCACATATACTTAACAAATAATCATAACATTCAAATCATAATTTAATGGATATCTCTATAAGACCTCGTTGTTAGCATCATATGGTGGTGTGTTAAATGTCTCTTTAATACATTTAAAACATATGGTACCCCCTTCAATTAAGAAGGAGGTGGTGTCAATCCAAATGCATACTCGCATAACGCAATCCAATTATGAATGCTAGTAGATGTGTCTTCTTGTCCATAAATAAGAAGTCTAAGCAAAATTATCACATCATGTAGGGTCAGTGTCATCTCCTCATGTCTAAGATGGAATGTGTATATGTCACGTCTCCATCACTCAATTAGTGCATGGATCAAGCCATAGTCAAACTTGATGTGCTCCAAACAACTGATGTATAAAAAAATAGCTTGGAAAACATATGGTTGAACCTGCATATGTTATCTTATTTGTTTATGAGTTCGACAATAAATCATGGTGTTATCCTGCATGACAATTTAAAATGTAATTAAATAAATATATAATACCTTTAATGTTAAGTAATAAAAATATTTATTGAAATCAAATATTCTTACAATCTCGGTGAAAATATTCGTAGGACAGAAGTGTCAATGGGTCTAGTAGGCATGTATTGTGACTCAAACTCTCCATGAAAATAGTCGTTCTCTCGGAATGTCATCATCATAATATGACCACTCAACATGAGAATAAGATCTACCACCTCGAGTGCATGACATCCTATGTAAGAGTACCTGTGTTTAATGTAAAATTAGATAAGCTTAATATGCTTTAAAAAAATATCATAATATATTTTAACAAATGTATGTTTTGTTATATAATTATATTGTCATACATACTTGTCGATTAGGACATGTTTTTCTATTATGACATATTTCATTATATATGTCACGTAATTAATGTGCATGACCCTCTCTTGCATTCATCTCGTTGTGTAAACAAGTAGACATTTGTCGAATACGCCCAAATTTCCATCTAGATAAGTCTACTTCAACTAGAGGTCAAGTGTAATCACTTCATTCTAACTCATTTGGCAATGGACAGAATGACATGCCATATGCTAATTTATAACTCTGAACCATGTAATGATCATCAATAAACTATGTAAAGTTTACGTGATTCTTAGCACAACATGCAAGAACATATGAACATAGATGTTGGGATGTCTGCCATTTATAATAAGTGTATGTTCTACGTTGCGATGTCGCGGTCGCACAAATTAATTACCCTAGCTTAAAACACAACACACAAGATAGTATAGAGCAAGCAAGGGGTCGATTCCACGAGGAAGGTTCAAGTCAGATTTTTATGCTAGATGATATGCAATTTGAGGGGGTTTGAAGGTTATCTAGGCTAAAGCAAAAGTAAACAGAAGGAAGCAATCAATGTTAAATCAAAGAAAACCAAAATTTATCAAAAAAAAAACAAACCTTGGTCGCAAGTAAACATCCACCTACAGAAATTAGAACTGATCATGGAAATGAAACATCAAATTATACTTTGAATATTTATCTTTTTTTATGTTGATTAGTTAACAGATCTGATGTATAACTAATCCTAACTATTAAACAACCACAATGTCCGCACTAATAATTTAATTCAATGGCAACCTTAAGAACTAGATGAGTTGATTAATCTAGACAACATAACTATTCGCAGTTCATGTTTGATTTGATCAATCGAATGTTCTCTCAAAGGTTAATAACATAGATCCGCCACAATTATTAAACTCATTTGCATCACAAGTTCATATACCACAACTCCGATTTTGATATCGAACTTAGCAATAGATTGTCTACAATAATAACTTAGAGTCAGCTTTAGCAATTAAAATAAACAATCATAATAAAAATAAGCATAGGAGAACAAACATATTCATCATATAAACTGAAAGGAAAATATAAAATAAATCTCACAATTCTTGAAATTCAAAGGTTTTCATGTTCTTGCAACCAAGAAAAAAATTTAGTCTTGCATGTCTACTGAACAATTAATCAAAAAGAAGGAAGAAAACATGATTTCGGGTTCTGTTGGAGGAATGTGTGTTTTTTCTCTCTTGGCTGGCCGTCCTCCCTTTTCCATTCTCTCTTTCTTTTTATATTCTAGGAAACCCTAATATCGCTTCTCTACAAAATAGTCATTTTCTAAGTAGATAATTTACATTTAAATAACTATTTAATTTCCTAAAAAAATTGAGAAATAGCCTTACATAAAATCTTCAAGTTTTGACTTTTGACTTAGAGGAGTTGAATTGCTGAAATAAAGACTTGGATGTCAATTTGGATGCTTTGAGATGTAATTTGAACTCGTTTCTTCACACTAGCAGAATTCATGTGTCATCTTAGAAAAATCATATCTCTCTCATATAAGCTCTTTTGCTACTAAACTTTGGTAGGTTGATAGGTCTTCGAGTTAGGAATTCATAAAAATTTAGTTTGCATCAAATGGACTTCTGTAGCTCAAGATATTCAAGTCGGAATGGTCAAAGGTCAACACTGGCAGAATGCAAGATTTGACTTTGAAGGCTGTGATTTCCATGCTTTTTATTTTTTTATTTTTCTTTCCTTATATGTATAGAAATGTATGGATGTTAGCTTTTTAATTCCATTGGAATCACTTCGTTTCGACCTCTAGAGCTCAAACTCTACACAAAATATCTAATGAGGGTCAAATCTGTCAATTATCTCCAATTTACTTCTTTTTGAATCTTTCATCCAAAAGTGCCTTTAAAACATAAAACAAAGAATATCAACGTATTTTATGTATAAAACATAGGCAAAACACTAGGTAAATGTGGGTACAACTATCAAATAATATGGTTGTATCATTCTATGATTCAATCTAACTGCCCGTTTAACTTGTTTTCCAACACCCGGTTTAAGTGGTGTTTGGCTTTAAGTTTCAATATGTTTTTCATCAAAATTTAAATTTTTTTTGCTTTAAATTATTTTTTAGTATTTTTGAATTATTTTAATGTGCTAATGTTAAAAATGTATTTTAAGAAACAAAAAAAATATTATTTTGATGCATTTTCGAGCGAAAAGCACTTTGAAAAGAAACCGCTACCACAATCTCAAACACCCCATTAATAGGGGTGTTGACTTGGAAACCTGTTGCTCAGAGTTCAACAACATTACAGTATGATATCTTGATCTATACTTGCTCATTGTCAATTCAACCTGAATTTATAACGGCCAAATTATTCCACTTTGAATAAAATCATTTGTTTCACATCTCTGCTTGACCTAATAACTATTACACCTGTAAAATATCAATTTCACTAGAGCTAAAACATGTATTGCATGAGCTCTTTCAAATATAATTAAATTATTTTGAAAGATTAGTTGTTATATTACCATACCGGTGACCACCATCATAACATAATGCCCATTTTTCTTTTAGTTCTCGTACAAGTCATTTGTGATATGTTGGGTCCAACTTAAATATTCTTTCATACAACAAATCAAATTCACATCTTGAAAATTCATAACACATCCTCATCAAATCTTTTTTCGTATATGGGTATTTGAATTTATGATTGAAGTTGCTAACAAAATATCGGGCACAATACCGATGGTATCATATAGGCTCATGTCAAATTCCTGTTACTCCATTCTTTATGCTTGCATGTCTATCTGATATTATACATATACTTGTTCTATCATCGGTAACATATATCTATAAGTAAAGAAAAAACCATATCAAATTAAAATTATTTTTTTTCATCAACATTTGCAAAAGCCAATAAGAATATTGCATTATTTGTATCAAAAAGTAACTACAATCAATAACTTCTCATCATATCACCTATATAAATATATGCCATCAATACTGATAAGTGATCTATAGTACTTGAAACCTTCAACACAAGCTTCAAATGGTAAAAAAAAAACTCTTTCAAAAACCATTGTATTATCATCAAGATTTCTTTTATGCATCCAATCAACATATATTCCAAATTTTGATTCTTTTATTGCAAATATCACTTACATTCAGGTGCTTACAGATATTATAATTGAACAAATATCGAGTTCAACTGTTGGGCTCGGTATTTGATTGAATATGCAATGTTCCATCATTTAATTACATTGACCAATTCATTTTTATTGTTGAATGTTTGTCCAACCTCCAAATCAAAGCCTCTTATTAAACATTTATGACTAAATTCTCAGTCATGAGAAACAACAAAAGTAGACCCAGAAGCATCTCTAAATTCAGGAGCATGAGGTGTTATTTCATCATCAATATTTAATATCACATTCAGGTCTAAAATCTCACCATCATCATTGTCATTAGGCTCAGAATAGTCAAATCTATGTTGATCAGTAAATGGATTATCAAACATAGTATTATCAATCTTTTATAGCTAATCATTCAACAATAAATTGTTTTCCCCTCTACTAACTAACATTGAAAGACCGGTTGATTGTGAGACGCTTATATATATTCAACCAAAAGTTAGGACACATAAAGATTTTGAACGACTACTCACATATGATATAATCATGTTCAATCTACTTTGGATGAGAAAATCAATCATTATCTTAAAACTGTCATCATATACAATCAATAATGGATACTATTGATGTTCACTTATTTGACACCTTCAAATTATTTCAACATCAATATCATTATAATTCTACCCAAGTCTATGACAAATAGTTTCTTTCATTTCCACATATGACATGTCTAAATTATCATTTAACAATAACATGTTCTCACCATTGTATGTGATATTATTGTTCACATCAGGAAAAGTAATGCCACCGTAATGACAAAACATAAATATGTTATAAGACATTCTGTAAAAATAAAATAAAAAAATCAAATTCTAATTAACTAGATATAATTTTAACTAAATTGCATTACCCAAATTCTAATTGGCAAAATTCACAGTAAATTCAATCAAATTTTCAAAATTTAATGCAAAAGCATACTTAACCAAAATATATTTGATATTTAATGCTCAGTTGCATTAAATCAAACCCATGGTCATAGAAAATTAAAATAATTCAAAGAAAATACTAAATTCGATAACTTATTCACAATTCAATGCAACGAGGTTTCATGATACAATTTTTTTCATCTTTTGGATTTTACAAGTTATTCTTATTTTTTAGGTTTTTTAAAATAAAATTTCCATTTTTACAAGTTTTTTAATGTTTTTTTTTATAGGATTGTTCATATTTTTAAATTTTATTTTTTAAGGATTTTCAAAATTAATTTTACTTTTAGGGTTGTAGGATATTTTTGTTTAGAAATGACAAAAGAGACATGAGATAGGATATAAAAAACATATGAAAGTGAAAATTTCTTAAAAGAACCCATGGAAGAAAATGCACAATATATAATAAGTAGCTATATGGCTCGTGTTTTGGCACGAATAAAATAAAAAGATTGAGAAAACAATGATGTTCAGTCATTGTAAGCGTGTTTTAAAAAAGAAAATGATGAAAACAAAAAATAAAATAAGAATAAAAAACGATGTCAACCCGTGTTAATTTATTAAACCCGTGACCCAACTTATTTTACCAGAAACAACAAATTTAGAAAAACCTTGAAACCTAGTTCTCAACTAATCAAAAGTTGAAGAATGAAATTGAAAAAAAAAATACAAAAGGATAAAAAGAAAATAGAAATTGTAAGTCAAAAAAAGGCTTGAGCCTACCCGAGTTAATATGCCAAACCCACGGGTCAAGTTATGAGATAGAGATAACCCGACATAAAAGAAAACAAAGAAAATCACAAAACCTGATTTTTAAAAAGACCAATGTCAAATTATGAGATGGAAAAAACAAGAAAAAAAATTGATGTCAACCCTTGTTGGCCTATAAAACCCATGTGTTAAGCCATTTGATCGAAAAAATCAAATATAAAAAAACTACGAAGACCAATTCTTAACAAATCAAATATTGAAGGAAGACATAAAAAAAAATCAATCAAACAAAAACATAAAAAAGAAAGCACAATAATTAAAAGCAAAAAAAAAATGTGTGAGCTCACCCGAGCTAACTTGCCAAACCCATAACTCAGGTTATGAAATCGGGATAACCTTATAAAAATAAAAATAAAGAAAACAATGATGCCTATTTAAAAAAAACGACAATAACCCGTGACACGGGCCATTTGATTGGAAACACAAAACCTGGAAAAAACCACGAAGCCCAAATTTTAATAAATCAAATATCAAATGATGAAATTGAAAAAAAAATCACAAAAAAAGGATTCAAAAGAAAAAAATAGCAATTAAAAGAATAAGGACTAAATTTGAAAAATAAAATAAAGGATGAATAATTTTTTACTGAAAGGCTAAATTTAAAAATAAAAATCAATTTCACAAAAGAATTAAAGAAGAAACCACCAAGAGAATAAGGACCAAATTTTATATAATCAACAAATTAAATATTGTGATTAAAGAATGAAATTGAAAACAATTGAAAGTTTAAAAAAGTGGCAAGAAAAAAAATAAAAAAAAAGAATCATGACCAAATTTAAAAAATAAAAAAAATGAAAATTTTAGATTAAAGGATGCTATTAATAATAAAAAAAAAAACACTTACAAAAAGCCTCAGGACAAAAGAATAAAGATCATACTCAAATATATCAAACCAAGGGAACTGCCATGAACTTTTAAATGTTAGTTGTGAATTTTGAGAAAAAAAGGAGAAAAAAAAGACTATGATGACAATTCATCTAGTAAAACTAACATGCGTCATTTGTAGAGGAAAAAGATGTTGTGAGGAATCCAATGACACGATAGTGTACATGCTGCCGAAGCATTGCAATGTCCTCCTACATGCCTGATAATTTTTTTTAATATTTTTTAATTAATGTGAAAGATTAATTTACCCCTCTATCAACCTTGTTATAATAAAAAAAACCCACTTGAAAATACAAAAATACTCCCAAAGAAAGCTTAAATTAATTTTGAAACAAATATTATTTTAGTAAATTTAACATGTTATAAAAAGTAAAATCTCAAAAAAATCCCTAGAAACCAAATATCTTATTTTTCTCTTATAAGGGTAGTGAAAGTATTTCATTATTTTAGAAAGAGAGAAAAAACCTCTGTACCCTAAGAAAACAAAAATGACATATTTATTGTGTGAAAAAATCAATTTTACCCATTAACTTAGTTTTTTTAACTAATTTTATAAAGGATAAAAACATCAATCCATTATTACAACTCTTTCTAGTACCACAGTAACTTGATAAAGGATAAAAACAAATCGTTTGGAAACGCCGTGCAAACCGCGTTTCTAAAAAATTTAAATTTTATTTTTTTTGCTAAAATTTAATATGGTTTGTATATTTTGAATCGTTTTGATGTGCTAATGTCAAAAATAATTTTTTAAAAATAAAAAAATATCATTGACATGTATTTCACCATGAAAAATTATTTAAAAAACAACTGTTATCACACTGCCATCAGATCTATAGAAAAGCTGCTAATCTTGTCAAATTAACAAGTAGCAAATGTTACTACAAAAGATGGGCCGCCTTTACTTCCCAACTCAATGCACCGTGATGAAGGGAATGCCGATAGAACTATGATGTTATTATTTCACAGTAATTACAAGAGTAATTTAACTGCTTGCTAGCTCTTGGCACAATCATACAAGAGGAGGATTTGCAGTGTGTAAAGAAAAGGAATGCTATGCAATCCGAGAAGCTCACAAAAGTACAAACCGCTGAAAATTTCTGGTATATACAAGTGGAGAAAGATATAAAAATGGTGGCGTTTGAAGACCATGAGAACAAGTTGAACTGCTCCAACGTGGTCTGTCTGGCTTTGTCTGATGCAGTCATACATTGTCATTGACCTTCAGAAAGATGAGTTGACCCATCAAAAATCATAATCTATATCTGTTAAGTTTTGGGAGACAGATCGCTTAACTAGCTTTCCTTGTTCGTCATACCGATCAAGGTTTTCACATGGGGCAGGGAAGACAGTCCCTATTACACGACCTTGAACAAAGGCACACTGGAATATGTGCTTCTTCTTGTAAGTTAAACCCACTGACATATCCCAAAAAGTCACATTCCTAACTGGAATTTCTTGGCTTCCATGTATGCGAACAGGCACCCGAACTCCTTGACCATGGATTCCAGTGAAGCTTATGTCCCCAAGTATTGGAACAGCTTTTGGATCATAACCTTCATCAGGGTGTTCATTGTAATCCGTCTTGATAACAATTCCAACTCTTACATTGTCAAATGTCAGGTTCCTGTAAGTTATATGTCGGACATACCCCCCTCTTCCAGGAGCAGTCTTGATCCGAACTGCACGCCTTGAGCTCCACACAAGGACGTTCTCCACGGTGACATTTGATACCCCACCTGACATCTCACTGCCAATTGATATACCGGCACTGTTACAAAATCCAGTCAGGGAATTTCAGTCAGGGTGGATCTTAGTTGCCATCTAAAAAAATAAATGCATATATGACAAGGCAAGACAGCTAAATTGTGAATCTAATAGAAGTAATTGTTTGATAAAGCCTAAATGCACAAATCAGTTGGAGTCCAAAACCGATCACACTGCACATTGCCAAGCAACAGCGATTGAGATTTGCTACCCTGCTTCAGCTAAAACAATTTCTCAAGTGAAGTTCTAACGTGGCTGAAAGCCACAAAACAGTTCATCAAGATTACCAGGCAGGCAATTTGGTTTGAGGAATAACCATTGTTGCCATCTTTACTTGGAAACAAAAAAATGTCTTGGTTCCCTTCCAACAGACTTTGCAGGAAAAAAAAAATAGTGATAGAACCGGAAGTACTTATGTGGTAAAGTTCTTTAGAAAAGCAGATTTTCTGATATACATATAGTACATGTAAATAAATTAAGTGCAGTTTAGCATAAATCATGAGCCTCCACTTGAGCACATTTCCTCTAAAAACTTCTAATCTAATGGTTGAAATTATCAAAAATAAATAAATATCATCTATAAACTTGGCCCTGTGCATCCAAGCACACATTCAAAGGTTTTGATCATGCAAGGGGAGATGCCTATAGAAAAGACAAGAAATATTCAATAATGCTTGGGTATGAAGATTTGTAGAAGGCACAAAAGGATGCAATAAAAAAAACTAGCTCCGGCAAAATTACCAGAACAATAATGCAAAAAATATACACCAAATTGGAAGCAAATGACATCAGATATTTTACCTGACCATAGAGCGAACTACAAGATTACGGATGAGAATATTCGTTGAAGGTCGTCCATATGCAATTCCATACTGATCCCAGCCACTCTTTATTGCAATCGCATCATCACCCACACTTATGTAACAATCTTCGATTACCATATCCTCACACGAATCTATTTATGCCAAAAATTAAAGTTCACTTTATTCAGTATGGCAAGAACAAATTGCTTACAAACTTCAAAAAAAGCATTTCAGAGTAACAAAATAAATAAATTGCTGAAAATGCTATGATGGTACATCCTATGTGATGCCAAGGGCTTTGGAGTTTAACCAGCCAATATATGATAAAGTATTACTAGTTACTAACTTGCAGGATTATATCATGGTCCTACATTAAAATAGAAGGATAGTGAAAAAACAAAATTAACTAGTACAATGGTAAATAGGGTATTACACAAGAATGAAGTCAGTTTGAGAGAATTCAAAGGAAAATGTAGAATGATACAAGATCCAAAGTTTAGTGTCAAAGTTGAATAAATTTTGCTCCTCATAATCAATCTCACCATTACTTTGATATCTGGAATGCATTATTGATTATCATCCCAGACCAGCTCGTCAGTGAGCTGAAAAACACTCGAACACACAAAAGAGAAAAAACCCTCTTCAATGAACCATTTTCCCAACATCGACCTTTAGCCCTAAAATTGTTTGCTAACCCTTTTTTCAATTTTAAGTTTAGCCCTATTCGTCCTTTTCTTTTCATTGACATAGAGTCATAGACCAATTAAAACTCAGCAGTGCATCTCATCCAAGGTGCAAAATTAAAGGCTCAGATCAATATGTAGGCTGATCAACTCTATAGGTTAAGTTAACATCAAAGGTAGAGAGTCAGTTTCTGCAAAATAAATTTCATCGGCAGAAAACTCAATTGTCAGAAATATTTACCAGGATCAATTCCATCAGTATTTGGGGCTTCAAATATGGGTGCCAGAATCGTAACATTCCTGATTGTTACATTCTTGCAGTCATATGGATGAAGTGTCCAAAATGGGGAATCTCGCAGAGTTATGTTCGTAAACACAATGTCACGTGACCACATTATCTGCACAAGGGGGCCCCTAGTGTGGTTGAGTAGCTTTTGGCGATACTTCTTCCACCATGTTTGACCCTGTCCATCTATGGTACCATTGTGTCCTGTTGATCAACAGAAATGTTAAATGAGGATCATTCCCAGTCAAGGAATAAACATTTGCAAACACAGAATGTTGATGAACTCAATGTTCAACATAAAAACAACCAAAGCTAGATTCCACTAACTTCTGGATCAACTTATACAGAGTTCAAACTAGAAATAATGATATGCATATATAGCTGGTGGCTACCAAACAACCATATCAACTGTTTGTACAGTGGTGCCATCAGTTTGATTTGGGGCTTTGTATATACATCTCATTAAAATATATGACGAAAATGCTTGAATTGTAAGAATTAATTAATTTCATTGATTGCCCATTGTGATTAAGCAGAGTTACAAAGGAAGCAAGTTAAGGTCCTTATTTGCTACACTTTATTTTGTGGAGGGATTGTTAAGGCACCACGCCTAGGCATTGAATAAATGGAAAAAAACATATCTAACATTCAAGGAATTGTCCTTTCCAAGTAATCTTGTAGCTTACAGTGCCAGAATTCTAAATAGCAAAATGCTTCAGTAAGGAAACGAAGAGCTCACTATTATTTTGTACAATACACTTCTGGGTGGAAGACCTATGCAAATTTAGCATAATCAATGATGATGATGCCAGAAGTTGCAGAAAATGGTCATACCACACATCATCTTCTCTTAAATATATGACCTAAAATGACCAAGAAAATTTCACTTTGATACCATATGTGCAGTCTTCATGATTAATAATACAATACCATTGGTCAATAGTCGGCTCCACAACAGTTAATGATTTACCCTGCAGGTTGATCATACATTTTTGTACTCTCCATTTTTTATTCAAACTGCTTCCTTGTGTTTTTTTCTATAACCCATCTTGAGGATCACTCTTTCTATTTGCATATAGATCTCCATTGCACGAGTGATCTTCAAGATGGGGCTACAACTTGTTAAACACTTACAAAGTTAAAAGCTAGAATTGGGGTTTAAGCATACTTTTGATGGAAGTTAAATAGACTAACCAGTTATAACAACATCTCTGAGGTTTTGACCATGGATTAAACTTCCATATCGAGGTCCAGGATGCTCTCTCCCATACCCATATGAAGGCAATGCAGGCATTAAAGGCCAATACTTCTCATCCTGTGAATATCAAACAAGGGGACATGTCCTAAATGAGCAATAACTTCAAATAAAATAAAATAAAATGATTGAAAGTTCAAAAATTGAATCATTGAAACCTAGTTAAATAAGCAACTTCTGTTAAAAACTATGAAGAGTTGCCAAAGTTTCCAACTATTTGGGAGACCAACAATTGGTAAGCTGTCATATTAATAGTGCAGACCATATAGTAGAAGCTTATATGGTCGATAACTTCATAGTACTTGTTCACAGTAGAAATTGAATTTTGAAAAAATAAACTTGATATCCATACTTGCAACATATCATGTTCCCAAGGACAATAAGCTTCAATAATTAACTTAGGGACATGTCTTTGCATTGTCATGATAATAATTATAAAACTTGTTAAATCTACTCTCACTCTCTCTCCCTGTCCCTAACTAAACAGTTGTTTTAGACAACAAGGCATAACAGCCCCTCCCTCAAACAGAGTTAGTAGGTAACTTGGTAATTGTTTGTTTGACCCTATTGCAAGTTCAAGTGCACCATGAATCTTTCCACTTATGCAGATTCCATAAGCAAGTAGATTCTACATATAACCATTATTTCTTTGCACGCACGACCATAAATAATTTTTTTTTTAAAAAAAAAACTCACTCCAAGAGTCCAAGTATTCAACTCAAGCATGTCAAACTAATCCACAGTCCTCCATAAGATTCCATTTAAACTAGATATTGAAACACTCCCTCCAAAGGCCGATAATCACAGATTATATATTAAATCACACGGAACCCACATTCTACTAGAAAATCTATTCATTAAATAAACTCGGCCACCCCAGACACCTAACACTCCCTTATATTTTTTTTCTTGAATCTAAATCATTGGATAATTATTGAAATTAAAAAAATAAAAATTCATCCCTTATTTACAGACCTAATTAGCTAGCTAGAATCCCAAAACTTTTTTTTATTAACAACAACAACAACAAGCCCCCCGACGGCCCAACCACCACCACCACCACCACCACCAACAACAACAACAACAACATAACTTTCCACATTTGAAAAAAAGAAAAAACAAATTACGATTAATGTAAGATAAAAATTAAGGCTGTGATTGATACCAATTAAAGAGTTAGTGAATAAACCTGGATTCCAAGTATAACAGCACCCTCAGCAAGAAAAAGAGTCATATGACTAGTCAAATTAAACGGTGCCGTTAACCATCTCCCTGGAGGCACATTAAGTTGGCCACCACCTCTCTTGCTCAATTTCGAGATTGCCGAAACTGCCCTCTCAAAAGCCTCGGTATTTACAGTAGCACCATCACCGACGGCACCAAAATCCGTCAAATTGAAAGCCACGGGACGCAGTTGAGGCATGGGGCGGAGGGGTCCTCTCCAGAAAACGGCGAGCCCAGCACCAACGGGATTGCGTTTCCATAGAAAGACGGAGGCGAAGGCGGCGATCCAGAGGAGAGCAAAGAGAGTTTTGTGAGAAGATAAAAAAGCAGGAAGGCAGCGTTTTAGTTCAAGCCTTTTGTAATTGAAACGACTGCTCGGTGGCGGTGCTATAGTCTCTACCATCATCAATGAGAAATTATCGATTTGGAATTGGAAATCTGAGATTTTTGTAGTACATGGACGGATCTAAATTCTTTTGAGGTTTTGGTGAGAGTTCTTCGGGAGCGGGAGGGAGAGAGCTGTAGAGTGGAGAGATTGGATTGGGTGAGATGTTAATATCAGAAACAGGTGTGGATTTGTTGAGTGATATGTTATGCAGTGTGTTTGTTACAAGTTCGATTTTTCTACTTTTATTTTTGAACATCCCAACTCCACTTTTGTTATGGTCCATTGATATTATTGCTTGAACCAGAAACAATATTTATAGGAATTTTTAAAAAAGATTTTGGAGATTTTTTATTGGTAATTCCGTGGATTATTATTGGTGGGTAGATAGATATATACGATGTTTTATGATTTTTGATAATTAATTTTTAAATAATTATTTAAGTAGTAAAGAATATCTGATTTTCAGATAATATTTATAAAAACTTTAAACAATTTTAAAATAATTAAGACTCCTACTAAATATTGAATTTATTATTTCCACTTTTCTTTTTTTTTTCTTTGTTTTTTTTCCCCAGAAAAAGCACATCACCATCAAGGAGACATGGACATTGCCAAGGAAGACATAGAAGATGCAGCTAGGTAGGTATTATTGGTGGAGAGTTGCAATCAGATGAAGTAGGTATTATTGATGATATTATTGATGATATTTTGTGGTTTGATTTTCAGGTAATTTTATATAAATCCTATATAAATTTAGATTTATTTAATGATATAATTGAAAATTGAATTGTTTTTTTTTCAATTAATATTTTATTTTACTGAACTATCAATAGATAGTGAGATAACTGCAACTACTTAAAAAAAGAAGGAAATAATTGTACCTTTAATGGACAAGCGAACTGCTGGTATATACTTAGGGAACGTTTGGGAACGCGGCTGTGGCTGCGTTTCTAAAAAATTTAAATTTTTTTTTATTAAAATTTAATATGATTTGTATGTTTTGAATCGTTTTGATGTGCTGATGTCAAAAATAATTTTTAAAAAATGAAAAAACATCATTGACATGTATTTTGACACGAAAAGTTATTTGAAAAGCACCCGCAACCACACTTCCAAACACGCTCTTAATTTGTTTAAAATAGCTTTGTAAATAAGTAAGGTTCTCATTAACGAGATAATTTGTATTTAATTACATTAGAAGACTCTTTACTTAAGTTTTTCATGCCTTTTGAACATTGGGCTCAACTTTTATTGTTGTCCTTGTTCGTTTAATTTTTTAAAATATAGCTTGAAATTCTATTCTGTAACGTTTGCCTTTAATTTGACATTGGGAATT
>Ga0307516_10002840_pt1 | contig 22808 bp, 35 predicted proteins | sample 19_EM_MG_FD_203310 | JGI IMG/M metagenome (GOLD analysis project Ga0307516, IMG submission 203310) | Populus trichocarpa ectomycorrhiza microbial communities from riparian zone in the Pacific Northwest, United States - 19_EM | ecosystem: Host-associated > Plants > Roots > Unclassified | place... | reverse complement strand
ACATGCTCTTGAGTCTGGGAGAACAGAATGCAGCATTCGAACTTACCTCCCACTGATCGACGGAGGAACCCTCACCAACGACAGAGGTGACCTGGGTAAGAACCGGCTAAACGAATGTTACCGATGAGTATCACAGTGTCGCCAAGCCAGTCAACAAGAACATACCGTAACGTATGGTGCGATGACGGCATACACGACTTGGAAAGGGGTTTGAGCGAACAGATCGCTCGGAATTCGGCAAAGTTGGTTCACAAGCGTTGAGGGCGTTACTTAACCCATCTATCAAATCGGCCAGACCGGGGACCATCTCCATCTCCTTTACGATATCTCGAAGGACGTCGTCGTGGAATCTGAGAACTTCCTTCAGGTCACTGACAACCTCAGGTGGTAATGATTGGTCAGGGTCGAAGTGATAGGCCTCAGACTTGCGCTTCATCTCCTCGGCGTGGTTCATCTGGGAGTCACCGTCTCCGCCGCTCAAAGTGCTCAGTTTACCGAAGATGTCCTTGAGGCCTTCCGGTGATGCGCTGTTGCCCTCGGACTGCGGTCAGCATCAGTCAGCAGAAGCACAAGGCAAGAGAATGGTGACATGGTACCATACCATCTTCGCGGAGAGGTCCGTAACACTCGACTGACTGATCTTACTGGATGGAAATCAGATTTCAGGAACCGCGAGAAGGTTAGGTTCCCGAAGAGACCTACTCGGTTGTTTCCCCGAGAAGGGAATGGAAGAAGTTTGCCCCACCAAAAGTTCCGGTAATGATCGGCGGGACCCGACCATTGGGGGAGTCGACATAAACTGGTTTTGAAATGGGGAGGACAGTTTCCAGAGGTTACTGTCTCAACCAACCCACCGTTGTCGCCAACGTGACAGAACACTTCGTCGTGGCCAAGCTTACGCAAGGCGATCTCAGTCCAGTTGCTGTGAGCAGTGAAGTCCTCGAGCGTATGGAGGCCTTGTCCAAGAAGCCTGTAAGCTTCCCAAAGCTCGGCCCCATCGCTACCCCCCGCGTTGCGATCTTTCTGGATGCACTCGCGGAGAGAGCGACGGATAAACGCGGTGGAGGCACCCCAACCACCGTCTGGCCATGTAGTTCTATTCAGGAGGACATCAATCCTTGTGCCATCACCAAGAACGTCCCACGGACTTTCATGCCTGTGCGAGAGTCGATCTCCAACTCGCGCGAGTCGACTGGCGGACGGAGCTGCACACAACGCGAGCAGATGGCCGACTGAGGGCGACAGGTTCAAACCTTTTGATCAAAGGTTCGAACGTCTCCTTCCTTCTCGGCATATCCCATGGCGGGTGTCAGCGCGCGCGTCCAATGAGAGGTAAAAAGCGTACCTGGGATTGTCGATGTGCTCGACGGGGAGGTAGACACCGAGTCGGCCTGGGTAACATCGTACTCATCGGTCTATTTCCCCGAGTCAACGAAGGATAGCAGGATCGGGAGGACCGAGCCCTACCGCGAATCCGAATTCCTGGGGGACTGCATTTAGAAGACGCGTTTTGGTCACCAGGGATCCGAGGATCCCGACGATCAACGTGATGGTATCACCAGATAGCTTGCTCAGCCCAGCGACATCCATTGCCTGGCGATAACAATAGAGCATTGGATTCATTCCAAGCAGATCGCCGGTGGGGAAACCCACTGCTTACCTGGGAGTAGCCTCGGAGCCAATTCCCCTACCATACAAATGAGAACGCAACACATCGACCGCTCGACGACAACCTAACTCACAAAGTAAACATGTTTCACATCCTCTTTTGAGAACTTGGAACCTCCGGTGGCAACAGACATCACATTCTGCGCAAACCCGAGAAGGCCGCTACCTTGTGAATGACCGATGGCCTTTACGAGCTCCAACAGGGTGTTCTCTATATCGCCGTGGTGGAACGCCTTGCCTACACAGTCACTGTTAGATGCGGGGTAAATTATGATGGGGGAGGAGATCAGATGGATCGCCGACCTTCGAGATAAGAGAAATCTGGGATATCGCCCGCGCCAAACGCAACGACTTCACAAGGCAACAAGACGAGGACGGCGGTTAGGACCAGAAAGGTCGTTACGGTCGGGGACTGCTTTTTTCCCCCGCTGTCGTCGTGGAGTGGACGAGAGAGGAGGAAACCTGTACCGATGGGGTTATCCTTTCCCAGCCTAGAGAGTAGGTGGCTGACCAGGTGGTTATCGCACACGTCCCCGTCGTAAGTACAGCCTCGATTGAGTGATCTGCGATTGGTGATCGGCAACTCGCAGTTTCTGTCATCAAATGCCTCGACGATCCCGTTCAGCCACACCCGGTGAACGCGAAAGACGACGGTCTCGGTCTCGCTCGCGTTCAAGAGAGCGGTCATACAAGCTTCCAGAAGGCGTATCTGAGATATCCGAGTCGGACTACTTCTTGAAGAGCGACGAGTTTCGAATATGGCTCAAAGAAGAGAAGGACAGGGCGAGTCGTTCATACGACCCGCTCTGTGGCTGGTGCTCACAGAATGGAAATACAGTACATGGACGAATTGTCAAGTGATAAGTCCAGAAAGTGAGTTTGGGAGTATTTCGTCGTCCCTGCTGGAGTGTCCTCACGCCATGGTTACAGGTACTTCCGGAAGTTTGTCAAGGTCCGTTTCTCTCAAACACGGGATCAAAGTATGCTCTAACGGTTCCGAAGGCGTGGAATAGGGGAAAACTCTCAAGTGTGTCTAACCCCATCTCCGCACCTGAGACGCGGCTCAATCTTTAGAAACACGGGTTCCCTAGCATCCATCTACCAAGGGGCCATCGAAAAGGCGCCTACGACGGCATACAGATGGGGCTTTGCGTCAAAAACCTCTCGAGCGGACACTGAGGCCATCCGGGCCGCTCGCGAAGAGGTGGAATCTTCCAGACGTAAACCCAAACCAAGGGTACTGGGACCTTCGCTCCCCTCCCAAGCCGATCGTGTGCTTGCGGAGGAAGAGGCGGAAGAGCGACGTGCAGCCGATCTTCAGCGGAAGCGAAAGAGGGAGCGCGCAGAGGGTAGGGACCGAGTCGAGGATATGGTTGGTCCAAAGGAGATCGGGAAAGCGGGGATGCTCGAGAAGAAGCGGGTGAAGCGGGAGAACGACAAGGCATTTCGAGAAAAGGGAGACGAAGGACTGGAGGCCGACGACAAGACTTTGATGGGCGGTGGGGACAGTTTCAAGGAAAGGTGGGGAATTTTCTCCGCATTTGCAAAATGGTTTTGGGACTCAACCCGGCTCAGAATCGCCCAGCGGGACGCAAACCGGCTCAAATGGCAGGAGAAAAAGGCAGGAGAACGGGGAGATGATCTCCAGGAGCGGCAGAAAGCGCTACGGGAAAAAGATCGTGCGACGATGGACGCGTTCATGAAGATGGCCAAGGAGAGATTCGGTTAGGTTTATCCATCCCGCATGTTTGTTATCTTTCATAAACCCGATTACGCCCGGGCTCTCAAGGCACGAGATTACTTACCTCTGTCCGCCGACGGGGAAAAAACTTTGACCGCACTCCGGCGGCGGGGCCTGGGTGCACGGCTCTACGACCCTCGTTCATTCATTCTGCATCTTCCTCCCCTTGATCTTATTCGACCTATTCACCTTGGGCCTTTCGGGGCGAGCAATATCGGTTTAGCTATATGGGGCGGGGCCGAAACCCCTCCCTCCGACCTTTTTCCTAGAGAGACCGGGGTACCTCACGAGTCATTGAGACCCGAGCGCAAGGTCCCGAACGTGGAGTTCCGTGCTACTTCTGGGCGCTAATATCGGTGATCCGACTCCCGGCCTATTTCCACCGAAAGCTCTTGGACCGGCGGATGGTGAAACAACATACCAGGTGACGAAAGAGAGAGGCGATACGACATGAGCTAGAGCATATAGCGTCCCCTTGCGACGACGAGACCCAGCCCATAAACACTGTGCATCACGCCTGATAATCGTTGCACAATACAGATATCTGCACAGAGCGGTGATGTGAAGGGCGTAACACCTCGCATTCAAATCGCCACCAACGGCCCAGGGCAAGGGTTATGACTTTGCGTTTGTTGCCATCTTATTTTCCGCGCCCGAGGAAGTTGCCGCCCAAGTGCTAGTCGTGACATTTCGTTCGTGCTTGCCATATCTCGACTAGGACCAACCGCCAAATGAACGGTTTTCAATGAATTTTCGAGGGGTGTGCACCGCCTCCCAATATCACACTGGCTTTGTCTAACTAGAATTGCTCTCTCTCGAAACATGGAAACGCTCCGGTTCGCCTGCCTGGGCATCTGAGGGAGGGGGAGGGGAGTGAAGTGTCCGTTTAGTTTGTTCTACCTAGCAGAATATTGTCCGCATGCGCCTCCAGCCCAAATGCTGAGTAAAAAACCGAAAAAAAAAGTCGAAGGTTAAAGGCGAAAAAAATATATACCAAGGAATGTGGATACGTTACGAGGTCCGAATAGTCTGAACAGTCCAAGGGGAAAAAAGAAAAGGTTCGCAGAAGCATAGTGTCCAGTTCCAAGCCGCAAAAGAAAACAAGGGGGGAAAGGAAAGAATAGGCGGAGGCAAAAGGGTCGGGTTAATACAGGTTAGTATTTTGGCCTGCGGACAGCAAATAGTGCTACAAGTCCATTAGTTTTCAGTTCGTGGGCAAAAGTCCAGATTGTCCAGTAAGGGGAAGCGGAGCGCAAAAAAACAATCGAAGCACGAGGATACCACCTGTACCCTTCATTGGTAGAAGTAATGCACCGGCATTTGGTTCTGGTGTAATGAGGAGACCGGCGGCGAGAGAGAGTACGCCGAATGGTGGTCAAAAGACTGTTCTTGTTGCACGTATTGGGGCATAGCACCAACGTCGTAAAAATAATCGACACCCGTCGAGTCAGCCGACTCCTCCGAGACGGCCATCGTGATGGTGGTCATTAGGAAGCGGTCAAAGGTGTCGTTCAGCGGATACTGTGACTCTGTTGCAGGCAGACCCACGCTTGGTAGGCTTGTTTGGTGCTGATGGGGCGGTGATGGAGAGGCCGAGTAGCTAGAGTCGTCAGAGGTGGCCACCGGAGAGACCGATTGCCGCTCGTAGTCCGAGAAGTCCTGGAACGAGAAAGGCGGACTGGGGGGCAAAGTCGATGTGAGCGAGGTAACATCGAGATCCTTGTGGATCTTGAGGTGCTGCACGAGGTTGTCCCGCCGACTAAAATGTTTTCCACAGGAGGGGACGACACACTTGTACGCTATTGTCGAGTTAGGCGCTGAGATAGATGTGGGGGACAATGGGGTGGACAAACGTTTTTCATGCGTGTGGATCGACCGGATGTGTCGTTTCAGGTGTTCGCCCCTGAGGAAACACTTGCCGCATCCAAGCACATCGCATCGGAACATCCGGGTCTTTGACGATGGTCCGCCGCCGAGGTCATCAGAGTCCACCTCGGTAGGGACCCTCCGACCTCGACTCTTCTTGATGAGGCCGTTGACGGGCACGGGGGGTTCCTTGTTCCTGTAGTGGTCCATGTCGGGGTAGGGCGAATAGTGGGACGAATGACGGGGGAGGGAAGCGACGGGTCGGGAAAAGTGTGAATAGGCCACGAGGTTTGACTGGGAGGACAGCTGATCCTGGACGTAGTAGTCTTGCTGGGAGTGAATCAGCTGTGTGTTGGCGCGAATGAGAGGGATGGTCGAGGAATCGTCAGCAATTGGGACAAGTTCGTACCTGGGGGTAGTGGGCAGTGCTGTACTGGGTCATTGTTGGAGAGCGCACGAGTAAGAGGTGGGGGGGGGAGGGGGGGTGAGAAGGGGGATGTAAATTATAAGAGGGAGGGGAGGGAAAGGTAAAAAAACGGAAACCCAAGAAGAAGAAGAAAGAAGGTGCAGTTACAGGTTGTGCATAACAGAGGGAGAGGAGCAGAGGCAAATCCCGGGGGGTTCGATCAAAGGTCAGTGAATGAGGCGGTGCACTCGTCTGCACAACGGAGTCTGTAGTAGCCATAGTGGGAGAGCTCACGCGTGGTTGGGGGTGCAACCCAGATTGCCGGCCCTTCTTCCCTGCGCAACCATTGAGACCGAGAGGGTGTTCTGAGCTTGATGCGAATATTCGGGCTCATCTCGTCGTACGAACAGTTTATCGACGGCATGGATACTGCGCTCACCCACTCTCTCTCCCCGTTCCGTCTGCTGCCAGTGGGTCAACTGCCGGGATCCGAGCTTGGCTCGAGCACGACCGGCCATCTGCCGCATTGGATTTCCGGCCTGCCCGTCTCACCCGTCTTGCCCTCCGCTCTGGCTCCTTCCGAACCGGGCAGTTATTGCGTTCGGTCTCGGCTCCCTCCGAAGACAAAAACACATGGCGGCGGGCACCCGAGCCTTGGCTCGAATCCGGGCATATCACACCCCACCGGAAATAGCCCATCGGGTTCTCCTCCTATGGGGTCTCCCCCTGGTGCACGGGCCAGGCCCTCGATTCCTTGGCACGGGCCCGCCCGTGACCTGATCTCGCGCTGCCCTGATTTTACTCACAATGATAGGCTACGAAGAACCTCGATTTTAGTGTGGGATCGGCGTTCTTCGTAGCCTCGTGCTACCTAGCTAGTCGATTGACAGCCCCGCAGTTTCTGGGGATCCTGCCATGATTCCCTCTGCGAGTCCACTCATATATCTTCCACCTTCTTCCTCCGGTTCCCCTTGCCTCCCTTGTCCCGCGACGCCACCATCAGGTATGCAGACCCACCCCCAATCTCCCAACTACGTCGCCTGTCCCACCAACCCAATTTACCACCCCGCTCATTCCTCCCCGTCCCCCACCCACCAAATCGCGCCACACACGCCTCGTTCAGTCGGCCTCCTGTCCCAGTTTGGGCAAGTCTGCGCTAACAACCTCTTTGTCCCCAACCCGCCCCTCTCCTCTTCCCCAAGCTCAAGTTCTGGTTCCATGTCCAGCCGCAGGAATAGCCCCCACTCGTCTCCAGCTGACCGTCTCGTCGGGGATGATTATCCGTACCCATACGTCTCCCTCGTTGAGCCACCGCAGTATGTACCTCACCCCCTAAATCCGCGCCGCTCCAAGTCCAACTGATCTGTTGCATGCAAGATTCAAACCGCTCTTCACCTCTTCGTGGATAGAGACCTCCACCCCTCCCAACGAGGGTCCCCACTACGCCTTCCAACACGCCCAACAGCAGTTCTACGAGCTGTACCGACCATACAAGTCCGAACCCACCGAGCCCCCCCTAAATCAGATCCCGTCGCATCCCTACACACCCACCTTCCCTCCGGATTACACCAACTCAGGCCAACGCGCCGACTTCACCTACCAGACCCCGTGCGAGGACTATCCTCAGTACTCTTCCGCTCGTTCCTCCGTCGATTACAACATGTTCCCCGATCAAAATCCCGACTACATCATCGGCACATCCAACATGAGGTACACAGCTTCATCACCTCCAGACCAGGGCTGCGTCTCCCCCGCCATGGTCTCGGATGGATCACCTCGCTACGTCGGCATATCAGAATTTCCCCCTTCCCCCACGGATTACGACACTTCTCCTCAAGCCGACGTTTGCAACCCGCGTGCGGTCGGTGGTTTCGAGGAGCCGGAGCAACGGACTTCCCCTAACCTCCCGTTGAAACGGAGTCCTAGCGCTACCCCTTTACCACTCGCTTTCGCCGATCAACGGTCCCTCGAGGTTGATGGTGCGACGCCGCACGTACAACAGGGAGCCGACGGCAACAGCAGTGGGGAGAGCGAGGTTGATCGGGAGGAGTATGAGGACGTCCAGCCTGCCGCCCCTCCGCAGCAATCCGAACCCATAGTTTCACCAAGTGTAGACTACATATCCCCCTCGTCTGCTCCGGCGCCTACACCTATGTCCGCCCTAGCGCTGGCAGACATTCCACCACCACCCACTCACGAGCCGGGGGACCATTTGCCCACCGTGGTGCCCCCGCCGATGAAACGTCGTCGCGGGCAAGCCGGCCCTGTTCCGGTCCCTAACCTGACAAAAAAGAGTCGGGGAAGGAGCGTCCCCACAGCCCCAAACTCCATCAGCCCATACGGCGCCCACAGGACCAGGCGTTCCTTCGTTTGTGTCGTAAGCGATTGTGGTAAATGTTTCGCCAGAGGCGAACACCTCAAACGTCACATCCGAAGTATTCACACCAACGAAAAACGTGAGTTTAATCCCCCACCGCTCTTGCCCCATCGAGGCCGACAATGAGTACTGATTCGCGTCTCGTATTGTATCGTATTCAGCATTTGTGTGTTCGTTCCCAGGTTGCGACAAGGCCTTCAGTCGCCACGACAATCTCGGTCAACACATGCGTGTTCACAAGCACCAGACGTTGTAGCCCCCTGGGCCGCGAGTGCAAAAAGGTCGTAATCTCGACCATTCCTGTTTGATCTTGCTCCTTCGTTTGATTTCACCTCGAAAAGGGATCCCTGTAGCCTTTCGCCCGTCCTTCAACAACTGATCTGTAGCTCTTTCTCGTGTTCCGCCCACCTTAACGACATGTACCGACTCACTTGCGTCCCCCCCCCATTCACGTCTTCAAGGGTTTTCCCCCGCCGTTTTTGTATCTGTAGAATGTATCACTGTATTGACACAACGATTACAACCAAAAAGTACGATTTCACTGTCGGGACGTGGGTGTCAATCGGGCCGCTCCGCAGACACCGTCGGAGGGGCAGCGACACTCACCAGAGAAAGCAACGTGACATGGGAGAGATATGGTCTAAGTACGTATGAACGACACCTGACGATCCCGGTTAGGTCTCGTCCGTCATTATCGCGAAGAATTCCTGCTCGTTGATCTCTCCGTCTTGGTCAAGGTCAAATTCGTCAATCATAGCTTGTCTGTGGCGAGACGTATCAGGAAATTTGGCGGGAAGTGACCGGGAGCGTTGCAAAACCGTACAGTTCGTCGTCCTCCAGCCGGTCACCGATTTCCTTCGCTACTCGTCGGAGATTACGCAGACTAATCTTGCCCGTGTTGTCGTCGTCGAAGAGCTGGAACGCCCTGCGAATCTCTTCCATAGGATCCCTTGCCAATATCCGCTCGCTCACTGTAACCAACGTCATCAACCTCCACTAGGCGCTCCGCCAGTGAGATGAGGGACGTACTGATCTTCGCAAAGTCCTCAAAGTCCATCAACCCGTGATTCGTCTTATCATGGTCTCGGAGTATCTTCAGAACCTCGGCCTTCTTGAGGTCAAACCCCAGGGCTCGCATAGCGACCTTGAGCTCGTGATAATCCACACACCCATCCTTGTCGGTGTCGAACAGTTCGAAAGCCTCCTTGATCTCCTGCTTCTGCTCGTCCGTGAGCTCAGGTCTCGAATGGGTGCGCCGTTTGGACTTTTGTGCAGCCGAATACATCGTATGGTGTGGTGGGGTGGAGGTATACGAAGAAGGAGGTAAGTGAAACCTTGAAACTTAACCAACGCGCGGGTCGCGTTTGGACGGATGTCTGGCGACACGTGACGATCACGTGGCGGCGTTGCGTGTCGTCCAGCGTCGTCGATCGAGTCGCGGTGTTACACCAACAGTCCACTGTAACCACGACGAATATCATCGCGTGCGAAACAGGATAGTTCCCTCCATAGTATTATACCAAGGATATTCGAAGACCGGTTCTAACAATCCAACGTGTTGTCGCATTCAGGGCTCCAGTGGATGAGCACACCCGGAAAGGTACTCGATCACAACAGACTGGCTCTGCATTCATTCCTTCTGCCGCTTTCAGCTACTTCGGATGGGGTGCTTAACATCTCACCAGTCCACCACCCCAATCGTCCAGGGATGTATTTGTTCGGCTACAGGTCCGCCAGCTCTCTCCGCAATGCCGTCGAGACCATACGCATCCTGGTAGTAAACGACCGACGAGAGTACCTCGTCGGGATCGCCTTGTTGCTTGTCGTCGTTTTTTGTGGGCGTTGTCGAATTTCGTCACTCAGGTACACGCGACAGCCCATGCGCCGTTGACCGCTCCGTTGTGCGGCGTAGGGCATTTTCCAAGGGGGACATGAGAAACCGTTCCTGTGCGTCCGAGTTGTGAACCTGCGATAATGGCGGGAATGCTCGACGGCCTTGTGACGATTACGCTGATTTCTCGCCGGTTCCGCAAGGTTACGTGGTTAGACACGAGTGCGTTCGCTCTGTACCTCATACCGTCCGCATTGAAGTGGCTGCTGGGAAATGGATCACGCAACGTACCTCACCACATTGCAGCCCTGTCACGCGCCATCATCGGCTGCGTGTTTCTGACGCTGGGATTGTATCGCAGAGCGACCCGGGAGTGGATACGAGAGGTTGACCACCGAACCCTACGCTTCAGAACGGCGTGACGCTCATCATCTGCATATCCAAGAGCTCCCCTTGACGCCCTCCCGTTTGGTAGGACGGTGTCGATGCGAATCGCCGTGAGGAGAATCTTCCACCTTTGGCGACGAACGAAACACTGCAGTTGGCTTCTATTCTTTTGTTTAATCTGGTTCGCGGCCAACTGGACCGTGAATGCGTCTCTGGATTGTACCAGCGTTGCAAGTGCGACTATTACGTCCAGCATGAGTGGTATGGACTAGCGACACTCGGCGCTCCCGTGTTCCTCATCGGTCTTTCCAGGTTTCTTCACCTTGGGCATTGGTCGGATATTCAAGGCGGGGTCGTTGTTGGTGGTAAAGGTCGTTGTTGTTGTGGTAAGGTGGGAGTGAGAATCTTCGAACCCAATATTGGGAGACTCCCTCGTCAACCGCGATCTTTACTTTCTACGTCGCCCTGCTCGGGGTCAGGATTCGAAAGGAGCCCAGGATAAACATGCAGCTGTTCTTCGGCCTCGTTAGTCTGGTCGACACCCTCTTCTTGTAGCCTCTTGGGTCGATTCTCCATTACACGGGAGCGGAACCGTTTGATTGGCCGAGCGACGCCAACGCAGTTCGTGGCCTTCTCCTAAACGTGAGGGGGATCCGCATCCAACCCTCACAAGGGCGCTGAACCTCCAAACTTAGGTGGCTACCACGCCACCAAGAACTTCATTTACGCCATCGCCATGCTGAAGAAGACGCCGCTCGTGGTGACCGTCTGTCTCAGCTCACCATCCCTACCGCCGTCACGGGTGATTTCCTACTCGGCAGGACGGTCGAATTGGTGTCGCTTCTCGGAACCTTCTCGGTATTGTGAAGTTTCGTCGTTGTTGGGTTGGAAGATTCAAAGAACGAGGAGGTTCTTACAGGGGAAGTCGCAGCTGAGGGAGACCAGGCTGGGATTCAACTCAGGGTATATTCAGGGACGGAGGGCCGCCCTCCTGTGACTACGACCGACACATATGTCGTATAGTCCTGTTCGCTGTTTTCCACCGTGCGCTGACCGTCTTTATACTCGATAGGCGCTTCCCGTTTGCGGACTGTATTTTTGACGCTAGGTTAATATGTTTTCTTGCGTTCCGTTTGAAAGCTTACCACTCTAGTATCGTTACGTGCTACGTGGGCGGCGTACCCCACCAACCAAGCCCGCCCACTGAGTAGGTACCCCAGGCGACAATCCGGACGAAAAGACGGTAGTTACATCCGGGGAATCTCTGGTCTCAGGGAGCGGTTACCTTGGATCAGATAATGCTGCTCAAAAGTGCGGCCGGAGGTAATGATAACGAGTCTGTGGTCGACTCATGGTCCCGGTTGGGTAGATAGATACTGGGGGGTTGCTTGGTGGCCATGTAAGGCGCCTATCTCCCCTAACGTTGTTAGAGAGGGGAGACCGCCGCGAATGAAGCCCAAGTCGAATACGCGGGATGATTCCACAGCATCAGGGAAATGCTGAGTCTGTTTCCATGTGCTTGGAACGGTTGGGGTTTCATGCAAGCGCTTCCGGTATTGACCCTCAGTTTGCCGTGGCGTGCCTCGGGTCTTTGATGAAGAGATTGTACTTACTCACGTTGAGGGATTTGAGTGGGTGAGTGCGGACCAAGAACCCACTGTGACTGGAGTGAGTTGGTTACCGGACCCCGCGTTATGCGCTGGGCATGGTGAAGGGGAGCACTTATATAAGCCTGAGGACGCAGGTTCCGCATCTCCGCGACCGAAGATAACCTTCCCCGAAACTGCAATGACTATCGAAACCGTCCCTCTTCCCCTTCCACCCACTGCCGACCCGTCCAAGTTTGAGGACTTTGGACGAGAGGTCAGAGGTGTCCACCCCGGAAGATTGACGGACGAGGAGTTCAAAGAGATCGAGCAGTTGTTGTACAAGGTTCCTGTTCCTTCTCCGATACCCTGCACACAACCCTTGCTCATCGGAACGCTGCGTAGCACGACGCATTACTCTTTAGGAATGTTGATCTCTTGCCCGAGGAGCAGTACAAACTTACAAAAGTACGTCGGGTGTAGATAACGGGGGACCCCAAGATCGTATTAACGTTCTTCCGTCCCCCTCCGTCCAGGCTTTCGACCCTGAGAGCGATACCTACGGTCACGGCAACAACAAGACCGAGAAAAACTCCAAGTCTATTCTCCACCCTGACCTAAAGACGATCCCTCGAGTTCCTCAGGTTCAGCTCATCGGAAACGGCACCGTTTACAACTACGAAGGCCTCGCTGAAGCAAAGTTGAAACACCCCCAACATCCCGGTTTTCACAAGACGGAGATCTCCGCAGAGGACGCGGCTAAAGGTTACACCCGCTTCTACAGGTGGCACATCGACGCTGCCCTGTACAACTTCTCTCCTCCCAAGGTCACCACCCTTTACGCGGTCACGGTGCCGGGTGGCAAACACCAGACCGTCAGATACGACGATGGCACGTCGGATGAACTCGAAGTTCCCTTGGGTACCACGGCATTCGTCTCTGGCGCCACCATGTTCGATATCTTGCCGCCGGAACAGAAGAGCTTGGCTGTCCGAACCAAGGTCAGATATGCGCCTCACCCATATGTCTGGATGGCGCCAGCCAGGGCTCTAGCCACCGGCCTCGGCATCGTATCAGATGGACTGGAGATGGATCTGAAAGAACTACCTGAATGGGAAGAATCAAAGGTCAAGACATTCCCCGTGGTAAGTCCAATAGGAAACGCCGTTCGCCCTGTGTACCACCTTGATATGTCTTCTACTTTCAGTGCTGGTTAAACCCCGTCACGAACGAGCTTCACTTCCAGGTCCACCCATGTGGCGTTCAGGAACTCTTCGTCGATCCCCTCCCTGAGGGCGCACCAAGGGACGGAGCCCTCTACCCAGACGGCGCCCACATCACAAACCTGAAAGATGCCCGAGACATTCTCTACAAGATGCAACGCCCCGCGATTGACCCTAAGGTGGGCTCCATATCAATCGCCTATACCAACACATGCTGATCGCGCTGCGTCCAATGTAGTTGATTTACCCGCACGACTGGTCAGAGAAGGACCTCGTGCTCTTCCACAACCGAGGCGTGTTGCATACAGTCGTTGGAACCTTCTCGCAGGACCAAGTCAGGGCTTTCCACCAATGCAACCTCGCCGCTTCCTCAGATCCGGTTGGACCGACTCCAGAACACGTGAAACGCTTTGCATAGCTCCACCTTCTCCGAGGCCAGGTTGCACCAGACTGGAGTTCTACACCCACTTCCGTTATCCTCGTTTGATTGCTTCTCCGCAGATTGTACCTCTGTACAATCCAGGCGTATCTACTAGGTCTGGCCACGACATGTACAATCCATCCGTCGCCGACATCAACTTGTTTTCCTATGCTTATTCTCATTCATTCATTCGTGATGTTGTGAGAAATAAAAATGCTCTGCGGACACCTGGTGTTTATCTCCGATTGGCAGGCACCCGACGGTTGAATCCATTCATCATTCGATATGTATGGCACATCGTCCTTCCCCTGTGGCAGAGAATTATCCTGAAGGCTTCCATGCGCCGGAGCTAACCCACATGTCCCACGAGGCGTGCCCACATGGCAACTCATGGTCAGCTTCCAAGCCAGCGTGCCCATCAACCTACCGCGTTCCGGCATTGATCGAGTACTTGGCCCCAAGACCCGTCTTGACGACAACTCGAATGACATCACAGATAAGTACCTCGGGGCCGAGCGATGAAAAACAGGGCGCACAAGAACGAATGGTTATAACGTATCGAATAATAGCTTTGGATATCCGGGAGCGATCGCAAGTAGAAAGCAGTCCATCCAATCTGGATAAGGAACCGGGGGTGAGGAATGAGTGAGAAAAAGAATGGGATGAAGAATCCAGAGATATGGAGACGATTGGTATAGGGGAACGGGAAATATCCATGAGGTCCGAGAGGTGAGGGATAAGGGATGCATGTGGTAACAAACTCGAAGATGATGAGTCCAAAAATGACTGTTCAAGAAGCCTCTCCGCGCATTTACGTGCGGTGAGCAAAGAGTTCGGCAGCTCCGAAGGCAATTCCAATAGAGCCCAAGAGAATGCTTTGCCACCAAGCAGAAGGGGGGAGCCTAGGCGTGGCGCCGTTGAAAGGAATGTAAGAGTTGCCTTGTTCGCCACTGTCTCCAGAAAGGTTTCCACCAATCCCACCTCCAGTGAGGTTGGCACCATTAGGCTATGCCAGAGACGATGAGAAAACTGTTTCCTTGATGGAGTTGAGGGTACTTACACCGATGGGTCGTGAATTGTCGATGAAGGCACAGACTTCGGACGTACACAGGCAATTTCCTGCGATCGGATCCCAGAACGGCGTGGAACAATTAGCAGGCACTGGGCAAGAAATGAGTTGGGGGACGATCTGGGAAACGCTGAGGAAACAGACATCGAAGGCGTGGATGTTTACCAGGGGCCACAGACTGCTCGGGGTTAGGGTCAAAGGGGGTTGGGGGTGTCTTGGGACACCCGTACTGAAAAGTTGTCATCAGCAAGGAGGAATCTCCACTGTCGTGACCACGAACGCATGTGTAGAAGGGGAAGTCTGGGAAGGCACAGTGGCTCAACAAACCGGCCTCGCTACCGGGAATTCCATTACAGATCTTGGCGTCAACCTCAGGAGCGGAGCACCTCAAGGGAGCGAAACCATTGAGGTCTCCCACACGAGTGGGGTTCTGCGTCCAGGCCAAGAGCTGCTCACTGGAGATGATCCAGACTAAACACAATGGGTCAACGAGAGCTCGAGCTTGGCGAGGTGAGAGATTACAAACCATTCTGTCGTTCCTGGGCCCAATCAAGGAAAGCGTTGATCATGTCGATGGTGGATTGTGATACCCGAACACCCGGGTAGGACCTGGCCAAGTGAATAGGGTGGGTATAAAGACCGATAGGCTGGCGATTTCCATTGTAATGAGCGGTAAAAGTGGCCTTCATATAGTCGAGCGTGGCGGTGTTATTGACGGTCGTGGCACCGTTGCACGCATCGCTAAAAGCCGGGGACTCAGAAACCAGTCCATCCCTTTGCAACCGCTGAAGAGCTTACAGCCAGGGGTCCATCAAATGAGGGCCACCACCGCCCCGGTTATCGAAGAAGGCATACATCGGAATCTCCCAGAATCCGGGAAGTTTGGGTTGACCCTTGCAAACCCCGGGAGCCGACAAACAGTTGTTAGCGAGGCCATTGTCCAAAGTATACGGCCAGAAGGCGTCAGTGTATTCTTCGGTAACGGGGATGGAGGCAGATGCCGAAGAATCGTAGGTGAACTGAGACTTGTACAGAAGTCTCAAGGTATCGGCGGTGAAGTTGAGGTAGGGAGCACGGAAGCCCTTGATGGCCGTGAGTGGGATGCCGGCGAGAGCATTGAGAGCGATAAGGTTTCCGTTAATTTCTTCAATTGGAGGGGAACCGACGTGGGTCATTCTAAAGAATATCATGAAGCCATGAGTAAGGGGGGTCGAGGTTCCGGGGGCATGGCTTCGAGTTCGGCGTCTGCGGCTCCGAACGTGATCCCGCAACTTCTGCACCTCTGAAACCCAAAGTGGGAAGGACGTACTTACGTGTGATCAGCAATCTCGTTCCCGGCGACGTACCAATCCGTGACGAGGGTATAGTTAGTGTAGGACAGAGATGTGTAGTAAGTCATGACGGGTGGGCATCCGTTGGGGTTTTTGCGGTGGGCGAGGAACTGCCTGACGGCATCCAAAGTGTAAGATTGGACGGCATCGTCGGCCGTGAATACGATGAACTGAGGGACATCTTTCTATAAAGCCAAGAGCGTCTCAGTAACAATCGCGCAGTTGGCCGCTACGGTAATGCCACAGCTGGTCGGCGACGTGAATGTATGCGCTCACAGGGTCGAGACCTCCAGGCGGCTTGGGGCTGGCACAGTTACACTTCGGGAGTTGGCACTTGGTGGGGTCGCACGAATACCCGGCGGCGTCGGCACTGGTAGTCGGGCCGTCGATGCTGCCGTCCTGGGCGAGAATAAGGAGTGGAAGGAGGGCGAAGAGCAAAAGCGACCTGGACAACATCCTGTCGTCGTTTTCTCGTTAAATAATCTGGGAGCCCCCTTGGAGGGAAGAGGGTGCTTGGTGGCGGTAGGCGGGAGGGAACCAGGTTGTTCCCGTGTCGGCCGCAATCTGTTTCTGCTTCTCCTGGGGTTGTTTGCCGGCCGAAGTCACGCTGGTTCGTTACCGCGCGGGTCGAATTATTGGAACCATCCCTGGTCATCTGCGAACCCGCTGGAATGGCTCATTGCATTGCTTGTGGCTTTGCTCGCAATGATCTTCAACCACCTAAATGGCGCTTCCCGGATGGACGAAACCACCGCAGCATCTTGGCGTTCGTTTACCGTGCTGCACGCGAGCGAGGTCTCTACCGACCGCACTTGGCCCTTCTCCAGCCACGATTCACCACAATCCGAAGTGAACCCCCCCGGGCGATCCTCGTTGGCTTTGTGGCTCAGGAACGCTCATGACCCTCCGATCATTGTCAACGGGAGATTCCGTTCTCGTCATGCAGAGGCATGAATTTATTTTCGGTTCGGCTCCCCGGGCCAATCGGGACGGTCGACGTCACGGGCGGGTCAATCATGGGCTGATGCTCATCCTTCCAGAGAAAGAACGTTCTGCAGCTATGGAGGATTAACCCCGCTCTCGTGTCTCATTCGGGATATCTAACGGAACAAGCACAACATCCCAAAATCATTACACTACACGGTCGTAATCGAAAATCATTAATCGTCAGCCAAGGATTGCGCCTACTTAGGGAGAGCGGGACGGTAAGCTTGGGGACGATAAGTTCAAGCTATCCAGTAACCGGCAACATTGCTGGGAGAACATGGCCGTCAGACCCACGACAGTCCAAGAGGAGTGTCAAATACTAACCGTCGCCTTCGCCGACGTTCACTCGCCTTGTCCTCAATGGCCTGGAGTTGGGACACCAAGGAATCCACGTTGTCTCGTCGAACTATGGAGAAAAAAGGCGTTCGAAAAAGTGACTTCGACCGTATTGAGGAATGACAGACTAACCTGGGGGGAGCGTCCCTTGTACGCCCGGTAACGTTACGGGAGTTGGCTGACCATCAGATGGAAGGTTGACGGGGTCATCTTGTGGCAGGGCACCCGGAGCACCAGAAGGACTGGGAGCAGGTGTAGGAGATCCCGTTGGCGAGCACTCCGTCGGGTAAACGTACACCGTCGCCGTCACAACAGAGGGTAACGACGAAGACGGCGGTTGGGTGGGAGTCGGGGTACCTGACGAACTCGGGTCGCGAGGTGGCAGCGACAGGGAGATCGAGGGGATCGAGGGATTCGGTAGCGAGAACGTGGGACCAGGCGTTTGGGTGGTGGTGGTTGGGATACCTTTCGAATTCTGGTCGAGAGGCGGCAACGACAGAGAGATCAAAGGCACTGGTAGAGAGATCGTGGGACCAGGCGGTGGGGTAGCGGTGGTCGAGATACCTGTCGGGCTCGGGTCGAGAGGCGGCAGCGACAAAGAAATCGAAGGGCTAGCCGGTTGCGGGACACCTGTCGAGGCCGGGTCGAGGGGTGGCAATGACAGCGAGATCGTAGGGTCAACCAGCCGGATTGGTCTCAGGGTCACCGTTGGAAGTGAGATTGGTGGATAGCTCGGGTCGTACCCATCATCGCCTGGGGGAATCAGAAGAACCATTCTTCAGTTTTCCGCACGGAGAGAGAGAGACGGATCACTCACGCTTGATAACCAGACCATTGGCGAGAACAGCCAAGAGAAGGGAAGAAATGACAGCCTTGGAGATCATGATTTCGAGGGTGAAAGTCGTGAAGCGTAAAAACGAAAAAAAAAACAGGCAACCGGGCCTGGGGGGTTAGAGAACGAAAGCTGGGGAGAGTCGCACAGCGGCTGGAGGAAACCCACCCTACCGTGCCCCCGCCCATTTATGTACGAAAATGACCGCTGACACAGGGTCGGCATCGGTCAAGCCACACAGCACCCTGCAACATGATGTGGAACCTGTCGATCATGATCAATCTCTTACAACCCTTGTCTATGGGCGTTGCCCTGAGACCCTATGTACGTGTCCAGGCCTAGTAGGGGCGCCAGCGGTTGGCAGTGCGAGTTGATTTGGTACGCTATAAGTAGATATCCGCGAGCGTGAGACCGTGGAGTGCCTATCCGTATGCTAATTATATCCGCTGTCAACTTCATTGAAACCCCGTCGCAAACGCAGGCTGGAAGATGGGCAGTGGGTGAGCCTGGGGACCATCAGTCAGTCTCTAAACGTTTCATTACAGGCGTTCTTTTACCTCGGTATTGAACACGTAGTCTGCAGAAGGGGGCAACGAGCATCAGCGAAAGTGATAATGGGTGGCACAGTAAGACCCACCTTCTAAGGGGAGGGTGTCCGGGTCCGAGAACAATAAATACAGGTACTTGAGAGTTTCGCCCTGTTCCACGATCAGTAGCGAGCCCACCCGGCGCCTAAAACGAAGGATCGCCTCACCAAAAAGAATGTCTCCATGTCATCTAGTCTGTCTATTGGGACAGCATCCACGTTCAATATACTCGAGTAACCTCCGGTCTCCACTCGGCAATGAGCCTCGATTGCCTGGAAGATATCCCACCCAAATTTCCGGAACCTCTCGTCCCCGGTCAGACGAAAAGCGATGAATAGTGATTCAACGGTCTCGGGTCTAGAACGGAACAAAAAACCGTCAATCCTTTCGGCGGTAAGCGAGACGGGAGAGTTCTAGATCACCGAAGGATGTATCGCGCGTCGTAAGGTGCCATTCGACCGGGACTATGACAAGCTGTTTCAACATTGCAAACTCGACCCCAAGTCCGAAGAGAAACTCACGCGGCTCCCTTGATATACCAGTCCTGCGGTGCCCCGGAACCGCTGATTCCGTCGCTATCGATGCGGAAGTATACGATCTCTGGCGATAGGCCGCTACAAGGGGGGAAAACTATTAGCACCGTATGATTGCGGGGAGGGATGAGAGCTACGTTTGTGTGTCGTGCGTTTTCACGCACGTCTCCAGGAGTCGTACGCCAGTCAGCCAGTCCTTCCTCCCATGATCCGAAAGGTCGTGGAACCTGGGTGGGGCAGAAACATTCGCGACCGGAGCCGTCCTCACCGCACCAAGCATAAGGAGACCGGGTAAGAAACAAACGAGGTGGTCTTGTTTAGGCGCAAGCAGCCAAGACCTGATCACTAGGTCAGTCGCGATTCATTGAAAGCGAGAACGAGATGCCACGCACACTTCGCCGTCAGGTTTTTTCTCGGGCACGAGTTCGGAGGTGTAAGTCATGTTCGAGTGAGTTCTTGAAACCAGATGTGCGTGAACACCGCGCATGGCGTCCTCATACATCTTGAGAGTGGTCATTAGACCCTAATGCACAGCCCGCTGGCGAAAAGGGTTCTGCACTTACGTCGAGATATGCCGTTTCCGTCCGATTCTAGACGAATGCGAATAAGAATGATACGCCCCAATCCGGCGCATAGACCTACGGTTAACAGGTATTGCTTTCTAGAAGTAACCTCAGTCAGCATCACAGAGAGACACTACAAGAGCAGCCTTACAATAGGTACTCGTAGTAGGAGTCCGCTCGAGACCCCAATCGAATGTCGGACAGCGCAAACTTTCCATCGACAGGACTAAAGATCAAAAAGATCAGAAATACGACGCAGGTCAACGAATGCATGGGAGGGATGAAAAAACACACTTTATGAATATCGGTGCAAGTCCGTTATCCATCTTCGTTTCCCTAACGACCTCCATGACCTTCTCCACCGCATTCCAATACTTCCGATCACCAGTGAGGTGGCTCAAGTACTTGAATTCGAGCTGCAGGGTGGCGACTTCAGCCGTGCTGACCCATCCATTGTGGTTCGTTTCCGGGATACCCTGTCTTAGACCAAGGTTCACCATAGTCATCGGGAGCCCATTGTGTGTTTCGAAGACGGGCATGATCCTGTCTGCCAGGTCGATGGCTTTCTCGAGGTATAGTGAGTCGTGTCCAGACAACGCGTACGCGGACAGCAATCCACCCAGTACACGAATAGTCGTCTAAAAACGACGGTCGTGAGCCACCTCACCTCGTGATACGCAGTATAAGATGTGCTTTCTCGGAGAGGGGAGGGACTAACCTCGAAAGTGTTGTAGATACCGTTCCTATCGAAACTGAGCTCAGTTGCGACCCATTCCCTCGCTCTTTTGTACTCCTCGTCCAAGCCGAGGAGTATCAGCGAGTCTACCGCGTCCAGGACCATGTACCCAATCCCGCCGGCGTAGGTAAGGTTCGACCCACGTTTTGAAACGGGGTGGTAAGAGTCACAGCCCATAGCGTCCCTCTCTAACCAAGTCGGTCAAAACTCCATCTACCCAGCGGTCGAGCGAAAGTAAAGACATACCATACCCCAACCAAGCATGCTGGAAATCCCCAACAAACACCAAGTCAACCCAGGTCAGCGCCCGTCACAAATGCTCCTAGGACCGGGAGGATCAGAAGAGAAAAAAGCTCACCCGGAAAGCCTCTACCACCGCCTGCTGTTTCTCCACATCCGCCGTAACGGTACGCAAGTACTTTGGTACGCCTTCCAGCGGCATTAACTGTGCATCCCGTGTTCTTTTCACCCATTGAACATACTATGCAAAGATATGGGCGCCAAACAACACGACGGGACACAGAGAAGCACCTACCTGGTATGCCGCCAACAGACATAACGTGAGTGCGGAAAGGACCCGGAAGAGCACTTTCCTATTGCTCTTGCGACGCTATGTGGGTATTGTGGATGAGAACGTCGAAGGCCAGGACGGGAACGTGTGCGTGTAAAGGACGAACCGCAGTCGGAGTTTCGGGGTTGGGTAACGATTGGTCGGACTTTGCTGAGGGTTTCCTCTTCCTCAGACTAAAGCTGGGCATTGTATGCGCTTCCACCACAGCGATGGGTGGGTGTGGTCGGGGTGTAGGTGGACGCGCTGGCCAAACGGGAGTCTGGGATCTTGGAGCGTGACTTCGCTGATATCACCACGCTACCCACTAAAAGTCTTGGCGCTCCCTGCCGCTCTGCGTTGTAGGCGGGCGATGCCCGAGGCGGCGAGACCGCGAGGGCGGTTTCGCTCTGGATGGTATAAAACGTCGGCCCCGGGGGAACCAAATCTTACGGAAGGAGTTACTTAGCGCGGGCGCGTAGGGGCGGCACCATTGAACTCGACGACTGTGACATTCAACATTCGACCGCTCTGCGTTCGTCACGGGCGTTGTAATCTCTTTGGTCTCACATATCACGCACAAACCCAGAGGGTCGAACGTGCGCGCGTGCGTTGTTTTACGGCGGTTTGTACTGGTGGGTACGGAATATATCTACACCATCCCATCATTTGTTTGCACACAGCTCTTCAACTGGCAGCAAGGCTATCGGAGAACGTGGGTCAGAATACTGTACAGCTCCTCAGAAAGGAGCGGGAGGAGATTTACCGCCTCAAACCAGCCATGTCACCGTTAAAGTAGTTCTGGTCTCCAGGGACGGGACCAGAATCGGCGTACTGCCAGAAAGTGTGGTAGCTCCACCCATTAGGCAAAGCGCCAACGCTGCTGGCATAGCGAGCGATCCACAACGGGCTGTTAGAAGCGAACGCAGCGCTGTTGCCGGTGCAGGTAGTCCACCAATTGGTGGTGGTGTAGATAACCGGGTAACGGCCAACGCGGGAATGGTAAGTGTTGGAGAAGTCGCTGATCCATTGAAGCCGCACTCAGCCCATAAGAAGTAGCACCATACGGGTTATCTGTCCGGTAAATGGTGGGTGTTTAGTCGGCAGATCCAGGGAGTTGAAAATATATGTATGATCAGTACATTCGATGTAGAGGGCACCCGGGAGGGTGATGCCCTCCTCACTCCAGCCCCCGCCGTTAGAGGCAAAGAAGTTGGCCTGAGTGGCACCAGAGGACGAGTCAGGGAGGGCAAAGTGGTAGCCACCACGAATGAGACCGGCGTTTGTGGCGCCGGTATACTGGGAGGAGAAGTAAGGGTTTTTGTAGGCTGAAATTAAATGTCAACGTCGACGAGGGCACTGTCGCCCTCACTAGTTCCCTCGGTAGCCTTGATGAAGGCGAAGGAAACCCCGTTGGCGATGACAGTGTTCCAGTTGCCGTCGCCCTGGTGGGACGAGACGTCAATACCCTTGGGTTGAGTCCTCTTCTCAAGGTGCTCAGCAGACTCGACAGCAGCGCCGAAGACGGCGGTGGAGGAGTACAGACGTGAGAGCCCTGAGGTTGAACAACATCGCTGCCACGGGTCTCCATTCTCGATTTCCTCTGGTTTTATACCAAGCCAAGCCAGAACACTGGGTGTATTTTGTATTGACGGAGCGAAGGGCATAACAAAAAACATCCTCGAGTGGTCCACCGCACGGACATGGGGGGACTTAGCAAATGAAGACCACACTTGGCGGGATTCCATGGCGTGTGCATGTGCGTTTGGCGTTTCCCCGTA
>Ga0307516_10002839_pt1 | contig 22810 bp, 27 predicted proteins | sample 19_EM_MG_FD_203310 | JGI IMG/M metagenome (GOLD analysis project Ga0307516, IMG submission 203310) | Populus trichocarpa ectomycorrhiza microbial communities from riparian zone in the Pacific Northwest, United States - 19_EM | ecosystem: Host-associated > Plants > Roots > Unclassified | place... | reverse complement strand
ACACCCTTCCACCCCCCATCCTCAATGTCCGGAGTACACCATGCCTTCTTCATCGCCGGGCACCTTCCCCTTGAAACGGCGTTCACAAAGAGAGTAATATAATTGATTTCGTGTATAAAAAATGACCCGTTCCGTCTTTATACGGGTAACGGCCGTACAAATACCCCGTACCGTCCCGTCACAACCTCAGAAGATCAATCGTACGGTACGGTTACGGGTGTCCCATCACCCGTATAGGCGCTGTGACCATACGGCCGTATACCGTCGACGGTACGGTGCACAGCCCTAGGCTACAGCAATGCCGCAGGTCCGCAGCCGAAGCAGTCGGGCTCAGGCACCCAGGCTTCAAATCCAGATTCTCTCAGACATCAACCCATGATCCTGGACGGTCCTATGAACCCCCGCTACGACAAATCTCCGTGACAGCTTGCCAAGGTTTTTCCGCAGGGATTCGTCGTCCACCCTCGCAGAGCCTCAATGACGTCCGCCACTGCTCGTGTGCGGAGTTTCATCCGCGTGTCCCCAGATCACTGGATGACTGGACAAATTCGTCCTTGTGTGAAGCCTGAGCTTCAAGAAATCTCACTGACGTTCTCTTATTATTGCACTCGGCGACATTAGACGGATCAGGTGGGCCGAGTGGGAGAATGAGGTTGTAGGATTAACAGATCGGGCCCGAATGTCGGGTGGCTCATCAGCAAGGGTGTCATTGATAGAGTTTTCTCAAAACATCGAAAACGCCAGACTCGAGACCTGGGGCGCCTAACATGCAGTCCTACGTCTTTGACTTCACATCTCACACCTCGAAGTTCGCGCTCGGAGTATCCGTCGTGCTCTCGTCCGTCTATTTGATCAAATCCATCAAGTATCGCGCCACGCACAAGTTGCCTCCTGGGCCCAAGGGTATCCCCTTTTTCGGTAACCTTTTCCAGCTGTCGACGACTCCGTGGAAGGAGTTTGAGGTCTGGAGAAAACAATATGGAAAGTCAACCCCAAACTCCTCCCTGTACCTTTGAAAACTGATTTCTCCTTCTACGACAGATTCCCTAATGTACATCACGGCCGCAGGACAAGGCATGCTCGTCCTCAACTCCCACAAGGCTGCGAATGATCTTTTAGATCGTCGGGGGCACATCTACAGCGATCGTCCTCGTTTAATCAGTAAGTCCTGGTGTCACAGTCCTTGACGTCCACTTACCGCGTTCGGTTTTCAATCACCAGTGGCTAACGAGTTACTTACTCCTGGTCTCAATTTGGCGGTGGCCAGGTACGGTGAAGTGTGCGTGCCTTCTTTTCCTTGTCTTAATGTAGACCCATAACCGTTCTACAGCTGGCAGAGAATGCGTCGCGCTGGTCATGAGGCGTTCAATGCGATGTCTCACGACGTCGAGTTTTACCCTACTCAAACCAAGGAAGCCGTGTTGTTGACCGATGGTCTGCTACGCAACGACGGTGGCTGGGAAGGTGAACTGCGTCGGTGAGCACGTATATTGACCATTCGGAAACACCGCTGAAACGTATACAGAGCAGCGGCGTCCACAATTCTTTCCATCATATACGATATCCCAACTGTTTCCTCCGTCGACGATCCTACAGTCACAGATATAAACAAGTTTACTGACGTATTGACCGATTTTTTAGTTCCAGGAAAATACCTTGTCGAGTACTTCCCATGGATGCTCTACATTCCCTCATCGTTGGCCAAATGGAAAAGGGAGGCGAGGGAAGCGTACCACTATTTTACCGGACTTTTTGAGAGCATGCTTCGGGATGTGCAACATCGAATCGTCTGTCCCCCCGAGCCGTCTTCTCGCCCGCTCTGATTCATTCATGTTGCAGGACCAAGGGGATGAACGCCCAAGTTTCGCTCGCACGTTGCTTCGCGAACAGGAATCTAAACGCCTGAGCGACACAGAAGCTGCATGGCTATCTGCTTCTGTTTAGTACGTTTGTGTTTCGTTTGCTGTTTCTTTGGACCCCTGACACTGAAACTCGACCCGCATAGTGGCGGAGGAGCCGTAACGGTGAGCCGTGGTCTTATAGAGGGTTTCGTGCCACCTAATACCTGCAGACCATCTCTTTAATGACCTGGTTCTTGCTTGCCATGATCGCATATCCAGAGAAGCAAAGGAAGTGCCAAGAGGAGCTTGAACGTGTCATCGGGCGATCTCGCATGCCTACACTCGATGATCAAAATAGCCTTCCCTACATCCGCGCTACAGTCCGGGAACTCCTACGCTGGAGACCCGTTGCCCCTGTCGGTGAGCATTGTCCAAGGATAAACGGTTACAAGCTAATTTTCCGCAATAATTAACGGTCTTCCACTATTCAAATGAGGTAACATTCCTGATCCTTGCACTATCCGTCATGGTGACAGCTCAGTGTAGGATGATTGGTACGAAGGGTACTTCATTCCCAAAGGCACGACTTGTCTAGCCAACGTCTGGTATGCTGTCTGTGATATTCTCCCCTTCATTTGTGAGATTAATACTCAATTGTAGGTGTTTGAATCGTGATCGGGCTATTTATGTGAGCTGTACCATCTCTCGTCCGCACCTTGCACTTCTCATCGATCATCAATTTTACGTAGGGAGAGGACGCGGACGATTTCAATCCCGACCGCTTCATCGACGAAAACGGACAGCTTACTTCTCCCTTGGCAGATACGAGGGGCGGTGTGTATTTCTTCCAGTATTGACCCATGTACGTTATGTTGATACTGTGCCTGCCCTTGTCCTTTCCCAGAAGGTGACCTTTCCCGCTCAACCCTCCTCACTTCCATACTCAAGCACGCATCATAAATGCTCACAGGACATGTGTCCTTTGTACGTTTTTCAAATATTGTTCGTCTCACTGCTCATGAAAGTTTCGCGAACAGGGCTTTGGACCCAGGTAATACTCCTTTATGCGACCAAGTATCCCAAACGTTTTCGTAATCCAGGTTTTTTTCCGCAGGATTTGCCTTGGACGGCGCATGGCTAATACCGTACTCTTCATCAACATCGCATCGATCCTCTGGTCAGCCAACATCTCCCCTGTAAAGGACGACGCGGGCAAGCCCATTATCCCGGACACTTTGGAAACTGTGAACTCTGCGGTGGTCGTGTGAGACTCACATTTTTCGTTGCTGGTTGAAACACTGAGCCCTCGCTCTGTTCTAGAAACCCTTTGCCATTTGATTGTGTGATCACACCGCGTTTCTCGGAAGCTAAGATGATTGTCGCTCGAACGAGGGAGTTACTGTAGTGGGAAGTTCCGACTGGCGCGTGGAAGCTGGACTCATGAAGGTGGACTTATTAAGTCAAGGGCAACGTTGCCCTTTAATCGTCTATGTATCAATGTCGATCCTATAAGCCTGCACTGGTGACGCAAATGTATGGGACAGGACACATGCAAGCACGCTTGTTTTTTGCCTCGTTGGAGTGTTGCCAAATGTTGCAAAGTACTTCTGGATGCAATCGCTTCAAGTGATATGCATCCAGATTCATCATTTAGTGAAGATAGAATGGACAACGTACTTGTACGTGTGGATTCAATTTCAGATCGGGATCGAGCTCGCAAGATGACTATGGAGTCTGATGCCAACGACAACAAATCATGAACTAGTTAGGTCATGGTGGAATCACCTAACGACGTTGCAAGCGACTGGCCAGTGCGATACGTATACAGGTATATGTATGCCGATAAACCGACGTCCGAAGTATACACATCACCATCCAAAAATCAAATCCGAAACCTGCCCAAACATGCCCTTCTTCGCCTCCCCCCCATGTGCATCTTGACCAACAACACCCCCAGGCGCGACGGGACCCCATCCGCGCAGCGGCCCCGACTGCTGCTGCTGCCCTTGTTGTTGCTGGGGTTGCCCATCCCGAGCCTGCCCCTGCCTCGGCGTCCCCGGTACATTCCGACGAAACGCCGACGACGAGGGTGCAAGCCGGATTGGCGTCCCGATAGGTGTCTGGACCTGCCCTTGCGCCTGTATTTTTGGTGGAGTGTCTGTTTCCATTGCATTGGATGCTGGGACTGAAGCGTCCGCGCCGGACGATGACGACGACGACGGAAAGGGTTCCATCGGGGTTGGGTCCTATGGTGGGTCAGTTTGTTTTAGAAAAGGCGGAAGTGAAAGGAGGATTACAGCATATTTGACACCGATCATCCAGCTCCCCCCGAGGACCTCTCCGTTCTTCCTGACGGCGCGCATCGCTTCTGTGGGGTCGTGGTACCCGATCCTGAAGCAGTTCTGGATGTCGACGTTCACGTCGGGCTGCGTGGCGGTGGAGCCAAGGGACTGGAAATATTCGACGGCAAGGCTGTATTTGTCGATTGGATATCCAAAGACGATGACATAGACGGGTTGTTGCTGTTGTTGCTGTGAGTGTTGACGATGGTGACTGGATGGCTGTTGAGGGGAGGAAGGATGAGGGCGATGGAGGAAGGATGAGTCAAGGGCGGCTGCCTATGGGTGAAGTGTTAGTGAGAAAGTGACATGAGAGAGAGACAACGTACGCGGAGTTTTATATGCGATGCAGGGCTGGCTGGCACCTGGTGTGGGATGTCAAACACGGAACTGGTTGGCGGTGCGTCCTCGTCTGCGAGCTTTTGGCGCTGTCTCCTTCATAGAAAGGCTTTATGGGTATCGGTTTCTCTCTTCGGAGATGGTGGGCTTGCCTCGTGCTTTCAAACATAGAGTCCATCCCAAAGTCCGCTGTAGATCCTCTTGAGAGCATCTGGTTTATCTTGGCTTTCGTTTGCACGATTGGTGGCTCATCCGGGCGCGTATGTGCGTTGTGTTGACCGCCGGGTGGGGAGGTCTGTTGACAACATCATGACTTGTCAATTGAGCTTTGTCAAGACTGGTAAACGCACATTATTTTGTGATGACTTTGAGGTAGAGACTGTCAGTCCAGAGCGGGCCACGGAGACAGAAAGGCACGAACCATTAAATAACCGGCCTGGTAATGGCCCCTCGACTGCGCGAGACTGTGGCTATCCGAAAAGGAGGTCGTCATCCCCGGCCCAGCGCCTCCCATCCCACTAGCTCCCATGCCACCAGCGCCACCGCCTCCACCACCAAATCCTACATGACCCGCTAGGCCGGAGCCAGGACCCGTACTCGTGCTCAAGCTGCCAGAGCCCCATGTGTGGAGATTAGGTGTCGAGGTAGAGTGCTGTGCGTGGGACGAGGACGTGGAAGAGTTGAGTGGCATGCCCGCTACGGTGAACGGTGAGGAATGCATTGTGGTGAAGGTCGAAGAGTGTTGTGCTTTGTTTGCAGTCTGGATATAAACAGATTCCGCGCATATAACAGTGTCGCTGCGCATTTTATGGCCTGCCGAGGCCCGGTACTGTCCCTACTTATACCACAGGCTGCGAGTGCTTGCTCCCTATCTCTCGTCCACCATGCCCCGCCAACGGACTCGTCTGGGGCCTTTTCGCTCCCTTCTGTTACTCTTGCCAGTCTTGATTGGCGCACCGTGGTTGGCCCTCAACCAGCATCATGGTTCGTATTGGTGGTGCCCTAAAAATATTTTCCTTGCTGCGTACTGAATTTCGTCCAACAGACCTTCCTGAACCCCTGACAGATTTGCAAGTCGTCGTTCTTTTTTTATCCTCGGACTATCGAATCCTTACCCTGTTCCACTCCAGATTCGACCCCCTCACCTCTCAACCCCAACTGTCAGAAGCCCAAATTTTATTTTACGCCAAATACCTCTCGGAAGATATCGGATACCGCACTGTCGGGACATATGAGCATGCCCTCGCAGACAAGTGGATGGTCGAGCAAGCGGAACTTGTGAAGCACATGTGCGAAGACGTCGTACGAAAATCCGGAGGGAAGAGGAAACTAGAATGCGAAGTCTGGAGGCAGGAAGGGAGCGGCAGCCATCGGTGTGTTTTCCCTACCCAGTCTCCACGAAAGGAAAAGTCTAAAATCGGTGTAGATTCGACATGATGGGCAAGCGGCTGTACAAAACCTACGTCAACGTCACCAACATCGTCGTCCGTATTTCCGATGGCACACCAGAATCGAAAGCCCACTCGGTCCTTGTCAACGCGCATCTAGACAGCACTCTTCCGAGCCCTGGGGCAGCAGACGATGCTTTGTCCGTCGGCGTGATGTTGGAGTGCATGCGTGTGTTGGTCCACACTGATAGCTGGGAGCCCAAACATGCCATAGTATTTTGTGCGTATATGCGTGCCGTTCGTTTATTTCCTTACTAATTTTCATGTATGCGCAGTGTTCAACCATGCCGAAGAGTCGTTGCAGGACGGTTCGCATCTCTTTTCGACTCAACATCCCGTTGCATCCACGTCCGTCTTTTTCAGACTTATTCCTTGTAACCCCTGCTCATTCATACTCCAGTGTCCGCGCTGTCATCAATCTCGAAGCCGCTGGAACCACGGGCCGCGAAATCCTCTTCCAGGCGACGTCAGAGGAGATGATTGAGGCTTACTCACATGTTCCTCGGTATACTCCATGCGTTTTGTTTTCTGGCCATCTATTAACTGATATGCAGGCCCTTTGGTACAATATTCGCCAACGACGTCTTCAGCTCCGGGATCATCCTCTCGGAGTACGTTTGATCTGTTGCCGCTATTGCTGCGCATATATTTGGTTGGTTATTTCGGCTTATTGCGTCTCTCTCATTTAGCACCGACTTTCGCCAGTTTGAACAGTACCTGAATGTAACTGGCCTTGACGTGAGCCCGCCTTTATACATCAAGCATGTAGAAGCACGTTTTTGACAGCGTCCATATATGTAGATGGCGGTCGTTGGGAACAGCTACCTGTACCACATGCGCAAAGACCTTGTGGAGAATATCCAACCTGGTGTTGCCCAGGTTCGTCTCCCTTCGCCTTTCTATTCCTTATCCAATTCTCACAAGCTGACCAGAACATGGCCATGAATACCCTCGCACTCTTAGTCCATCTCTCTACCTCGTCCACCTCGCCTTTGCCGACACTAACAACATATACCCGCCCCACGACGGTGTTTTTTTCATACCTTGGAGGTTTTTTTATCTACTCGTTCGCAACGGCAAAAGTACTCTATACCGTCCTTCTGGCTGCCTCCATCCTTCTCGTTTGGACACGTGGCGGGGATGGGGATCATCTGGATCGTGTCGATGGCAACGGGGATGCTCAGTTGAAGCACCAATCAAAGAGAAACGGAGTGTGGAGGTCACAACTGCAGGGGATGAAGTTTGTCCTCGCTGGGCTCGTCGGGTGTGTCCTATCGGCAAATGTGACAGCGTTGGTTTTGAAGTATGGGTTGGGGAAGGGTATGAGCTGGTTTGCAAACCCGATGGTGGCTGTGGGAGGATTTGGGTCTGCTGCGCTTTTCGGTGGGTCTGTCTTGCACAGTTCTTTTGGTAGGCTACTAAGGAAACGAATCGGATAGGTGCTCTCTTCTCCCAATTACTCCTCACCTCCGAGAATGGCGGCGTGGTGTCGGAACACAGCCTCTTCTCGTCTCTCGTCCTTATACAATCCTTCGCCGCTTTGGTTATACAGCTCATTGGTATTGGCTCCGCCGCGATATTTCTTCTCTCGGCGTTGCCGCTGTTCATCGCCCTCCTCCTCAATCCTCTGTTACTCTCTCTAGAAGGAGGCAGCCGCACTGGGGCACGAAATGAAATTGCATTGAGTACATATGCGTTGGGTCAAGCTTCGCCGTTGTTTTCGGGTGTCCTGCTTCTCATCCCCGTTGTGGAGGTTTTTGTGCCTTTAGTTCGTCCCCAACTTTTCACTCCTTGACATACCAGGGACTGACCACACTTTGCTTTCTGCAGACTGGCCGCATCGGTGCCGCCGCTCCTGCAGACAATATTATTGCTTCTATCGTGTCTGCTATTGGTGCTCTCGCCCTCCCCCTTGTCATCCCGTTCGCACACCGCTTTAGGCGCAGGACGCTTAAAGGTGTGGTGGGTGTTGTGGGTGTTGGCGTTGTGGGTGTTGTTGCGTGGATGGCTGGGAGAGATGTGTTTGACGATATGCATCAGAAGAGGGTGTTTGTGTTGCATCTTGAGAATGTATGTCTTTTCAACCGGTTTGATAAAGGACGAGGCTGACATTGGGGAATTATCTTGCAGATTACCTCGAGTGAACGACACATGCACATCGCTTCGGCAGACGGTGCACCAGGTTTCGAGAGTTTTGTGAAGGATATGATAGATGAATTTGCGGCTCCTCATGTAAGAGGGCAAGCAGATATACTTGTGCCCGTGGTTATGGATGAATATACTTCCGATTGGGATATCATATACCCTTTTTCTAACGTATGTTTGTTTCCTTTCTCTTCCATCATGCATCCGCTTATCATTCCGTTGCATAGTTCCTGACGTCGTACAAAGTACCTCTCCCTGTTGACCCGGGATACGTCTCCCCATGGACGTCGAAGGAGGTGGCGGACCAGGGATTTTTGGTCATCGCGGTCGTAGATGTGAAGGACCTTGTGGCTGGGACGCGAAGTCTAACGTTGCAAATCCATCATCCGGGGCTTATTTGGACTGGTATGTTTTATTTTACTTGCCTGAATGCCTCCCATCTTAAATCTGCCGAAACCAGTCATTGCGTTCGACGCACACGTCCTGGAATGGAACCTGGATGACAACCCTCCAGATGAAGATGCGCGACACCATGTGCGAGAAGCATCATTTTATGGGATGAACACGTGGACGCTGGATCTTGTGATCAAGCTTCCGCCATCCGGGGAAGGGTTGTTGGTGAACTTCATTGGGTTGCAGGAGAAGGGGATGTGGCCTGCGAAGAGGGCGGTGAAGGCGGAAGGAGGGGTTGCGATGGAGGTCTTCGAGGCGATGGATGCGTGGGTGGACGAGAGGACGGGTGGGAGGGTGGATGCGATGTTGGTTGGGGGAGTTGCCGGAGCTGTTTGGGTTTGAGCTTGGGTTTGTTGAGTGTATGCAAACTTCGCGGGTCAACCTATCTATCCTATCCTGTACATGTCATGACATGTTTCTCACCAGATCGCCGGACCAAATGACAGGGGTTCCGAGTCTTCCGTGTGCCTCGCTCGCGGGCGCCGATAGAAACGTGTCTCAAACGTGTCCCTGCATGATCGATTGATCAGTTGACCGTAAAACGAAGTTCCACTTGGAAGAATCTGGCTCAATGTTTGTCTTTGACATACCCAACTCGTGGACTCAATTGTGCGCCTGGATCGTGGGACCCAAACCGGCATACTACTCTATCGGGGCACACGTTCATGATTCTCGCTTGGATCCTTGACGCCCCGATGTCACTGTCCGGTTAAATCGTGTCCTTTTCTTCCAGGAATGTCTGTCGCCCTCATAAAATGACGTTCTGTCTTGAAACTCTCCGTTCACTTTCCTCTCGTCGTCTCCTCGTTCGGCCGCCACGACGTTCCAAGATGCCTCCTGCGTACAAGTTCAGAGTCGTCATTTGGTGAGATCTCATACGTCATGCTTATTGTCCGTGTTCTCATCCGGCTTCGACGAAGTGGGGCCGGAATTGCGGGTTTGACCGCTGCGGGTGAGTTTCTCTCCCGTTTCTCTTTATGATGCCATCATCTTATGGGTGTATATCAAAGTGGCATTGGCAAACTTTCCTAATATCGAGGTTGAGATATTCGAAGCTGCGGTTCAGCTCGCTGAAGTCGGTGCAGGGATGGGTGTTTTTCCTCGTGAGTTTCCGTGCATGTTGTTCATGTTGTTCCGAGTCTTATATATGTCGCAGGCCCATGGGAGATCATAAAACGATTGGGACTTGAAGAAGATTTGCTCAAATCGTGCGAGCAAAAGCCACACAAGGGACCAGGTCTGACTAGCGTTTTCCAAGCATTCCAAGCCGTGCTCATCCGTCGATTTTCCAGTCCCTTCATTCAGGTACCGGAAAAGCGACCAAACAGAAGGTCTCGACTTTTACACGCTCATCACAAACGGTAATTATCCAGCACTTGCTTGGATACTCTACCGGTCCAATAAATGCTTATCCGCCGCCCCTGTCTTCTCAGGTCGCCTCATTCAGTTCCACCGTGCCGACTTCCAAAAAGTGCTTCTGAGAAGGCTTCCCAAATCATGTAAAACGCATTGCTCGAAACGCCTTCGGTTTTACTCGCAGCGACGGTCAGGCCCCATTGAGCTTCTGTTCGAGGACGGATCAACGACCACTTGCGACTTGCTCATCGGCGCAGACGGTCTAAAATCCGCGGTGAGAAGGGCTTTTATGGGGGAGAAGGCCAAGGTGGCTCGGTCAGAGGGGAGGATGCCCGAGGCAGCTGATCTTCAGGCGTCGATTGAACCTACGTGGAGTGGCACTGTCGCTTACCGGGCTTTAATCCCAGCCGAGCGATTGAGGGCCCAGGCCCCTAATCATCCCATCTTTACACGACCGACCCAGGTCCGTGCCTCTTTCCGTGTGATTAACAGGGGATGCTGACTCGTCAGCTTTGAAGTACTTGGGGAAGAATGGGGTAAGGCGATTTGAACCCCTGCTATCGTCACGAAGTGATTGATCTGCAACTCCCCTAGTATATCATCGCGTATCCCATCACTCATGGCAAGTTTATCAACTTTGTGGCGTTCTGCACAAGGCATGATCTCGAAAGCACTGTTTTTGATGGACCTTGGACTTCGACGGCTGAGACGTCCGAGTTTGCGAAGATATTTGGGGATTGGGAGCTGGAGGTTCAGCATCTTATCAAGGTCAGACTCTTCAATGAATGGGTAAGGCTCGCGCTCATAGGGGAAACTTTGATTTTCCTTCCTACATAGTGTGTAAGCAAGCCGCTTCGGTGGGCAATCCACACCGTAAGGCCACTGGATTCTTTCATTTCGGGGCGGGTAGTGTTGGTCGGGGATGCGGTAAGTTTTTTTTTCGCCTCGGAAATTGAGAATTCCTTATCATGACCATCATCTTTATACAGGCGCATGGGATGACGCCACACCAAGGGTCTGGCGCGGGTCAAGCCATCGAGGTATTGCACAATCCTTCTGTTACTGTAGCCTTTCAGTTCGTTGACCGCCCCTTTTTGAATTCAAAGGACGCTTATATCCTAGCCACTATCTTGGGACACCCCTCCACCACGCGTGAAACATTGGAGAGGTCACTCGACGTCTTTGATCGTGTCCGTCGGCCGCTCGCACTCCAAGTGCAAGAGAAGTCTCGACTGAACGGCCAGAGGTTCAGCTTTCACAACTGCGGTTTTGATCATCTATCGAAAGAAGAACTTTCTCGCCAATTGTCCTCTTTGAGCGAGGCGTTTACGAGGACGTGGGAGTGGACATGGACGACTTCGATAGATGGATCGGTCCACGAAGCTTTACGTATGTTGGAATCGCGCTCATCATGACATTTGAACTTTGTCAGTTACATTACAATTTCGATTAAGAGATACCCATATCTAACGCTGACGGATTTTGTATTTAATATCGCAAAGGAGGTGGTACCGAGTCAATATATACCAATGTATACCCCGTCAAGTACTCATGATAACGAAGGTTAAAGAGCATGGTCCTGTCCATCGCGCCGAGGAACAATAGAAAAGTAATAAGAAAGTTGAATGAACGATAAAATATACTTGTTGTTTGAATGCTTGGGATCAAGAAAAAGTCGCAGGGATGTATCAAACCAACGTGGCTTTGATCAAATCTGCAGCTCGCTCGGCAACCATGTAGATTGGCGCAGTTGGGTGTGCGTTGGGAACGTAAGGCTTATGTGAATTGAGTGATTCAACTCGAAGAAGGACAGCAAAAAAGGCTCACAATGACAGAAGCATCAACGATTCTCAAACCTTCAACGCCTTTGACCTTCAAGTTAGGGTCGACGACACCCCATTTCGCGCCGATGGGCGACATGGAAGCTGTTCCGACCGGGTGGAAGACCGTACTTGCATTGGTACGGATGTACTGCTCGTAGTCGCTGTCGGTGGTGAGGTTGTGGTAGGGAGAGAGCACGTATCCCTTCCAAGGCGACGCGGACACGAAGGTCCTGGAGTTTTTAAGTCCGACGACCAAAGTGTGGAGGTCGAATGGGTTGCTCAAGTAGTTGGGGTTGATTGCAGGCTGAATGAAAGGGTTGGCGCTGGTGATGTTGACGGAACCATCTGGTAGACCGGTTCATTCAAGATCTACTTTTGTTTGATCTTAAGGGAAGGACGTACAAGATGCGGGAGTGATAAGGTTGGTTGTTATACTCATGAAGTTACCGGTCGCAGGATAGCTTGACGCCAAAGGACTTACGAAGAAGTTCTGTAAAAGCGTTGAGAATCCATGATCTAGAAGGAGGACATTGAAATTGGTTTACGTGAAATATGAATTCGTAGTGCGCAGAGTCCAAACCAGGGGCTGGGTCAGGGGTAGTTTGGAAGATGGGATCATCGCTCGGAAGACGAAGCCAACCAATTGTGTTGCACACGTCCGCCGCAAGGGGGGTAGACTTGTTTTGCTGCCATGCTGCTACATTTTGCTGAAAAACCACTGGGTTCCGGAGGACTTCGTCAAAGGTCTCGGTGCTGTTGACAAAGAACGGATTTGTGACCAGAATGTGGTCAGTCATGTTCTGCCCCACGGACGGATTATGGAGGATGGTTTTGATTCCCAAGGGAGTGAGCACAGCCTTGTCGCCAATTCCAGATAGCTGGAGGAGGGCCGGTGTGCCCAATGACCCCGCTGACAGCACGATTTCGCGCTTAGCCTTTAATATAAAAGGGGTGGCTAAGGAAAGGGTGCCGAATTAGGCTTCATTCCTCAGAACAGGGAATTGACATACATGTAGCGCTCTGCTGCACTTGAACAGCGTGGAATGAAGGCTTTCCACCGACAAATCCAGTCTGTAATAGCTTCGTAGCTTGAGTACTGACGAGAATATCCAAATTAGCATTAGGAACCGTGGCCTTTGGCAACATGTAGCCGGTGGCAGAACTGCTTCGGGTTCCGTTTCCTATGGCAGCAAAAGAATAACCTGGGTTTACGGAGATCAGCTACAGCTCATATTAAGTTCACCTCAAGTCTTACCGATGCCAACAACCCTTCCGCCGATGGTATCGTTCGTGAACGGGAATAGGTCAGGCATTTCTTGGGTAGTTGCGATGACTCTGGATTCGATAGGCGACGGGAAACCGTACAAGCTGACGTCGACGGCACCGGTTGTGGAGTGAAGCGAAGGGTCAAACTCGCCCGTTGTATCGTGACCGTCGACTGGAGGAACGAGCTTTTCGGTCTGGCGAAATTGCGGAAGTCAGAGACAGAGACAGGTTGTCAATCCCCATGTCGAATTCGCATACCTTCAAAGCATACTGGAACATATTGTCCCAGCTCCAGCCCGGATCGCCGGAAATTTTGGCGTAAAGGTTGAAGTCATCGGTAGAGCCACGTCCGTACACCATGTAATCTGAGAGGATGTTTATTAGTTGAAAGGAGGTTAGAATATAGGTGTGGACATTTCACGTACTGACGGATGTAGATCCTCCTAGGACTCTGCCACGGGGGTAAGGTATCGAGCGGCCGTTGTAGCCGGGCTGATTTGTAGTCGTGTAATTCCAATCATAGAGTGTATGAGGTGTGAGGGTTGGACCGATGAGGGGTATTTCGATCTGTTGAACCCCTTGGCTCCTAAGCCGAACATATGCATGAGGTGATGATCACGACGATAAGGCTTCTAAAGCACTCACGACACACCAGCCTCGACGACCAGAATTTTGATATTTGGAATCTCGGCAAGGCGACCGGCGACCGCGCCTCCACCTGCGCCGGATCCTATGACGATGTAGTCATAGGTCGTGGTCTTCAATTGAGTAGGACTAGTATACACCGCCGCCATGGAGGACCGCATTACGGCAGAGAGGAGGACCCATTGCAAGATACCTTGAAACTTCATGATGGGAATTGTTCAACTCGAACAAAGCAGATTTTATACCTGGGTACCAGGTCTCTGACTGGAATATGATAGGGCCGACGTTTCATGAGGTCCGGACGTGAGCCCCCTGCCTTGAACAGCAATAAGAGTCGATATGCATCATACGCAGACCAAACCTGAGGCCGTACCCGAGGTAAGCAAGCTCCAAATGGTCTTCAGTGGCGTTCTCAGAAAGGAGCAGGAAAGAAATATTCAGTTCCTGTACAAGTCGGCTGTTGGAAGGACTCGTTGTCAAATCAGGTTGGAGGTAGAAGGCTGAACAGACGCTAGGAACCGCAATTTGAACGGGTAAATCATGATAGTCTTGGCTGTGCCGATCACGGTGATTTCGTACATGAAAATCGGCAAGTATGTCAGCGCCGGCCGCCGCGTGCACCTAGAGATTATCTTTTAGATATATTTGCGGGGAATTTCGGAAGGGAGTTTGAACTTTGATGGTGGGTGGACTGTGGTCCGAGAATCCTACAATTGACTGTCGTTTTCACTCCAATCTGGAGCAAGTGTCTCGCAGATAGAGGATTGATCATTGCATGGATGACCAGGCACGCGGCTCCATGTACAATAAGCCAATTGAACCGCCTTGACTTATTGAATGAACAAGCGAACTTCCGGACGTGATGGGATCCCAGTTTTTGATCGCGGCCTTTTTACTCCGAAGCGGCAGGCCGCGGCAGGCGTGGCCTCCGAGAAATGCGGGAGAGCTCAAATAATGGGTTTCTCGCTGGCAAAAAAAAAGAAAATGGGTGTATTGGATGAGGAAGTGGGTGAATCACGTCTGACCCAAGTGCTGACCACAACACCATCAACGATACTTAATACAAACCACTTCCTCTGTGACGAGCATCAACACCCGGAGTCAAGGCGATATTACCATATGGCATTGGTCTGGTCAAAATTGATGAATCATGAAGCTCAATGGGGGCAGGTGGCCTGTATCAAGTTCGTTTCACTCACGTCGGAGAATCATTGGTGGCAACTACCGACAACCCTTTTATTTCTATCATAGTATCAACATACTGTTCTACTTTCGACCTCGGAGCCCGCGCCGCCCTGGTTCATCATTACCTCCAGAGCTGGCAACAGATTCTCTGTTCCTGAACGGGACGAGGTAAGTAAATCCCGTTCGTTTATTAAAATTAGACGCGATGATCAATTGCACACCAAAAGGTAGCTGGGCGCGGTGACCGAAAACCGAAGTGAAAGTGCTTCGTTCCCCTGTGGATGCGTGCGTAATGCGTCGGACGCCTTTTCACCGACTCTCTCGGTAATTCTGCTCACGTCAGCTCTTAAGTTTCGCCGCATCCGACAACTAGTTTGTCTTTGAACTTGAATGGACACCACACGACGTTGTAGAGCCTGCGTTCTCACCTTAGTCGGTCTTGAAAGGCGTATCTCAGGAGATTGTCAGATTTGGACAACGTTGTGTTGCACTGCCATTGCCAAGTCTTGACTTTATATGCGGTGTTAACTCCGAACTCCGTCGGACTAGGAAAAGTAACAACTGCTTTCTATCAAGGAGCAACACATAATTATAAGGCACTCAAGGTCATTCCATTGGTTTTAAATATTATTCCATTTTTAAATAGATAAACTGATATAACTATTAGATTCGTAGCTACTATAATACTTTTAGGCTCACGCTTGGGGCTTCGACCAAAAGTCGGCCAAGCGCGCGACGGACGGACCAGCCGTCGGAGGAGGAGGTTGCTGAGTGGGGGCGGGAGCGTCGGGATGTCGGTTGCGTCGGTGTTGGCGGCGGTACCGAGCTGGAGAGGGAGGTGTCGTTGTCGTTGCGGGAGGAGTTGATGAGGGTGGAGCTGGGGCAGGTGGCGGAGGAGCGGCTTGACGTGGCGAGACCGGAGTCGCGGGGTCCCATGGGAGGTACGAGCGCCGTCGATGGTGCGCGAGGGATGGCGTGCGAGGCGAGGCGAGGGATGGTGGGAAGCGTGGCGGGATGGTGGGAGGTCCAAAGGGACTTGGTGCAAAGGCCTAAAAAGAAGTCGTCAACATCGATCATGGAACTGCGAGGCAAAATGGATAACTCACCGAAGATGCCACCCTACCACTCCCTGAGTTCACCCTTCCCTCTGCCGTGCCGAAAACCGGTCGAAGTTGGACCCTGGGGAGGTTGAATGCCGGAGGAGTCGTGGTCGGCGTCGTGCTAATCGGGTTTGTTAGCGCGATTTTGCGGAGCTGGAACTTGGGCAGCTCGAAACGAGGGACGGTGGGGGCTCCGGCGATGGGGACTGATCTGAGGTCGCCGAGTGCGCCGGCGAGTTCTGGGGAGGTTGGGACCCACCCAGGAATGGCAAGGCGGCCGCGGCGACGAGAGGTGTTTTCATGGGGTGATGTGGCGGGTTGAGCATTAACCCCTTGACGCCCGCCTGCGAGGTCATTTGCGGTCGGAGCCCAGCCAGAAGTGGAACGATCACTGGGAGGACGAGGTGGGGTCGTATGATGTTCGAGAGCCTGCTCGTTTCGTTGGGTCATCGCCCCGCTTTTGTCAACCGTGGCGGCCTTGGGACTTTCCTGTGCCGCAGGACCTCCTTGCACCTGTGATTGTCCCTCGCTGCCATTGGCCTTTCTTAAAGCTTCTGCCTGCCTCGCCTCCCTCCGAGCATGCCTAGCTTCAGTCCAACGCCGCTGCGCCTCCAGATGAATCTCCTCCGAGTAGTCCCAATCGTCCACGTCGATTCCGCCGTTTTCTGGTTCCCATTCTTGTTCCTCCGAGTAGTGCCGATCGTCCGCGTCGACCCCGCCGTTTTCTAGTTCCCCTTCTTGCTCCTCCTCAGGCGATCCGCTCTCAAGAGAGACCTCCGAGTCAGGAAGACTTGACGCGTCCCAGAGATCTTGACACCAAGGCACCGACGAGTTCCTGACCGCTTCCATGATCGTGGCGACATCTTCCGCTGGCAACTCTCCCCCGTCCCACGTTTCGAAGAAATCAGGCTCCTCCGCCATTTTAGCCGGCGAAGATGGGAAACGAGTACGCGAGGACGCCCCGATTCCGGCGACGAATTCCTCGTAGGATATTTCCCAGTCCATGCGCTTCTTGGGTTCCACCAGCAAGTTGACGTTGACACCCTGTTCTTCGTCCTCCTCGTTCTCCCAAGGTTGTAACCCCTTCTCAGCCTCCTCTCCGCTCTGCATCAAACCTTTTCCAGAAAAGTCGGCATCTATCTGAGATAGGGAAGGTATCATGATCTCTCTGCCTACACCGATCTGAGGAAAGCAGGCGTGAATGAGTGCTCGGGCGATCTTGACACATCAAGATAACTCACCAACGCATCGTGTCCTTCCCAATCCTCATGATTCTCGTCGCCCTCCTGTCCGCAGTCCTTCCTCTCATCGTCGAGCTCACCCAGCACATCTCCGAGATCGTGGTTGTTGTCCCAGGAAGTGTCCAGTGCCGGCAATTGGGATTTTGTATGAAAGTCGGGAAGGGACAGCGTTGAAAGGTTGTTCATGAAAGAAGGCAATTCGATGTCGTTTTCATCACCGTGGTGCTTGCCGTTGGATCGGAATTCCTGATCCCCGTTCCCGTCCGATTCTCCGTCCTCGTGGGCTTCGGACTCGACCTTTTCTTTGGCCTTTGCTTCCAAAAGCTCTGTCGACCCGTTCTCCTCGTCCCAGGGTTGCAACGCCCGCTCAGCCTCCTCCCCACTCAGCATCAAACCTTTTCCAGAAAAATCAGCTTCCATTTGAGACAGGGACGGCATGATCGTCCCTCGCTCTACATGGGTCTGAGGAGAGTGGGTGAGAATGAGTGCCGTTGGCGTTCGCGGTGAATCAAGTTAGCTTACCAGCCCGTCTCGTCCTTGGTCCTCTTCTTTCTCGTTGCCTTTCCTTTCGTTGTCGAGCCCACCTAGCACGTCTCCATGATCAGTCCGGCTGGGTTGACGATCGTCCCGAGAATTGGATGGTACTAGCAATGACGACTTGGTGTAACTGAAGCCTGGCAGGGACGGTGTTGAAAGGTCGTCCAGGAACGAAGGGAGTTCATCGTCACTTTTCGGCCCGTAGTTGCCTTCTTCGTCGTCGTCGTCGATGCTCGCGTCCTCGAGGTCACCCAACACATCTCCATGATTTGTGCATGTCGTTTGACAAATGTCCCGGGAAACGGCTAGTGATGGCATTGGCGTGGGGTGGAAGCCAGGGAGGGACGGCATGGAAAGTTCGTCCATGAAAGAAGGGAACTCGAAGTCGCTTTCATCACCGTCGTTCTTGCGTTTCGGTTGGAGCTCCCGATCGCCGTCCTCGTTTTCTCTCTCCTCATGAACTTCGGTCCCGACTCTTTCTTTCGCCTCTTCTTCCAAAAGCTCCATGGACTCCTTCTCCTCGTCCCAAGGTTGCAGCGCCGTCTCAGCATCTTCCCCGCTTTGCATCAAACCTTTCCCAGAAAAGTCCGCTTCCATTTGAGATAAGGAAGGCATTATCGCCCCTGGACCTACATGAATCTGGGAGCGCGGGGAGAATGAGTACCGTTGGCGTTTGCGGTGAAAAACTGGCACGGTAACTTACCGGCCCATCTGGTCCTTGCTGTTCCTCCTCGTTATCGTTGCCCTTCTCTCCACGATCGTTGTCGAGTCCATCCAGTATATTTTGGTGAGCCGTTGAACTGGTTTGACCATTGTCCCGAAAATCATCTGGTGCAGGCAATGACGATCTTGTGTAAAATCCAGGAATGGAGGGCGTTGAAAGGTCGTCCAGGAAAGAAGGCAACTCGTCATGACTTTTCGGCCCGTAGTCGTTTTCCTCGTCGTCGCTACCGATGTCGTTCTCGAGCTCACCCAGCACATCTCCATAATCCGTGGGGGTCCGAGTCGTGCGATTGTTGTCCCAGGAATCAGCTGAAGCTTTCAATTGAGACCTCGTGTCAAAGTCCGGAAGATCTGCAGGCGTCGAACGTTCGTCCAGGAAAGAAGGGAGATCGTAGTCGCTCTCTGTGTCGCCGCGCTGGATCTTGTCCTTGGCCTCTTCGTTTTCCTTGCAGTCTCGAGCGTCACTCTCGTTCTCTCCCTCGTCGTATACCTGGATTTCCGATTCTTCTTTCGTCTTCTCTGTCAAGAGCTCCTCGAGTGGTTCCTCGTCCGCGCTGGTCGCAGCATCTGCAATATCTTCTTGTGTGCCATGGTAGACGTCTTTTTGCATATCCTCATCGGGCTCGTCGCCATGATCTTGCATCACCTTACAGACGTCCTCCGGGGAAACCGACGGCTGGAAATCCTCCTGCTCCTCCTCCTTGCACCCCTCGTCATTCTCTTCGCTCGTCACATCTTCGTCCGCAATATCTTCTTGAGTGCCTTGGTCGACGTCTTTTTGCATATCCTCATTGGGTTCGTCGCCATGATCTTGCACCACCTCGCAGACACTCTCCTCTGGGGAAACCGACACCAACAGCTGGGAATCCTCCTGCGCTTCCCCCTCGCACTCTTCGTCCTTCCCTTCGCTCGTCACATCTGCCCCCCTTGTGTCCTCCATGGTCATTTCCCTCGTTTCATCCCACAAGGCAGCTTCTCCCTCCTCTTCATCTTCGTTCTCCTCGATCATCTCCTTGTTCGCACACACCCCGTCTTCGTCTTCATCTTCCACGTTATCCTTGTGACACGGCTCCACTGTCCCCTCTCCATATACCTCAATCCCATCCGTCCACCCCTCTTTCTGCGATCCCTCACCTTCATCTCCCTCCTCATACGCCTCCTTCGAGTCGGCATCTTCTTCAATCTCCACAAGCGACTCCCCATCAATCACGTCATCACCCGAGTAGATCTGTTCCTGTTCCTGTTCCTGGTCTTCTTCTTCCCTAATTTGACTCTTCCCCAAGGAGATTTCCGATTCCTCCATTCGGTCTTCATCGTGTTCTTCCTCCTCCTGCTCGACATTCTCCTCCTGCACGTCTTCTTCAAAATCCACGTCCTCGAACCCGTCCACCGTCTCCGCGTTATCGCCAGAGTCGAGCTGTTCTTCTTCTTCTCTAGCTTGAAGCTCCTCCAAGGACATTCCCGAATATTCTCGTCTGTCTTCTTCGTTTTCGTCTTCTCCCTCATCCACGATCTCCACATCCTCTTCTTCAACGTTGCACTCCACTGTTTCCACCCACTCCGCTGCCTCCAATCCTTCTCCTTCGTCTCCCTCCACACCTTCCAGTTCTTCCTCTGTCACTTCGCCATATTCTTCAATCCCCAGCACCGACTCGGGCGACCAACCCCTATAGACCACGTCACCGCCAGATTCGACCTCTTCCGGTTCTCCTTGAAGCTCCCCCAATGACATCGTGGAACGTTCCCTTCTTTCTTCATCCACACCTTCCTCTCCTGCGTTGTCTTTTTCCATAAGCGGGTCTCCCATTGACAATCTCCCGGACACACCTTTGAATTCGCCCTCGCCATGCTCAACCTCCAGCTCATCCCCCTTCGGACTTTCAGCTCCTCGCAACCCACCGCTCAGGTTCATGCGCTCCCAATGCTCGTAACCCCCCGCTTCCTCCTGCACCCTCAACCAGTCCTTCACCCGTTGCGTGACGTCAACTTTGAGCCGCATCCCTCCTGTGGTGTCCCCAGCTTCATCAAATCCGACAGACCGCCTGCCCCTCGCACTCTTGATACTTTTGAACCCGTCACCGTTGGCCTCCTCCTCGTACACCGCGATGGGGACGCTCGTTCCAGCAACCAACCTTTCTTGTCCACTCCCGCCCTGTGCGACCTGGCGAGACGAAGAAACCCCAGCCTTCTCCTGTGGCCTGGCGAGAAACGCTTTCATAGAGTCGTCCACCTTCCTGGCGCCTTCCATGAAGTCCGCGAACAGGCTCTCGCGTTGTGGTCCGCTGTGGAGTTCTGCTTGCCAATCCCACGTCGGTTCTTCTTGTTGGCCTTCGTTATTGTTGTCCTCAGGGAGAGCGGCGGGGAGTGACAAGAACCGGTCGACGGTGGAATCTTCATTCGGGGGGGTGTCCTCGGCGTTCTGAACTGGTCGTCTTTCCTCGCTTTCCGGTTGAATATCTTCTTCTTCTGAGCGTTCACCGGGTCCGTCCACGCGAGGAAGGTCGAGCATATTGTCCAAACCACCTACCATCCTCCCCGTCTCCTGCGCTCTTGGGGCCCTGCCTGACAAGTGCACAAAACCCGCTGCCACCAAACCCAGAAGAACGGCCGCTGCCATCTGGATCCACTGGTCTTCCCCCTCCCGGGTCCGTCTCGTCCTTTCCGCTCGTGCTTCGCGTCTCCTCCTTCTTTCTTCTCTTGCGCGTCTCCTTGTTTCTTCCTGTGATGGGGTTTCCCACTCCCATCTAATCTCCGGCGCAGCAATCACCCTCCCACCCCTGACCATACCTATCTGCACCTCCCGCCGCGTCGTGTCCCGGTGAGCGACTTCGTCAACCACCCCGTTCTCCTCCAGCCTCAGCGTCATCCTCCACGCCGGTACGCTTAACGTCGACCGCTCCAGCACGCCTGTCGTCTCCCGCACAAAGTCGTACCCCACCAACGTCATTTCATCCCACCCGTCGTCCTCTTGTTGATCTTGCTGCTGCTGTTGCTGTTCGTCGTCGTCAATTCGCACCCACCTGTGCCCAATCTCCGGCGCAGCGATCACTCCGTCCCGCATCATGCCCACCACTACCTCGCGAGGCGTCATGTCTTGGCCCAACATTGCCTCCGGGTCGTCCACCAGCATCAACGTCAACTCCCACTCTGGCACGCTCACCGTCGACCCCTGCAGCAAGCCCCTTGTCTCGAACACGAACTCGACTTCAACCCGAGGAGGCGGCATCACTTGTGCTTGTTCTTGCCCTTGTTGCTGTTGTTGTTCGTCGTCGTCAATTGGCACCCACCTGTGTCCAATCTCCGGCGCAGCGATCACCCCGTCCTGCATCATACCCACCACTACCTCGCGAGGCGTCGTGTCTTGGCCCAACATTGCCTCCGGGTCGTCCACCAGCATCAACGTCAACCCCCACTCTGGCACGTTCACCGTCGACCCCTGCAGCATGCCCCTTGTCTCGATCTCAAACTCGACTTCAACCCCAGGCGGTGGCGTTGCTTGTTGTTGTTCTTGCCCTTGTTGCTGTTGCTGTTCGTCGCGCACCCACACTTGCCCAATCTCCGGCGCAATCATGACTCCGTCCCTCGTCAGACCCACCACTACCTCGCGAGGCATCGTGTCTTGGCCCGACACAGCCCCCAGGTCATCCACCATCAACGTCAACCCCCAGTCTGGCACGCTCAAAGTCGATCCCTGCAGCACGCCTCTCGTCTCGAACTCGAACTCGACTTCAGCCCCAGACGACGGCGTCACTTGTTCTGGTTCTGGTTCTGGTTCTTGTTCCCCTTGCAGCGTCGTCATCCCATCCACAACTCCTCCTCCTCCTCCTACCTCTTCCAGACTCACCTCACCCAAGTCGGTCCTCGCCCACTCCCAATCAAGTTCGGCTGCCTTGATGACCCGTGCGTCCTCCGTAAGACCTACCGCGACTGTGGTGTGCGCCAAATGTACATCTTCCTCGAGCTCTAGAGCGATTCCCCAGGCGGGGATGTGGAGGAGGCGGTCTCGGACGGTGCCCATTGCGGCGTCGATGAAGCCGTTTGCGACCTTCCATTGTTCGAGATTGTATTCTGTAGGGGTGGTGGTAGCTGGGGCTGTGTCCCTTGGCGGTGGTGGTGGTGGTGGTGGTGGTGCGGGTTGTACGGGCGTGGGTATGGGTGAGAGCGATGTGGGGTGGGTTGCGGTTATTGTTATTGTTGCGGGCGATGTTGATGTTGCGGGCGATGCCACTTGTGGTGGTGGTGGTGGTGGTGGTGAGCATGGGTCCGTTTGTTCACCTTCGTCTACCGCTGCGAGCGAAATTTCTGCTTCTGATACTCTTTCCTGTGATGGCGGTGTTGGGGTCAGCAGAGATAGGGAGGTGAAGCTATG
>Ga0307516_10002838_pt1 | contig 22825 bp, 17 predicted proteins | sample 19_EM_MG_FD_203310 | JGI IMG/M metagenome (GOLD analysis project Ga0307516, IMG submission 203310) | Populus trichocarpa ectomycorrhiza microbial communities from riparian zone in the Pacific Northwest, United States - 19_EM | ecosystem: Host-associated > Plants > Roots > Unclassified | place... | reverse complement strand
GGACAGGTACGACGAGGGCACGGTCCGGCAGCCGGCCCTGTCCCTGCTTCCTAATGCTGTTGTCAAGCAGCCGTAGTCACTGGAGGTGCGACTTGATAGCACCGTCGGTCACGGATCAGAGCCCACAGAACGTTGACGCGTCGGCGGGCGAGGGCGAGCACGGCTTGGACGTGCTTCTTCCCCTCCGCGCGTTTGCGGTCGTAGAACTTCCGCGAGTTCGGGTCGCAGCGGACACTGACCAGCGCGGAGGTGTAGAAGACCCGTTGGAGTCTGCGGTGGTAGGCGATCGGCCGGTGGAGGTTGCCGCTGACCTTGCCCGAGTCACGGGGTGCGGGGGCGACGCCGGCGAAGGCCGCGAGGGCGTCCGGGGAGTCGAACTCGTCCAGGCTGCCGCCGACGGCGGCGAGGAATTCCGCGCCGAGCACGGTGCCGATGCCGGGGACGCTCAGGATGATGTCGGCGAGTTCGTGCTCGCGAAACCGGCCCTCGATGAGCTTGTCCATCTCGGAGATCTGCTCGTTGAGGGTCATCACCTCCTCGGCCAGGGTGTGGACCAGCTTCGCAATGGTCTTCTCCCCGGGGACGGCGGTGTGCTGGCGCTCGGCGGCCTCGACGGCTGCTTCGGCCAGGGTTCTGGCGTTGCGGACCTTGCGATTGGCCAGCCACTTGGCCAGCCGCGCAACCCCGGTGCGGCGGATCGAGGCCGGTGTCTGATAGCCCGTCAGCAGCCTGAGCGGACCGGTGTTAGTCACTTCCAGGGCCCGCTCCAGGGCCGGGAACATGCTCAGCAGGGTGCCGCGCAGGCGGTTCACCACACGGGTGCGGTCCTCGACCAGGTCGGCACGGCGTCTGGTCAGCAGCTTGAGTTCGACGGCCGCCTCGTCACCAGGGCGGATGGGCCGCAGATCGCGGCGCATCCTGGCCTGGTCGGCGATCACGTAGGCGTCACGGGCGTCGGTCTTGCCCTCGCCGCGGTAACCGTCGGAGGCCCGGTTCACCAGACGGCCGGGCATGTAGAGGACCTCCTGGCCGTGGTTGACCAGCAGAGCCAGCAGCAGCGCGGGCTCACCGCCGGTCATGTCGATGGCCCAGGTGACCTCACGGCCGTCGGCCAGGTCGAGGACGTCACCGATCAGCTTCAGCAGCTCGGGTTCATCGTTGGCCACCCGCCTCGACACCAGAGTCGTGCCCTCGGAATCCAGTGCGAGGCCGTGATGGTGCCCCTTGCCGCTGTCGATCCCCGCCCATATCCGGCTCATCGTGCTCCTGACGTACGTGTTCGTGCTGTTCATGCCACGGACGACCTCGCCGGCATTGCTCTACACAGCGACTTGTTCGCACTTCCTAATCGGCGGCCGAGTCGTCGTGGGGCGCCGGGCGGCGAAGCAAGGGAAGCCACGAGACGGCAGCCGCCTGATAGCCACACCCAGCACCCCTGGGCGACCCAACCCTACGAATGGCTCGATCAACCCGATCAAGACGGTAGAGCCGCCTGAGGGTGGCGCGTTCACCTGATCAGAGAGGTGGTGGGCGCCATGAGGTATTCGGCATATCAGGTGCACGGCGTCCCTGAGAGGCGACGTGGTGCCAGGATCGTCAGCGCAGGGCGGCCGGGCAGGGCCCGTCGTGCGTCAGGGACGGCGGACGTCCGAGCGCTGGCCGATGAACTGGGATCCGTGCTTGTCCAGGCCGTCCGGCGAGGCGTCGCGAATGAGCCGGTCTCTATGGGGGCGGGCGATGGCGCGCCCCTGGGGCGCGCGGCCTCGATCAGTTGGTACGCCTTCGCGCTCGAGTATCTGGAGATGCGCTGGCCGCAGATCGCGGCGAAGACCCGGAACGAGACCAACGACGCACTGTGCGCGATCACCCAGGCGATGCTGCGAGAGGCGCGGGGCCGCCCGAACGACGAACTGCTGCGGCGTGCGCTGCGGGACTGGGCGTTCGTAGTGCCCCGGCCCGAGCCGCGCAGCATGCCGACCGACGTGCGGCTGGCCCTGCGCTGGGTGGCGGGAGCGTCTCGTCCACTGACCGATCTGCTGTATCCGGCCGTGATGCGGGCCGTACTGGAGGCCCTGCGCCTCAAGCAGGACGGCACGGTGGCAGCCGCCGAGACCCAGCGGCACAAGCGCATGACCCTCGTGAACGCAGTGCGCTACGCGATCGAGCAGGGCGGACTTCGCACCGACCCGATGGCCACCGTCAACTGGCGGATCGCCAAGACCGTCAAGCAGGTCGATCCGCGTGTGGTCGCCAACCCTGCCCAGGCCCGCTGCTTGCTCTGCGCGGTCTCCTACGTCGGCAGCTACCGGCGGGCCCGCGGACGGCGGCTGGTGGGGCTGTTCGCCGGCATGTACTTCGCCGGGCTGCGGCCCGAGGAGGTGGTCGCGGTGACCCTGCCGGACTGCGTCTTGCCCGCGGAGGGCTGGGGCAAGGTGAATCTGCACATCACGCGGCCCCAGGCGGGCAAGAAGTGGACCGACACGGGAAAGCTCCACGATGAGCGCGGCCTGAAGAGCCGCCCGCCGGGAGATACCCGCCCGGTGCCGCTGCCGCCCAGGCTGGTCGCTCTGTGGCGGGATTCCCTCGAGACCTTCGGCACCGCCGACGACGGCCGACTGTTCTTCAACGAGCACGGAGGCATCGTCGGCTCCTCCACGTACGACGGCGTCTGGCATGAGACCCGTGAACTCGTCCTCCCACCCGATCTGGTGGGCTCGCCGCTCGCGGCCCGCCCCTACGACTTGCGCCACTCGGCCCTGTCCACCTGGCTGAACGCCGGCGTCGACCCCACCGAGGTCGCCGAACGCGCCGGCAACAGCGTCGAGGTCCTCCTGACCCGCTACGCCAAATGCCTGTACGGGCGGCAAGCGGTCGCCAACCAGCGCATCGAGGCACTCCTGGACGAATACGACTGATCACCCTTTCCAGTCCGTATGAGTACTCTTTCCAGCCCGCAGGACTTTCGCCGCCAGCCCTGGGGATGGGCGCGGGCACCGACAACCACCACAAGCATGCCCCTCTTCGACATTGACGCCGGTCTTCGTGTGAATCGCCCCGGGCTTGCTTCGATGGGGGCGGGACGTCACCGAACCGACGCGTTTCACGCCCATGCGCCTTGTGAGGTCAGCGCCTGCGGGGGTGCCCCGACTTGTCGCCCGGTGCGGGTGGAGGCGCAGTGGTACGACTCGCGCTCTGGCGGATATCAGCGGCGCCTGTTGAGGACGTGCGCTGTGAACTGCCGGCTGGTGCGGGGCTGTTCGCTTCGGCGGAACCGTGCTCGATGTGGTCTGCCCATGCCCGCAGGGATGCCCGCAGGGATGCCCGCAGGGCGGTGACAGCGGGGGCGTCGAGTCGGTATGCCATGTAATCCTCGTCGTCCCAGCGGCCGGCGGCGCGCAGCGCCTGAGCGAACATGCCGCGGTCGAAGCCTGGGTCGCGTTCTTCCGCCAGGCACAGAAGCTGTTCGCCGGTGTACCGGCCGGAGGTGAGTGCCGCGGCCACGTCGACGTAGTCTCGCGCCTCGGCCCGGGTGAAGACGGTGGAGACCTTGTTGGCGACGGCGTCGTCGGGGTGGAGGACGGGCCCGACTCCCAGGACGGTCGGTGGCTCGGCGCGCCAGTCGTAGCCCATCTCGACCTTCGTAGTGCGGCCGGCTTCGTCGGTGACGAGGAACCGGGCGAACGTCTGGCCCATCTTCTTGACCTCGACGGTCAGGCCGTCTGCCGCATACGCGTCGCGTACGGCCAGCACCGCGGTGTCGAATGCGGCCGGGTCGGCTTGGTCGGTGAACAGATCGACGTCGTCCGAGATGCGCTGGAGGAAGCCGTGGGCCTGGACGGCGTAGCCGCCCGCCAGGACGAATCCGTGACCGGCGGCGGCTTCCAGTCCCAGCCGGGCCAGGCGGTGTGGAGGAGATCCATGTGGATCAGACTATGCGGCAATCCGCTGGAGCTCGGGAAACTTCTCCTGCCACAGGGACCTTGCCCGGGGCGGCAACCAGAGGGAGGGCCACAGCTGGAGCAGGAGTCCGGCGTGCAGGAAACGCGTCAGGTCTGCCCGGCTCATGGCCTCCCGGACGACGGTCTCGTACAGGCGGCGACGGTCCTTGTCGACCGCGAGGTCGTAGCGACGCTGCTGGGACCAGTCCAGGTCAATGGGCAGCTCCACAAAACCGTCCGTCGGCCCGGTCAGCTCGGAGAGCGAATCCGGGACCGTGTACGGGCGGATCTCCGCGTAGCGCACCCGAGTCTCCATGCCTGCAAGTATGCCCATCCGGTGCTGTGCCTGCGACCCACCGTCGCCGTGGGAGGAGCGGGGCGCACGCCGGGCGGCATCCCCAGGAGGAAGTGAAACGGCCTGTTTCTCCGTGTGCTTTCGACCTGTCCCGATCGACAAACGTACAGGTCAAAGGGAGTTTCCCTCGGTTAGGTATCCGCCTTGTGCCTCTTCCGTCCCGCACATGTCCCACGCGAAGCAATTTCGCGGGATCGGATATTTGGGATTTCGTCTACCTGGCGTTCCATACTCCCAGTTCAGAGCGATGCGCGACCAAGCAGTCATGGCCAAGTTGGCCGTTGCAGTTTTGGCATGCACAAGAAAGGCGCTGAACCGCGTTTCCGCTGTTCAGCGCCTTGATCCGGAGTGCCCCCGGCAGGATTCGAACCTGCGCACACGGCTCCGGAGGCCGGACAGTTCCCAGGCGTTCTTGCAGGTCAGGGCCTTACCTGACGGCTTATCAGGTTCGTCGTCCCGCGCATGTCCCGCGAAAGTGAAATGCCCTATATGTCATGCAAGTGTGGACGGATGACCCGCTCCTTTCACTCGCTGGGTGTCCTGTGGCGCTCGGGGAGGGGTGGTGGTGCGGCACAGTTCACCTGATGGGTCGTGTCGTGCGAGTCGGGTTGGCGCGATGGACGGGCACGGTCATTACGGTGACCAGCGGCGGAATGCCTCGATCCACTCGAAACCCTGGGGTGGAGGGTCGGGCAGAGGCAGGTCCAGCAAGCCGATCGCCTGCCGGTGTGCGCCGTGGCGGCACAGCGCCACCACTCCAGTTCCGGGCCGCAGATCGAGGTCCTCCACCAGTACGTCCACGCCCAGCACCCGGGTGTTGAAGGGCAGCGCGAGCCGGTCGGTGAGGACCGCGTGGAACCCGGCCAGTTCCTCATCTTCGCCGTAAGCATCGACCGGGGCCTCCTCGACCATCGTGTCGAGGTCCCGCTCCGGTATCGCGCCCACCAGCAGCCCCACTCTCCCCAAGTGCCTTCCCGCCATGGCGTCAGTTCTTCGTGGGTGCACCGCAGCACTTCTTGTACTTGCGGCCCGAGTCGCACCAGCACGGACCATTGCGCGCCGGCGGCCACAACAGGACAAGCTCGGGATGTCCCGTCAGGGCGTACCACTCGCCGAAGGAACGCCGGGTCTCCGCCGCGTCCGCGTCACGGGCTTGCCCGCGTGTGTACGCCTCGAACTCGGCGAGGGTGGCGCTGACCATACGGACATGGGCGGCACCGGCCTCGCTGTACGCGCGCGCTTCGCGCTGCAGCCGCTCCGCGTAGGTGTCGTAGTCGTCGCCGTAGTGGGCGGTCGACTCCGGCCAGCGGGCGCGGACGGCGGTGAAGTCCTCGCGGACCCAGCGCAGCACGATCCCGTCGAACGCCTCCCCGTCCTCGGGCACGTCCACCGACGGCCTCTGTGACGGCTTCTCCAGCAGTCCCTCCCGGAACTGCTGGAAGGCGGCGTTCGCCTCGGCCTCTGCGGCGAGATCGTCCTCGTCGAGCTCGATTCCCAACTCGCCACGCAGGAAGCAGCGGTCGATGAGCAGCCCGTGCCGGTACTCGACCGCCTGCGGGCTGTCGCCGTCCGCGCTGACGCAGTCCAGGCCCGCCTGGCACCACTCAAGTGCCCTCTCGTACCGCCCGGCCTCAGTCAGCGCCTCGACCATGTCGTCGATGACCCGAAGTCGCGTCGCCCCGGCGCGTTCGGTATCGAGGCGAGCCCGTAGGTTTTCTTGGGCGTGCTCGGCCTCCGCCGCGCGGCCCAGCGCGTACAGCTGGTCGATGATGCCGACGTGGGCGTCGAGACGGTACTCGCCGTCGCATGCGGCGGCGCGCCGGAACAGAGACAGCGCCGCCTCGGCCTCGCCGTGTCGGACTGTGAGCCATCCGGCATCCACCAGCGCCCGTGGCTCCTCCGGATCATCGGCGTGCTCATCCGCCCAGCGTTCGCACGCGGCGGCGGACGGTTCTCCCCGTTGGGCGCCAAGGAAGGCTCCGTAAGCGGTTGGTGGGGCATCGGGGACAGCGAGTTCGGTCACAGGGAAACCCTACCGAGAAGCAAAGCGTCCCCGGTGCGTGCGGCAGCCCTCGTGGGACACGCGCTCGCCTTGTGCGGCCCACGTGCCAGTCGCCGACGTCTGTACGGCGGCCCCGGTCTTGGGCGATGTCACTCGTGAGGGAGGGGAATCCTTCAAGCACGCGACAGACGGCTGTCCGGGGACGCATGCTGACCTTGCCGTATCCGGCGGCGCCACATGATCCGCAGCCGTACGTACCCCTGAAGATGGCGCGCGTGCCCGACCAAGTGCCCCTGGACGCCTCGGAAGTCATCGACGGCGTGGTCGACCACCTGCTGCACGTCAGCTTCGACGAGCGCACGGTACTGCGGCTGACCGCCACAACGGGCGGTGAGGAAAGCATCACGGCCCTCGGCAAGGCGCTCTTCGGGGTACGGCCCGGGGAGAGCCTGAGGTTGCACGGAGCCTGGGTCCACCATCCGCGCCACGGGCGGCAGTTCAGAGCCGAGCGGTGCGAGCGGACGGTGCCGGCCGACGAGCGGGCGATCCGCCTCTATCTCGCCTCGGGCATGATCCGCGGGATCGGGCCGATTCTCGCCTCGGCGATCGTGGACGCCTTCGGCGAGCAGACCCTGAAGGTCATCGACGCCGAACCACAGCGGCTCCTTGAGGTGCACGGGATCGGTCAGGTCCGGCTGGGCCGGATCACGGCGGCCTGGCAGGAGCAGAAGGCCATCGCCGAGATCATGGTCTTCCTGCAGGGTCTTCAGATCACTCCGGCGCTCGCAGTGAAGATCTACACGGCGTACGCCGATACCGACGACGATCCGATGCACGTCGTCCGCCGTACCCCCTACCGGTTGTGCCGGGATGTGCGAGGCGTCGGCTTTGTCAACGCCGACAAGATCGCCCTCGCCGTCGGCATCCCCAAGCACAGCGACGCACGCCTCCAGGCCGCGCTCTTGCATGAACTCGACCAAGCCGGAGCGAGCGGCCACTGCCACCAGCCAGTGCGCGTTCTGATCGCCCGTACCCGTCAGCTGCTGACCGATGACGATCCGGCGACCGAGGAGATCCTCGACGACGTCGTCCTGCGCCACGCGCTGGAGACGCTGCGCGGGCAGGGTGAAGTGATCACGGAGACGTTGCTGCTACCTGTGCTGGATGGCACTGACACCATGGCCGATACCGAGATCGCCATGCTGGTGCACAGGCACCGGGATGAGACACAACTGGCCTTCCACGTACGGCGCCTGCTCGGCTCCACCTCCTCGCTGGCAGACCTCGCTCCGTGGGCCGGGCGTCGAACTGGGCTGGGGGGCCAGGAGACGGCCGGGCTGACCGACGAGCAGCACCAGGCGATCCTGACTGTCCTGATCCGTCCGCTCTCGGTCCTGACCGGCGGACCGGGCTGCGGCAAGACCCATACCCTGCACACCCTGGTTGAGATCGCCGACGACGCCGGTGCGGTCGTCGCGCTGGCCGCTCCGACCGGGAAGGCCGCCAAACGCCTGGAGGAGACCTGCGGGCAGGCAGCGATGACCGTGCACAGGCTGATCAGACCGCCGGACGGCGACTCCCTCTTCGATCACGCCGGCGTTCTGGAGACCGCCGACCTGGTGGTCATCGACGAGGCATCGATGCTCGACCTGGCCCTGGCCCGCCGGCTCTTCGCCGCCGTTCGGAACGGCTGCCACCTTCTGCTTGTCGGCGACATCGACCAGCTTCCCAGCATCGGCCCCGGCCGCGTGCTGCGCGACCTCCTCGATGTTGAGGACATCCCGCGTACCCGGCTCACCAAAGTCTTTCGCCAGCACGACGACAGCGCCGCGATCGTCGTCAACGCCCACCGCATCCTGCGCGGTGACCTACCGAGGGAGGACCCCAAGGTCTTCTGGAATCGTCCCGTACCCACTGCCGAGGACACCGCCCAGCGAGTGGTGGACCTGGTCTGTGAGCTCATGCCGAAGCACTTCGGGGCCCGTCCGGAGGACATCCAGGTCCTGTGCCCTGGCAAGAAGAACGTCGCTGGGATGACCGACCTCAACCTGCGCCTCCAGGAGCGCCTCAACCCTCCTGCCGACGACAAGCCCCAGCACGTGCTCCTGCTGCCGACAGGCGCCGCCACCACCGCGAAGTCGGCGGAACGCCAGATCCGCGCCGGACTTGTCGAGGACGATGTCCTGAGCTGCGTGGTCGAGCTGCCTGCCGGACTGCTTCCCCACGTTCGCAACCCCGTGAGCCTGTGGCTCTTCACCAGGAGCAAGAAGCCTCATCAGGGCTGGGGCCACGAGGACCGTTCGGGCCGGATCCTGCTGATCGACGCGCGTGACACCGCGGCCAAGGTCGGGCGGGGCCGTCGCGCCCTTCCGGACGAGGCGAGGAGCCGCATCCTCAGTACCTTCGCCGCCTGGCGCGGCGCACCGGGCCAAGCCCTGTACGAGGACGTGCCCGGCTGGTGCAGATCGCTCTCCACGCAGGAGATCGCAGCACACGATCACGATGTACTGCCCTCCCACCATGTGGGACTGCCCGCCGCCGAGTCCGCGCACGGTGACGGGGAGGAGTTGGTGGCCGACCTGACCCACGAGCTCTACTCACTCTTCGAGACGTCCCGCCACCTCGAGGCTGAGCTCCGTGACCTGCTGGGGCGGTGGTGATGCCGGACCGTCTGGAGGAGCGGCTGAGCCGGCTCCCCAAAGGCTGGGACGTGGTGCCCCTGGGCGGGCTGCCAACGGCGCGGCTGATCGGTTACGGCATCACCCGTCCCGGGGAACACACCGACAGCGGTGTGGGGATGGTCCGTGCTGCGGACGTTCAGGACGGACGACTGCGCAACGACGAGCCGAAACGGATCAGCCGACAGGTGCACGAAGCCGGCCTGCGCAGTCAACTGGAAGTCGGCGATGTCGTCGTGGTCCTGGTGGGCCGGGTCGGCGAGGCGGCGGTCGTCACCGAGGAGTTCCATCACTGGAACGCGTCCCGCACTGTCGGGATCATCCGCCCCGCAGAGCCCGGCGATGCCGCCTGGCTGAGGCTGTGGCTCGGGTCGCCGGACGTACGCGAGTGGTGTGAGCGGCGCACCACCGGTTCCACGCTTCAACGAACACTGAGCCTCGCGGCGCTGCGTGACCTGCCTGTACCGATTCCACCCGCAGCGCCGAGGGCCGCCTTCCTGCGAGCGATGTGCCTCCTGGAAGCGAAGACAGCGACTAATGTGCGTATCGCTGAGTGCGCCACAGAGCTGAGCGACGCGCAATTCATGGTCGAGAACCGCAACAGCGAGGTCTGGCCCGGACAGCCCTTCGGGACCCTGGCCGAGCTCGCTGCGGCGGATGCGCCTCGCCCCCCTGCGGACAAGGATGGGATGCCGAAGGAGGACGGAATCCCCTTTGTGGCGCCTGGGGGCATCCTGCAGAGCGACATGCCTCACCTGTACCGGACGGAGCGAAGACTCCCCTTCGGCCAAGCGGGCAGAGTGTGTGATCCAGGTTCCCTTCTGGTCGCATCAAGGGAGGACGGCGTGCGGGCCGTGATGAATCGAGTGCCCGTCGCCGTCGGCCGTGGAGTTCTGGTGCTGAGGCCGGAGTCGCTGACTGACGGCTACTGGCTGCTGCATGAGATCCGTTCACGCGGCACTGAACTGGTGGCCGCCGCACAGGGATCCGCCGGGCGGGAACTCAGCCGGCGCGCATTCGGAGCGACCCAGGTTCGGTGGCCCCCCCAGGACGTGCGTGAGCGATTCGCCCGGCTCGCCGACCGCCTCCACGCCCGGGCGCACACCGCACAGGGGGAGAACGAGACACTCCGTGTCCTGCAAGGCCAGGCTCTTGACGGTTTCCTGGCCGGTTCTTTCGGCGGGATGGCCGCAATGTGAAACTCGGTGTGCCGACGGACTCCGCCAGGTGTTTCGCGGCGAGTCGTAGCTCCGGACGGCACCCCGCCCGTCAATCACCGAGTGCCGGTGTCACTCATTGGAGTGATCGATGCTCTGGTGGCCCGCCGGGCTTCTGCCCACGCAAGCGGACATGCCCCACCCTCACACGCTTCTTCGAGCTGCCCGGGGATGTTTTGTGTTGTGCTTCCACGACGAGTGCCACCCGCTTTCCCGGCCGCTCCCGCTGCACCTCGCGAAGCTGGCCCAGGAGTACGTCCTGCCGTTCGCCCCGGCCCCGGCTCCGGCGGCCCGAGCCGCGCTCCGAGTTGCCCGCGACTCGGTACCGGCCGCTGCACAGCTCGCCGGGGCCGTGGAGCGGCACCCGGTCGTCTCCGGGCGTCGGCGAAAGGCTCGAGTTCCGGCGTCATTCGCCTTGGTAGACGCGCTGCAGGTCGATGAGCTGGATGTCGCGGTCGCGAGTTGCGGCTTGTCGCAGATCGTCGGTGAGGCTCGCGCCGCTGAAGCACATAAGACGTGCCTGATCGGCCGTGGCGCTGCCTCGAAACGGCCGTACCAGTTGTGTGGGTGGGAAGGCATCGGAGCACTGTGGGACGGTGCCCGCGAGCTCGGGATTACCACCCTGACCACCTGTCAGGACTGGCTGCCGCGGCGTCTCTGGCCCTGCCTTGGGCGGCTTGGCCGCGGGTCAGGTCCAGGCGGCGAGGAGGTCTTCGGGGGTGAGACTGGGGATGCCTGAGGCAGTGCAGCCGTTGCGGGCGACGGCGAGGAGGGGGGTGGTGTCGTCGGCGCCGGGATGTTGAGAGCGGTGGGTGATGAGGCGGGCGAGGTCGCGGGTGTCGAAGGGTTTGTTCTCGAGCCATTTGATGGATCCGATGAGGGTGATCTTTTTGGCGATGGGGGAGCGGTCGGCGGCGATAATGTCGATCTCGGGGTCGTTGGTGCGGGTCCAGTAGCCGCCGATGGCGTTGCTGTCCGCGGGGAGCCGGTCGTCGGCGAGACGCCAGAGGGCTTCGCGGATGACCGGCTCGATGGCGCGTCCGCGCCATGCCGTCCAGCTGGTGCGGATGGATTCCAGGACGCGGTCGCCGCGGCCTCGTTCGACGGCAGGGATGCCGGGGCCGATGAAGGAGAGCCAGAAGCGCAGGTAGGGGTCATCGATGCGGTAGCGGGTCTCGCGGCTGGGGCGGGTGGACAGGGGAAGTTCGGCGGCGACCATGCGGCGTGTGGTGAGCAGTTCCAGGGAGCGGGCTACGGAGCCGGGGTTGAGGCCGCCGGCTGCCCGGCCGATCAGGGTGAAGGTGCGCTCGCCATGGCCGATGGCGCCTAGTACGGTGCGGGCCTGAGCCTCGGTGGGGAACTCGGCGGCCAGGGTGCGCTCGCCGCTGACGAGCAGGGCCGAGGTCGGTCGGCGCAGAGCTGATGCGAGGTATTCCCACAGGTCGGCACCGTGCGGCCACTCGTCGAGGATGAGCGGGAGCCCGCCGGAGACGAGGTAGGCGTCGAAGGCGTCGGCTGCGGGCAGGCTGAGCATCGCGGCGACGTCGGCCGGGCTGAGCGGGGGGACGACCATGTCGGTCCCGCGCTGGTAGAAGGGCCGTCCGTAGGTGTTGAGTTTCTCCATCATGGCGATGTCGGAACCCACCAGGATCAGGAGCACGGGCAGCTTGGACAGGGTCCGGTCGAAGACCTTCTGCAGGGCGCCCTCGAAGCTGGGGTCCTCGCGTACGAGGTAGGGCATCTCGTCCAGCACGACCACGCTGGGTCTGTCCATAGGGAGCGCTCCGGCGAGCAGGCTCAGGGCCGCGTCCCAGGTCTGCGGCGCCGTGAAGTCGGCGAAGCGGGCCGCATCGGGAAGGGTGGAGGCCGCCACCTCGGCGGCGAAGCCCGCCAGATCCTCCTCCTTCGAGCCGCCGACAGCGGTGAAGAAGACGTGAGGCAGCCCGGCGCGCTCCAGGAACTCCTCCACCAGCCGGGACTTGCCCACACGTCGGCGCCCCCGCAGTAGCACGGCCCGGCCGGGCCGCCCGCTGCGTCCGCCGGTCCGCACGGGGGCGAGTAGATCGTCCAGAAGGCCGAGTTCGGCCCGGCGGCCGATGAATCCGTTCACGGCGACCGACCTCCGTCAGGAACAAACAGGAAACTTTCATCGATGATACTTTCATAGATACATGTATTGCAAGGCTCATGGCCGACAGTGGCTGCCCGTCCGAGTCGGCCCTGGCGGCTGCAGGGCGCACCGGCATAGCCCCGGACCGGCCCGTCGTGGTCGCGGCGGCCGCCCGTCAACTGAACTTCCGCGATGAGTACCACCCGCTCTCCCGGCCCCTCCCACTGCACCTCGCGAAGTTGGCCGAGGAGTACTTCATGCCTCTTGCCGTGGCCCCGGCTTCGGCTCCGGAGGCCGGGTAGGACTCTGAGCAGCCGCCTGTGACGTGATGCTGGCCGCTTCACGGTTCGCTCGAACTGTGGAGCGGCACCCGGTCGTCTCCGCCAGGAGGCGGCAGGACCCCGTATCAGCAGGAGCTTTCCGCTGGTGCCGAGGAGCGTGGCGCTCCACGGGATCTGAAGCCCGTGAGGTACTTGGTTCCAGGGTTCTGCACTCTGTCGGAACGCCTGCCGTGTTGTCCTCCGGCCCAGTTGGACGGGCTCAGGACAGAGCTGACCCGTCGGTCGAGGAAAGTGGAACGGCCCGCTATGGCGTGTGCTTTGTTCGCTTCTCTGGCCACAAACATGCAGCTCACAAGCGAGTCGTGGCTCGAGGAAACCTCGATTTCGGCGTCTCCGTCCCGCACATGTCCCGCACGGGGCGATGTCACGGGACCGGACAACTGGGGCTTGGGCTGAGCAGTGCGGTGAAACTCCAGGTCGGAGTACGTGAACTAGCGAGCGCGCACAGCCTTGTTGGCCGTTGCTGTTTTGGCATGTACAAGAAAGGCCCTGACCGGCGTTTCCGCTGGTCAGGGCCTAAATTTCCGGTGCCCCCGGCAGGATTCGAACCTGCGCACACGGCTCCGGAGGCCGTTGCTCTATCCCCTGAGCTACGGGGGCGTGTCGGCGGCTGAGCGCTTGCTCGTGGCGACGGGTAGAACACTACCAGCTCCGTCCGGGTGTTCATGAACGGGTTTTGCGGCGTTGGGCGAGGCCGTGTCGTCGCTTGTGAGGCGGTTGCCGGGGCTCGGCGTGGAGGAAGGGGAACCGTGCGGGGTGGACGTGGGGCTGACGTGGAGGAGGGTTGCCCGCACGGGTGGAAGTGGGGAAAACCCGGACGCGGTGGCCGGTCCCGACCTACTCTCGAGTTGTGCCAGGCGTGTCCGGCCGGGTGCTTGTTGTGGACGACAACAAGGTCATCCGGCAGCTGATCAGGGTCAATCTCGAACTGGAGGGTTTCGAGGTGGTGACCGCGGCCGATGGTGTCGAGTGTCTGGATGTCGTTCATCAGGTGCGGCCCGATGTGATCACCCTCGATGTCGTCATGCCTCGCCTCGACGGACTCCGGACCGCCGCCAGGCTTCGTTCCGATCCGCGCACCCGTCATCTGCCCCTCGCCATCGTCAGCGCGTGCACGCAGTACGAGGTCGAGAGCGGGCTCGACGCCGGTGTCGACGCCTTCCTCGCCAAGCCCTTCGAGCCGGCCGAACTCGTGCGTCTTGTAGGGCAGTTGATCGAGAAGAAGAGGGAGGGAGGCGGGGGCGCCGAGGAAGGGCGTGTGGAGGGGAGTGCGGAGGAGTCCGCGTTCGGCGGCATCCTTGGGACCGCCGGAGAGGCCGAGCGGGCCGGGCACGCCGGAGGCTGATCGCTTCCGGAGGCTGATCGCTTCCGGCGGCTGATCGCCTCCGTCCTCGTCACCGTCGGCAGCTGACCCCCGGCGACTGATCGCCCGTCCAGTCCTGAAGCGTCCTCGTCCCCACCCCGTCCACATCCCGGACCCCCGCCCAAACCGGCTCGCCTACCCACCCCCTTCCTCCCCTACGCTGGTCCCGTGACCCCCGTCGAGCTCTCCCGTACCGTGCTGCGCGCGGTGCGGCGCGCTGTGGACGTGGGGGAGCTGAGCGTGACCGTTCCGGAGCGGGCCGTAGTGACGGTGCCGGGGCCCGGGGGCTGTGGGGACTACGCCACCAACATCGCCCTTCAGCTCGCGCGGTCGGCCGAGCGGACGCCCCGGGACGTCGCCGAGATCCTCCGAAACCATCTCCTCGGTGACGGAGATGACGTAGAGAGGGGAGAGGGCGGAGATGACGAACATGCCGATGCCGCCGACACCTCGGACGATGCCGCCGCTACCCACACCGCCGGCACCGCCGGCACCGCCGACCCCGCCGGCACCACAAGCCGTATCCACAACCCCCGCCCCATCGACGACGTCGTCATCACCGGCCCCGGCTTCCTGAACATCCGCCTCCGCGGCACCGCTTCCGCCGCCCTCGTCGACGAGATCCTGCGGAGGGGACAGAGGTACGGGCACGTCGACGCGCCCACCGGGCGGCTGAATCGGCTGCACGCCGCCCACGAGGTCCGGGCCCTCGTCGTCGCCGACGCCACCGCGCGCCTCCTCCGTGCGCAGGGCGCCCTCGTGCGCATCACCACTCCGGATCGCCCCGAGCCCGAGTGGGAGAGCGTCCTCGGTGTCCACGTCGACGCGTACGGCACCCCCCAGCTGCCGATCGACGTGCGCCCCGTCCCCGCCCCCGCCGATCCGACCCCCCTCGGCCGGGACGCCGCCCGCTGGGCGCTTCTCCACCCCGCCGCCCACGACCGGCCCCGGATCAGCGACGAGCACCTCGTCCAGCGCGAGAGCAACCCGCTGTTCCGTGTCCGCTACGCCCACGCCCGCACCCGGGCCGCCGGCCGTAACGCCGCCGACCTCGGGTTCCACGCCGAACCCGGCGACGTACCGGACGACCTGACGGGCACCCTCGCCGACCACCCCCGGATCCTCGCCGCGGCCGCCGCCCACCGCGCCCCCGACCGCCTTGCCCGGCATATCGTCACCGTCGCCGATGCCGTCCTTCCCTTTCTCCCCACGGTCCTTCCGCGCGGCGAGGAGAAACCCTCGGCCGCCCACCGTGCCCGGCTCGCTCTTGCCGAAGCCGCCGGGACGGTGCTGGCCGGTGGCCTGACCCTGCTCGGCATCGACGCACCTGATCACCTGTGAGACAGCGCACAGAGACGCACAGAGAGCCCAAGAAGAGCCATGAGTCGTTCCGCACACCCCGCCGGGCCCCGTCACGCCGATGTGTATCCCGAGGGGCACTACTCCGCCCCGCCCGCCGACCTCAACATCCTCGACCCGAAGGTGTGGGCCCAGACCGTCGGCCGTGACCAGGGGGGCGTCGTCACCGTCGGCGGCGTCGATGTGAAGACCCTCGCCGAACAGCACGGCACCCCCGCCTACATCGTCGACGAGGCCGACTTCCGCGCCCGGGCACGGGCGTGGCGCAGCGCCTTCGGGGCCGACGCGGACGTCTTCTACGCCGGCAAGGCGTTCCTGTCCCGGGCCGTGGTCCGCTGGCTGCACGAGGAAGGGCTCAACCTCGACGTCTGTTCCGGCGGCGAACTCGCCACCGCCCTCTCGGCCGGCATGCCCGCCGAACGCATCGCCTTCCACGGCAACAACAAGTCGACCCAGGAGATCCAGCGGGCCGTCGAGGCCGGTGTCGGGCGGATCGTTCTCGACTCCTTCCAGGAGATCGTCCGCGTCGCCCACATCGCCCAGTCGCTCGGCAGTCGGCAGCGCGTGCAGATCCGTATCACCGTCGGGGTCGAAGCGCATACGCACGAGTTCATCGCCACCGCCCACGAGGACCAGAAGTTCGGCATCCCGCTCGCGGGCGGGCAGGCCGCCGAGGCCGTACGGCGTGCGCTGCGGCTGGACGGGATCGAGTTGATCGGGATCCACAGCCACATCGGGTCCCAGATCTTCGACATGTCCGGCTTCGAGGTCGCCGCCCACCGGGTCGTCGGGCTGCTGAAGGACATCCGTGACGAGCACGGGGTCGAACTGCCGGAGATCGACCTCGGTGGCGGTCTCGGTATCGCGTACACCAGCGGCGACGACCCCAGCGAGCCCCACGAGATCGCCAAGGCGCTCACCGAGATCGTCACCCGTGAGTGCGAGGCCGCCAGGCTGCGCACGCCCCGTATCTCCGTCGAGCCCGGGCGCGCCATCGTCGGTCCCACCGCCTTCACGCTGTACGAGGTCGGCACCATCAAGCCCCTCGACGGGCTGCGGACATACGTCTCCGTCGACGGGGGCATGTCCGACAACATCCGTACGGCACTGTACGACGCCGAGTACAGCGTCGCCCTGGTCTCGCGTACCTCCGACGCGGAGCCGATGCTCGCCCGTGTCGTCGGCAAGCACTGCGAGAGCGGCGACATCGTGGTGAAGGACGCGTTCCTGCCGGCCGACCTGGCACCGGGTGACCTGATCGCCGTACCGGCGACGGGTGCGTACTGCCGGTCGATGGCCAGCAACTACAACCACGTGCTGCGGCCGCCCGTCGTGGTGGTCAACGACGGCGGGTCCCGCGTCATCGTCCGCCGGGAGACGGAGGAGGACCTGCTGCGCCTCGACGTCGGGTGAATCGGACCGGAGAACGCCCGGAGCACACGGGGCGGAAGATCTCCTGTCCTGCGCCCCCGTACAAATGAAATAGATGTCTCACGATCCGGACATGGGATAGAAAGTCCCGTCCGGTGAGTGAGACTGGACCAACCGTGACGGTATGAGGAAACGAGGTCGGATGATGCGTACGCGTCCGCTGAAGGTGGCGCTGCTGGGCTGTGGAGTGGTCGGCTCAGAGGTGGCCCGCATCATGACGACGCACGCCGCCGACCTCGCCGCCCGGATCGGCGCCCCCGTGGAACTCGCCGGTGTGGCCGTCCGGCGGCCCGGCAAGGTACGTGCGGGCATCGACCCGAGCCTCGTCACCACCGACGCGACCGCCCTCGTCAAGCGCGGCGACATCGACGTGGTGGTGGAGGTCATCGGCGGGATCGAGCCCGCCCGTACGCTCATCACCACCGCCTTCGAGTACGGCGCCTCCGTCGTCTCCGCCAACAAGGCGCTGCTGGCCCAGGACGGCGCCGCCCTGCACGCCGCCGCCGAGGACCATGACGCGGACCTCTACTACGAGGCCGCTGTCGCCGGTGCCATCCCGCTGATCCGGCCGCTGCGCGAGTCCCTCGCCGGCGACAAGGTCAACCGGGTGCTCGGCATCGTCAACGGCACCACCAACTTCATCCTCGACAAGATGGACACCACGGGGGCGGGATACCAGGAAGCCCTCGACGAGGCCACCGCGCTCGGGTACGCGGAGGCCGACCCCACCGCCGACGTCGAGGGCTTCGACGCCGCCGCCAAGGCCGCCATCCTCGCCGGGATCGCCTTCCACACGCGCGTACGCCTCGACGACGTCTACCGCGAGGGCATGGCCGAGGTCACCTCCGCCGACTTCGCCTCGGCGCGGGAGATGGGCTGCACCATCAAGCTGCTCGCCATCTGCGAGCGGGCCGCGGACGGCGCGTCCGTCACCGCGCGCGTGCACCCCGCGATGATCCCGCTGACCCACCCGCTCGCCTCAGTGCGCGGCGCGTACAACGCCGTGTTCGTCGAGTCCGACGCCTCCGGTCAGCTGATGTTCTACGGCCCCGGTGCCGGCGGTGCCCCCACCGCCTCGGCCGTGCTGGGCGACCTCGTCGCCGTCTGCCGCAACCGGCTCAACGGCGCCACCGGGCCCGGCGAGTCCGCGTACGCCGCACTGCCCGTGTCGGGCATGGGCGAGGTCTTCACGCGTTACCACATCAGCCTCGACGTCGCGGACAAACCGGGAGTTCTCGCTCAGGTGGCCACCGTGTTCGCCGAGCACGGCGTGTCGATCGATACGGTTCGCCAGCAGGGGAAGGACGGCGAGGCCTCTCTCGTCGTCGTCACGCACCGCGCGTCCGACGCCGCCCTGGGCGGGACCGTCGAGGCGTTGCGCAAGTTCGACACCGTGCGTGGTGTCGCCAGCATCATGCGGGTTGAAGGAGAGTAACCAGCAATGACCCACCAGTGGCGCGGAATCATCGAGGAGTACCGGGAGCGGCTGCCGGTGTCCGACACCACGCCCGTCGTGTCGCTCCGCGAGGGCGGCACGCCCCTCGTGCCCGCGCAGGTGCTCTCCGAGCGCACCGGCTGCGAGGTCCACCTCAAGGTGGAGGGTGCCAACCCCACCGGTTCCTTCAAGGACCGCGGTATGACCATGGCGATCACGCGGGCCAAGGAGGAGGGCGCGAAGGCGGTCATCTGCGCCTCCACCGGCAACACGTCCGCCTCCGCCGCCGCGTACGCGGTGCGCGCGGGCATGGTCTGCGCCGTGCTGGTCCCGCAGGGCAAGATCGCGCTCGGCAAGATGGGCCAGGCCCTCGTGCACGGCGCGAAGATCCTCCAGGTCGACGGCAACTTCGACGACTGCCTCACGCTGGCCCGCGCGCTGAGCGACAACTACCCCGTGGCGCTGGTGAATTCAGTCAACCCGGTGCGTATCGAGGGCCAGAAGACGGCCTCCTTCGAGATCGTGGACATGCTCGGCGACGCGCCGGACATCCACGTCCTGCCGGTCGGCAACGCGGGCAACATCACCGCGTACTGGAAGGGGTACAAGGAGTACGCCGCCGACGGCGTCGCCGCGAAGACCCCCCGTATGTGGGGTTTCCAGGCCGCGGGCAGTGCCCCGATCGTGCGCGGCGAGGTCGTCAAGGACCCGTCGACCATCGCGACCGCCATCCGCATCGGCAACCCCGCGTCCTGGCAGTACGCCCTGGCGGCACGGGACGAGTCGGGCGGCTTCATCGACGAGGTGACGGACCGTGAGATCCTGCGCGCCTACCGGCTGTTGGCCGCTCAGGAGGGTGTCTTCGTCGAGCCGGCGTCCGCCGCGTCCGTGGCCGGTCTGCTGAAGGCCGCCGAGCAGGGAAAGGTCGACCCGGAGCAGAAGATCGTGTGCACTGTCACCGGCAACGGCCTCAAGGACCCCGACTGGGCCGTCGCGGGCGCCCCGCAGCCGGTCACCGTCCCGGTCGACGCGGCGACGGCCGCCAAGCGGCTGGGCCTTGTCTGATCCGGGTATGACCTGTGCGATGACCTCTGGGAACGGGTGACCGCCAAAGGGGGTGCACAGGGGGCTTACGACACGCATCGTGCGCCTCCTGTGCGCCCTATGTCGCCACAGAACCTTCCTTCGATAGGCTGTACCGAACCCGCCCGCCGCATATGCCTCGCATACGGCCGGGTGCCGCGCCGTCTCCGCGGCCCGGAAGCGGTCCCACGGTTCCCCAGAGGCCACCAGGACCTCACGTACGTATCGAACGTCTTCGACAGTTCCGCAGCTCAAGGAGAGTCATCGAGCGATGGCCGGTCCAGCTTTCCGCGCCGCCGCCGTCCGGGTGCGCGTCCCCGCCACCAGCGCCAACCTCGGTCCGGGCTTCGACGCCCTCGGCCTGTCGCTGGGGCTCTACGACGACGTGGTCGTCCGGGTGGCCGACTCCGGGCTGCACGTCGACATCGCGGGTGAGGGCAGCGAGACGCTCCCGCGTGACGAAAACCACCTTCTCGTACGGTCCTTGCGCACCGCCTTCGATCTGCTGGGCGGACAGCCACGCGGCCTGGAGATCGTCTGCGCGAACCGTATTCCGCACGGCCGTGGCCTGGGCTCCTCCTCGGCCGCCATCTGCGCCGGCATCGTCGCCGCGCGCGCCGTGACCATAGGCGGCGACTCCCGGCTCGACGACGCGGCGCTCCTGGAGCTCGCCACCGAGATCGAGGGCCACCCCGACAATGTGGCGGCCTGTCTGCTCGGCGGTTTCACGCTCTCCTGGATGGAGGCCGGAGCCGCCCGGGCGATCAGGATGGAGCCCGCCGATTCCATCGTTCCGGTGGTTTTCGTGCCCGGCAGGTCGGTTCTGACCCAGACCGCGCGCGGTCTGCTCCCGCGCACCGTGCCGCACGTCGACGCCGCCACCAACGCGGGCCGGGCGGCCCTGCTCGTCGAAGCCCTCACCCGGCGCCCCGAGCTGCTGCTGCCCGCCACCGAGGACCGGCTCCACCAGGAGTACCGCGCACCGGCCATGCCGGAGAGCACCGCGCTGGTGGAGCGGCTGCGGGCCGACGGAGTCCCGGCGGTGATCTCCGGTGCGGGGCCGACGGTGCTGGCCCTCGTCGACGGGGACAGCGCCGACAAGGTCGCCCATCTGGCGGGCGAGGAATGGGCCGCGAACCGGCTGGAGCTCGACGCCCGGGGGGCGAGCGTATTGCCGCTCGCGGCCGCCAGTGACATGTGACGTGACATTGAAATCCGGCGGCGCTCGTCGGATTTCGAGAGGGGGAATGTTTGTTGGATCCGGTAGTGTTAACCTCAAGTCTGCACCCGACCCCACCATGGCGAGGTGCTTCGTGTCCCCGTCCGGGACAGACACCCTTCCGGGAGCCTCCCAAGCCGCACTGTGTTCAGTACGCCGTACGCGGGCCGTACGTCGTACGTGATCACTGAGCGACCTGCAGGGCACGCTCCGGAACAGGTGCGACCAAGCAATGTGACACAGACACTCAGTGCCACGGCTTTGGGAAGCGCCGTCACCACACTCCTCCGCCGTTCAGGCGGACCACCGCCCCGGCACGGTCCACACAGCAAGGACCACTGTCGGACAGCACAACCGGTCGCCGAGCCAGACAGGCCGACGTCCGCTCCAGGGAAGGACCCTTCGTGAGCGACACCACCGATCTGATGGGCGCACGTGTCGAGGAGACCGCTGCCGCGCCCGCCACGGACGCCTCCGCGCCTGCCACCGGTGCCGGCTCCCGGCGGCGCCGCGGTACCGGCCTCGACGGCATGGTGCTGGCCGAACTGCAGCAGGTCGCATCCGGCCTCGGCATCAGGGGCACCGCGCGTATGCGCAAGAGCCAGCTGATCGAGGTCATCAAGGAGGCACAGGCAGGTGGCGGCGCCCCGGCCGCGAAGGCCGACGCCACCGAGACCAAGCCGAAGCGCCGGGCCACCTCCAAGGCACGCACCGGCGACGACACGGCTCCCGCCGCCGAGAAGAAGGCGAGCGCCAAGGCCGAGGCGTCCGCCGAGAAGGCCGTGGCCCAGCAGCAGATCGAGATTCCCGGCCAGCCGGCCGGGGGCCCCTCCCGCTCGAGCGAGACCGAGCGCGGGGGAGACGACGCCCCCACGGAGCGCCGCCGTCGCCGTGCCACCGCCGAGGCAGGCAGCCCCGAGACGGTCGTCGCCGAGGCCAAGAACGAGCCGAAGGCCGAGACGCCCGCACAGACGCAGCCGCAGAGCGACACCAAGGGCGGCGACGCCGATGGTGCCGAGGGCCGCCGTCGCGACCGCCGTGAGCGCGGCCGGGACCGCGACCGCGACCGTCGTGGCGGCAAGGGCGACGAGCAGCAGGGTGGTCAGGGCGGCGGCCAGGGCGGCGGTCAGGGTGGCGGCCAGCAGCGCCAGGACCGTCAGGACCGCCAGGACCGTCAGCAGGGCGGCGGCCGTCAGGACCGCCAGGACCGTCAGCGTGACAACGGCCCGCAGGACGACGACGACTTCGAGGGCGGGCGCCGCGGGCGCCGCGGCCGTTACCGGGACCGTCGTGGCCGTCGTGGCCGCGACGACGTGGCCCCCGAGCCGCAGCTCGCCGACGACGACGTCCTGATCCCCGTCGCGGGCATCCTGGACATCCTCGACAACTACGCCTTCATCCGTACGTCGGGCTACCTGCCGGGCCCCAACGACGTGTACGTCTCCCTCGCCCAGGTCCGCAAGAACGGCCTGCGCAAGGGTGACCACGTCACCGGTGCCGTGCGTCAGCCCAAGGAGGGCGAGCGCCGCGAGAAGTTCAACGCGTTGGTCCGCCTGGACTCGCAGAACGGCATGGCGCCCGAATCCGGGCGCGGGCGGCCGGAGTTCAACAAGCTGACGCCGCTGTACCCGCAGGACCGCCTCCGTCTGGAGACGGACCCGGGCGTGCTGACCACCCGCATCATCGACCTCGTCGCGCCGATCGGTAAGGGCCAGCGCGGTCTGATCGTGGCCCCGCCGAAGACCGGCAAGACCATGATCATGCAGGCGATCGCCAACGCGATCACGCACAACAACCCCGAGTGCCACCTGATGGTCGTCCTGGTCGACGAGCGTCCGGAAGAGGTCACCGACATGCAGCGGTCGGTCAAGGGCGAGGTCATCTCCTCGACCTTCGACCGGCCGGCCGAGGACCACACCACGGTCGCCGAGCTCGCCATCGAGCGCGCCAAGCGTCTGGTGGAGCTGGGCCACGACGTCGTCGTGCTGCTCGACTCGATCACGCGTCTGGGCCGTGCGTACAACCTCGCCGCGCCCGCCTCCGGCCGCATCCTGTCCGGTGGTGTCGACTCGACCGCCCTGTACCCGCCGAAGCGCTTCTTCGGTGCGGCCCGCAACATCGAGGACGGCGGCTCGCTGACCATCCTCGCCACCGCGCTGGTGGACACCGGGTCCCGCATGGACGAGGTCATCTTCGAGGAGTTCAAGGGCACCGGCAACGCCGAGCTCAAGCTCGACCGGAAGCTCGCCGACAAGCGTATCTTCCCGGCGGTGGACGTCGACGCGTCCGGCACC
>Ga0307516_10002837_pt1 | contig 22832 bp, 30 predicted proteins | sample 19_EM_MG_FD_203310 | JGI IMG/M metagenome (GOLD analysis project Ga0307516, IMG submission 203310) | Populus trichocarpa ectomycorrhiza microbial communities from riparian zone in the Pacific Northwest, United States - 19_EM | ecosystem: Host-associated > Plants > Roots > Unclassified | place... | reverse complement strand
ACGGTCCGGAAAGCTGGTTGATACAAACCAATAAACAGCATCACGGACAATCTGTCTCTATTGAAGTGCTCCGCCGGACATCTGCACCTATAATCAAGAGAGTCAAGGTTTGCGCGACGGGGAGTTTCTCTGTAAGTCCGTGGCACTGTCCTACTCTCAACGTAGCTGACCATCCATGTACAGCTCCTGAACTGCGTCAATAGAGACATGCACGTGAAGCTCGAGGCGCCGCGTAGCACTGGGTCGGCGGCGCTCAAGATCTCTTTGATGGAAATGTTCTAGCTCTTGGCAGGTCTCCTCGACAGGACAACTTGAACTCCCTCGGAGCCAGCCCGCGAACACAGCAGTGGTTGGAGCCACCAACGGCCTGCCACAACCCCCTCCAATATCGATCCGACGATCACATTCCCCCGTTGTATGAACTCCCAGTATGGCCCATGGTGGAATATACGAGTTTGTAAACATCTCAACCTGGTGATCGAACCCGCTCTCTGCACTGTTGGGATTTGGAAACGACATGAGATTCGATTCCTCCGTGTTCTCACCGGAGTTTCAGAAACCCGCCGTAGGTCACCTGGGAGATCAACTCAATTTCATACAGATTGAACACCAAATCCGCGCTAGCGGGCATACGCATTTGAGAAGGTAAGATGGTCGCTTTTGGGTTGGGGTTTTCATCCCTCAATATTCTCACTGGCGCAACTTTCCATGACGGCAGGATTAAATATACTACCAGACGTCCCTGGGACACGCATTGTGCATGCGGTTTTCATGGCTAGAGACTCTGGGAGGTCAGCCCACGACACGCCCACGGGGCACTGAGATCGGTCCGTCTTCTACGATATAACGGGTACAGAGCTCCAACAGGCCGTCCAGCCTCACCATCTGGTTGCCAAAACCACCAGAACTACTTCCGCGCAGGTAAAAGCACCAAGAAGACCGTCTACTAGCCCTTCTCCAGATCGTGCGTGCACACTTCGTATGTGTTACCCGATACCGGAAAGGAGGGCGATCACACTCAGAAAGATCCCGTCCCGGGATGGTCTGGGAGGGTGTACACGTGTACAAGGAGGTAGCCCCAAACGCACACTCCCTCAATGCCTCTCGGGCACTCTGTCGGTCCTTCTAATCTTAGTTGAAGAGACCCTGTAAGGGAGCCGTCACATGAAAAATGGTTTTGCACGGGGATCCCCTTGAATCCCTTGGAGTCACAAACACGGACACAGACTTTCTCCTGTTTCACAAATGCGGTTAGGTCCGTTCACCTATCTCAACGAAATACAACCGCCAAACCGCTTCCGGCTGTACGCATCCATTTGTCTCTTGACCGTCAGGAACGCCATCCACCAAGCCTTGCCGACCTCCCTCATTTGCTTCCTCTCATAGAACGATCCATCCTTCTCTTCCTCGTCGAATCCCTCGTGGTCCGGACCAAACTCCACAGTTCCCTCCAGCCACCCCCAGTTCCTCCTCAGCAGAAACATCCACCACTTCATGACCTTCAAGGCCTTCTCCGTCCCAACGTCTCCAGTCTCATTGCTATCCATACAGCTCAGCAACCACTTCGAGAACCTTTCGACGTCCTTCTGATTTGGGGGATGGCTCTTGAACCCTGTGACCCACTTGTCCACCAATCTTTGGATATCGTTCGCCTCGGTATAAGAAACCCGGCGCCCCTTTTGCTCCCCTGGCATCTTTAACACGGGTTGAGGGAGATACTTCGCTTTTGGCGGGGGCAAACGTGGGTATCGTATCACCATGGTCTTCTTCGGCTTGATGATCAACTTGCTCTCCTCCGTAAGGACGGGGAAAACTCCCGTCTCCCTCGCGATCTTCGCCCCACACAACTGCTCCCTCCGAATCTCCCGAGGTAAAAGGTTAAAGACCCCGGCGTCGATGCCTAACAAGCGCAGTTCGTTTGGCGAGGCGTCGTAGGCGGCGTGAGAAGGTCCTAAGCGGGTCCCTTTGAATTTTTTCGGCTTCTCAAGCCACTTATTGAGGACCTCCCAGTGATCTTTCCGCGGAACCACTGCGCCGCCTCGCTTGGGTGCGAGTTCTTGGGCAATACGCTTGGAGTTTTTAGGTACCCTATCCCCCCAAGCAACCCGTTTTGTGGGGGCCGGCAGTCTCGATGGGCCAGCAACTGCGTTCGTCGTCACAGTCGTGGACATCGCCACTGTCTGAACCTCTGCCGGAGGGGGAATGGATCTTCGGGAATACTCGGCCTCGAGCTCACGTCTTATATCTTCTGGAAGAGCCTCGAGCACAGCCATATCGACTTGCGAAAAAGACGGTAAGTCAAGGTGCGGTGGTCCGGTCGCTTGTTTCACAAGAGTAGTGGTTGTACTTTGCCCCACCCCCGTCTCTGCTACCTCTGCTACTACGCCAATCTCTGTCGGTGGTGGGGACGGGTGGATTTCTGCAGGAGGGTCATCGGAAGAGATAACGATGGGACTGGGTCGGATCGGAACAGGCCAAGAGGTGATCGGCCGCTTCTCCCTTTCCTTCCCTTTGCCACTGGGGTTGTCCTTCGATGTCTCCTTGACTTTAGGCTTGAACGAGATCAGGACCTGCCCAGCTTTCTGCGCCGCTGACTTCGTAGTCGCACTTTCGAGCTTCTGGATCTGGATCCCGACCCCCCGGAGTTCCTTTGGGTCGAAGTTGAGACTGCGTAACATTCTGAGCGATTGTTGCGCGATTATCTGAGGATCGTCCGTCGCACCGCCATCCCGACCGACGAGGGTTAACTGTTTGTTGAATGTCTCACACATGCCATGCCCCATAAACTGGTACCCAATACATCAGCCGCAGAGGAGCACAAACAAGACTGGGCGGACCTTTGCTGCCTCGACGGGGGCAGATGGGTCTCGCTTCATCACCTTCAGCGTAACAGACCCTCCGCGTAGGTCCTCCTTCTTAAGCCTTTTGTGGACTTCCTCGGAAAGCTTGTGCATGAAACTATCAACCTCTATATCGGTTTGGAACCTTATTCCATACTGTATGCGCTTTCATATCCCCTGTAAGACGGAACAATGAGAACCACGTACGTTTATATCACAGGACACGGACTTCCTTGGCTTATCCGATGCCAGTTTCCTTTCATCCACCCCTCTCAACGCGTTGTACAACATTTCGCCTGTTCCCTTCCCTAACGCATCCCATAGGACGCCTTTAGGTTTCTGCATGAGCTCTCCGAGCGAACTCGTCCCGAGTTTCTCCACCGCTTTATGTTTGGTGGAGTTCCCGAATCCGTGAAGGTCTTTGATATCGAGGGGGTCGAGGATCGATCGGAGGTCCTCGGGTACAAGGAGGAACGAGTTCGCTGGTTTGGCTTTCCGAGATGCAATCCGCGAGAGAATGATGTTCCAAGAGATGCCGATGCTCACTGTTAGGCCAATTAACTCCAAAAACCCAGAGCTGAGATGAAGGGTGACAGACCTTCGCAACCAGTCTCTTCCCTGACTTTATCTCGAATGGACTCAGCGTAACCCTTGATCGATTCGCGTTTCTGGGAAGGTTCCACGTGTTCGAGAGTCCTGCTGACGTCGATCAGAGTCTCATCTACAGAAACCGCTTCGAGGTCGTCGGCGTAGGACATGAGGATCGTGTAGAACTTCAGAGATAGGTTGCGGTACCTAGAGTAAACGTCAACACCTCCCTCAAAACCGTGCGACGAACAACGCACTTGTCGAACTCGTATGGTATGGTTTGTATTGTCGGGCACAGTTTTCGGGCTTGCTGTAAACTAACGAAGGCGGAGTGAGGTTAGATCGGGTGAATGGGATCGGATCGAATACCTCATCCCATTCTTGATACCGAATTTCCTTGCTTCATAACTAGCACTGGCAATCTCACTGGTGCTCGACGCCCCGCCTTGATCGCCCTGAGAGTGGCATACAACGACAGGCTTACCCCTCAGGTGTTTCCGGTCTATGAGTCCCGCAGAAACGAAAAATGCGTCGAAGTCACAATGCATGATGATTTGTTGGAATTCGCCATCTGAGGCCTTTTCCTTGCCTTTCTTCGAGGGGGGTTTCACCGTTTGTCCCATACCTCTAGGCCTCGCATCACTGCGAGAAGAAATCGTTGCCAATGTTAGACCCTGAACGGTGTCTTTCGGGGAACACCCGGAAGGAGCCTGTTCCGCGCGTTCTTGGGCTTCTTGTACGAGTTTCCGCAGTTCTGTCTTCCACGTCGACAAATGGTGAAGACGGGAGTTCTTGTAATACCCGTCGATAAAGTCCGGAGCGGCAGACGTGTGGGCAGCTCGCCAGTCTGGATCTTCGATCGCGCGAGCTGCATTTGGGTTGGATTTGTGATCCGCGTAGCTCGGGAAAGTGCCTTTCTCCTCCGTGGCAGGGTCGTTAGCAGCCTTGAACTTAGAGCTGAAGAGAGACTGTTGAGCGGGTACTTTGTTTATCGACGGCAGGACCCGGTTCTCAGGGCGGAAAACGTAGTTCAGCCAAGGTAACAGTTTCCCAACCTTGACACTCTCAACGAGCCATTCCGGTCTTGCAATTTTCATTCGCTGGAACTCTACAACTTTCGCCGGGGTGAGAGACGATGTGATGATATGGGTCCTGTGGGGGGTCAGGAGAACATTACGGCAGAAGGCAAGAGACATACACCAGCGACTTCCGGTCCAGATAAGCGTGAAACTCTCCGCCATGCGCAATGACCATCTTACGGAGTTCTTGAACAGAAGGTATAGTGAACCCATCGACCTGTTTTCAATTTGGAACCCACAATTCGGACGACTGGATTGCCACGCACGTATATGCCTATTCCCTGGAAGAGTTTGGAACCGGTCTCCAATCCAGACCCAGAAGTGAGGGTTTGGTTTTGAACCTGAAGTTTTGCCCGCTTCCTGGCCATGTACTCCCCGAAGCCGCCGAAAGTCGCCGCCCCGTAGACATGAGGGTTTAGGTAGTCGCCTGTGACTTCGCCGTGTGTTCGTTTGTGCACCACCAACGGAGGTTGGACTTCTTGGATTTGAATCTCTTGTTCCTTGTCGGTCTGCTGGTCCTGTTTGACCAGAGATTGTTCAAACTCTTCGAGCGCCTGAACATATATGGCCGGATCGGAAGAGAACCAATCGGATGATGGCTCTTGCGATTGAGGTTGAGTGGTGTGAGGACTAGGCATCGTGATACTCAGGGTGTCAGGGGAAATCTATGGAAAGAGTGTTCATTGACGACCGCCGGAGGGGTGGTGGTGGTCGGACAGCAAGTGTAAATGACGCGACGCGTCACGCGTAACCCCCTGACCACGATCCACTGGATCCCAAAAAAACTCGAGCGCGGTCTGGTGCCGGCGGGGGAATTGTGGACGAAGAGCACCGCAGCTCCGCTCGTGAAGGTGGGGAGATCTCCCTAGTTGGTTGTGGAAAACGGTCGTTTATCCACCGCGGGATCTTCAATGAAAAAAGACTACTCCAACGCCGCCGTCACGGAGGACAGTGATTTAACTTAGGCCACCCCCTCACCAATACTAAGGCCGGGCCTCCCTAATCGCCTGGCGCAGTGACACGAAAACGCATCCCCAGGCCACCATACGCCCCCGTAGCGAAAATGTACGCTTATCCGACCGACGCTGCTAGAGCATGGAAGAAAGGGAACTTCTGAGCCACTCGACGTCCTGCATAATGTGTGCAATGGCCCACAGCAGATCGGAGGATGAGCGACCGTGGGAACTCGACGTCAACCCGACCCTGAGGTTAGTCCGCCCGGCTCACGTGCTCGTTCCCAGACCACCCCATCTCTTGGTCGGCCGTAGAATCATGGGAACGGGGCGCTTTAGCTCTCGCGCTCTCCCACCATTCGATGCCACTCGGTTTCTTGGTAAGCATTTTACGCTCTGGTCACTCCAATATTACAGTCCAACAATCGACATGGATGTAGAGTCGGGCAACCTGGGACCGAACCCTGTGAGTTTACCTCGCTACCCACCTCTCGTTTCACCCTGCGCAGGGCGGTTTGTGATAGCGCTGTTGCGTGTCTACTTCCGTGGCCTAACAAGATTAGAACCAGGTTCGTAATCTACTGTCACATCTTTCCCCCGGGCATGTTCCTGTGGCCCTGCGGTGGTAATTGGTCAATATTATAGACAGTGTTAACAACGCTTGTCCATTGATGTGAGACCGGAAGGCATGGCGTACACGTTACTGTGTTCACGACGTCACCTTACCACGTGGTTATTCCTCCTTCAACGGGAGTGCGTGGCTACTCACGTGCAGCCATTTCAACGCTGTTACCAAACGTGCAACGTGGTCGCGGTCAAGGTCGTGAGGGGTGATGGGGGCAGGACTGTGGAGCCAAGCCTGAGCAATACGCCTGGCAGTGGTGGCTTCAATGATTAATCCCATGCCCTTCGCGTTTCTGGCGACTGGTTCGCAAAATGACGGTCCGACCGGCATTTTATTGCTTGCTGTTGACCGTGGACAGGTTCATTCCTCTGGAAGCACCGTCGTCGCTCATACTCCCGAAACGTCAAACTTCTAACTGGAGCCGCAGGGCACTATCGGCCTGCATACACACCTTCGACGCGTTTGCTCCAGGTGAGTGTGGTGGGATACTTCCGATCGATCTCACCGAAACCCTTGCCTTCAGGCTTTGACGATATTCCGACTCGGAATATGGTCATTGATCCCCGATGGTAATGTCGACGAGGGGCTCACGGTGATGCCAGCTAAACTTACAACACTCCGTTCGTGTACCTCGACAGCCTGCTCCTTTCGTCGCCGACCTCGTGGCGATGCTGTTGGGCATTGGCGTGGGGCTCATCCCAAGCCAGATTGATGCTACGATTGAGTCGCACGCCACCTCAGATGTCTTGACTCTTTCCGATACCGGGGCATTCACCCTTCGACCCAGCTGACCATTTGGCTCAAATCTTTCTCAATACGTCGCTGCCGGAACCCCGAACAGATTAGCCTACGTCTGCTCGCGAGTATATTGTATCAAAACGCGGCGAGTGCCGGATAGTGCCCCGGTTGACTGATACTTGTATCGTTTTCGCAAAGCCGAATTTGAAGATGGAGGCTGGTCATTATAGGGCGTGCACGGCGGGAACGTGTGAGTTGGGGGTGCAGTGAATAGCGAACAAACCATCCGAGCTTCGCATAGCGAACAAGCTCGCTCCGACGTCTGCTGTGCTTCTCAGCTATCTTGCACGGGGTATAGTCTTTCTCGCCCTACTCGGGGGACGATATCAGGGTGAACGATCCTACGGGCCCTGGTTGCGATCTGCGGCACCGCTTCCCGGTCATCATAATTTTCCCACTCACAGCTTGTGCCGTCACCCTTTGTGTACAGAAGGCCCCCGCTCTTCGAGGGTGGTTTCTTATTGATGCATCCCGCTGGGTTGTTGTAAACATTAGGGTTTACCTTGCGGGAGCCGCAGTCCATCCCTTTGCGATTTGAAGGCGAGTGCTCCAGTCGAACAGCACTCCCATGCGTCTGAAACTATCCAGAATTTTGGACTATAGGTAAGCTCAAGAAACTAACGGGGCGTGGTTGGCCCGCACCAGCGACCCATACTACTCACGTTTCAGATTGGGTGCTCGCACCAGCTACCCCATTACCTTTCCACTCTCTTCGGTTCACCTCAAGCTCCGGCCCTCGTCGCGATGCATCGCACAATCCACCAATTAACTACCTACAAGCCTACGTACATTCCAGTGTCCCACGCAGGCTCGTGGTGTCTTATCTCCAATATGAAGAACATCGGTACGAACAGAAGCTTCATATCAGCCTCGTTGATGGCTTCGTGACCCTTCCGCCTCACGATCCCGTTTTCACGGTCCCCCGAACCGGCTGCCGTTGAATCAATACCCGCCTGATAAGGTCAAGTTTCCGGTTGGAAGAGCTTCGGGAAAATGAAAATACCTCCCCCTTCTGCAGTTCCTCCGCGCCCGCGCTGCTGCCGGGGTCCACCAGCCATGCCGAATGCGGAAGCCCTCGTCCAATTAGCGGGCACAGATGGGATTTGAAAAGGTGGAAAGCAACAAAGTCCTTTGAGTTCGGAAGCGGGTCGCCGTATAATCGTATATCAGCGGGGTTAGGGATGGTTGGAGCAATCCGACAAACGCGCAAGCGCAGGTAATCAATACAAAAACTAGTGTCAACAGGGGACGTGGTGATAGGACGTGGGAACGTAGTTGTACACAGTGCAGACCGGGTTATCGAGAGTCGAAGGTATCAGAAAATACGTGAATAATTGAAAAGTCGTAACGTGAGTGAGACAAGTGGAAGGGTCAAGGTGAATAGTTGAGGGGTCGGAATGAGGCAATGCGGATACAGAGGCGTGGGCAAGAGGATACACGTGTCAATAATCAAGCGAGCGAACAGGATCGCAATAAGATAGAACCAGAGCAGAAGGAAAACACGGAAAACGAGAAAATGGAGAATTCTACACTTGTTTGTCAATCGTCACCGTTGGAGCAACGACGGTTCAAGAGCGAGTATCCATTCAGCGGTTAACCTCGGAACTTCTATAGCGGCATTAGGGATGGAGTAGCTGGAATGAGGGATAGAAGTAAGCGGGAAGACAGAAGGCCGTGACAGCGAGGATCTTCGAGGTACGGGATAAGGTGTCGCGAGTGCGATATTAGTGGGGGTCTGAAAGAAAGACGGGTTAGAGGAACCCGGAGAAAAAGAAAACGAAAGAGACGGACCAGTCCAATGCGCCAAAATCTCAGAGACCTCATTATGGAGGACCGCAAAGGAGAGAACCGCATGAATCACTTACGGCTCCTCACCTTGCTCAACTTCCTCCCACTCTTCGAACTCGAATTCGAGATGGCATTACCAGCTCCAGAAGCAGCCCACTCCTGGTACGCCTTGTCCATCCTCTCCTTCTCCTTTTCGGCCTTCCTCTCTTCTTTGTCCTTCGAGGTCGAACTCCTAAACAACGATCCCAACCCAAACCCAGACGACTTCCTCGATCTGGTGCTTTGGGAAGACTTTTGCCTATCCTTCATGCTCGGAACATCGAGGTATGGGCCAACCCCTCCGACCCCACTATGGCCAAGGTGAGATTGGGACTTGTTCTTGCTCTTCTGCTTCTCCTTCATCGGCGGGGCAGAAGCGAGGCCGGCATCGTTAACACTGATCGTCCACGACATTGGCTGTCCGTTCACGGTTGCTCGCTTCTTGAGGGTGTGACGCGCGTGCTTGTCATCTTGGATCATAGGGATGTCTTGGGCACTGGGCGGCTGAGGAGGGTGGGAATGGGTGAGGGAGGGAGGTGTACCGGTGGGATAAGATTTAGTATGTTTGTGGCTACGTCCACGCTCCCTGTCACGATCACGATGCCCGCGGCGTTCGCGGTGTTCACGGTGTTCGCGTTCTCGCTCGCGGTCTCGAGAAGGGACGTCGTACCCCGGTCCTCTCTGGGGGTCGTAAGTAGCCCTCGGATCGTATCCGTGATCAGACTCTGTAACGAACGGTTGACCGGGCTGGGGTCCAGGGGCATACACCTCGGGCTGCTGATAGGCATATGATTGTCCGCTCGCGGGAGGACTTGGGTCAGAGTACCCATGGACATCCACGTACTGGCCCCCATGACTAGAACCCTCGTACCCAGCTTGGTAGCCGTCACTGGGGGCTTGGCGGTGGTTCCGTCCACGCTCGCGTTCGCTCCTACTCCCAGAGATACGGGAACGAGTGCCAGAACCAGATTTGGAAGACCTGGAACCTACACTCGAGTCGAACCCATTCGCACTGGCTTTCGCTTCGAGGTAACCTCCAACACTTGGATTCATCATCGTCTGCCTCCTGCTCCTCCGGTGCTCCCTCTCATGATCCCTCTCCTGTTCTCGGTCAGACCTGCCACCTCGATCAGAACGGTCAGAGGTTGCAACAGGTGGGGCGTGCATGGAAAGTGACGGCTGGATCCCTGGCGATTGACGATGTTGCGACTTCTGGGACTGAGATATAGGAGGTGGGTAGTATCCACTTGCTCTGGCCATCTGCATCTCCCTTGTTGTTAAACCACTGTACTGACCCTTTCTTGACTTCGACAAATGGAGTTGCTGGTGTGTATGCGTTGAGGTCGACATCGATACTGAGGACGTGAGCGGGGTGGTGTGTGAATGGTGGGGAGGGTAGTAGGCACTGTTGGTAGACATGACGTTCCCTTGAGTCAATCCTTGACCCTGGTTCAGGTTTTGCAGTGGCTGAAGAGGGGTGGGCATAACGAGCTTCTTCGGGACATGTCTAGGTAAGGTCTTTCCGGACCTCTTGCTGCTGTCCGTACTCGCAGTCGTGACGGATGGTGCAGGTGGGTGAGGGAGGCGGATATCAGGCGGAGCCAAGTGAGAATCTTGACGAGGGTCAAAGCTCCCCCGATCGTGCGAAAGGGCTGGACCACTGTCGTGAGGCTCACGGATTTCAGGTGGTTCAATTTCTGGTCCGTGAGGGTACGCGCTCTGCCGAGGGTCGTAGCTCCGGCTGTGCAAATTGAGGGTGTTCGCTCGGACCGTGAGCTTATCTCGCGAGGACCTCGCGGGGGAAGAGGAAATCGGCATCGTTGGGGAACGTGAGACATCGGAGGAAGGCTTGTGTAGTGGGCTCTGCTTGGGAAACTCGTGGGGGTGTGACTGCGCCGGGAGCGAGAGCCGGCTCTGCCGGGCCGAGGGAGGGTGGTGGTGGTGGTGGTGGTGTTGAGGGTTTGGAGCCGGAGGCCGAGATGCTGGCAATGGAGATCCCGGATCAGGATTAGTTATCGATAATACAGCATTAGGGTTCGGAGAGAGAGAGGCCAGAGACGGGAAAGTGAGTGGTTGTGGAGGAGGTTGATGCCTTTGTGGAGGCCGGTATTCAGAAGGGTGGGGAGCCATCTGAGGGACGATATCCGCGGGGTCATATGAATATTGGTCAGGGAACGACGAGACAACGGGCAATCGACCGACGGTGGGGGGTGGTGAGACCCAGTCGACGGGCGGCTCTGGTTGGTAAGGCATTTTCCGCATCAGCTGGCCAGGTACCAAGTTCAGGACACCTCCCGTGTATGAGGTAGACGTGGGGATGTGTGTTTGGGGTTGCGACTGGCGAACGTGACGTCAATGGCGAGGTGGAACCGAACAAAGGGGGAAATTTACCTGAGCTTTCGGCTTGCGCTGCTCACTGGCGGTGTTAGTGATGGGTGCACGCTTTGTCAATGCGTCGTTGACGGTCTGGTACGGCCCATCGTGATGTCGCATGAAGCCAAAGGGATCGGACCCATCGAGCTGGTCGACCTTGTCTAGGTCGCAGCGAGACGAGTTCCGACCCGACTTTTGGGGTTTGCTCTGAGCGTGATTTACCTTCTCCGCGGATGGTGTGGGAGAGACGTTACTAGAATTGTTTGCAGACGTCTGGTAGGAGGAAGCCGAGCTACTGGGAAAGAGGGAGTGATCGTTGCTGCTGCTGGAACTGTCCGAGGAAGTGGTGAGGGGTGGTTGCGGCGGGAATGGGGACCTGCTCCGAGCCCTGCTCGCCCCCCGCGATGGGTCATGAGAGCGATAAGCCAGCCTCTCGTCGTCGCCGCCCTCGTGTTCTGGATGGGCTGGGGGCATCGGAGAGGTGCGCATCCTGGTGAGATCCGTGCGGGACATCAGGTGGGGATTGTCCCTGGGGTCGGTGGAGAAGGCAGGGTCATCGTAGTTGGGCATGTCTTGACTATCGTAGAAATCGTCTTCGCCGCCGTCGCTGTCGTCGTAGAAATAGTCTCCGTCGTGCCGATAGAGTGGTGGATGCTCTGGAGGAAGAGGGGAGCGGGTGACCCGAAAGGCAGGATTCATCAGATTAGTGGAATAATTGGAATCCATCGCTCTCCCTCTGGTCATCGTTAGTTAGGTGAAGAAAGAGAGATAAGAAGGAACAAGGAGAGAGAGAGCCTGACGGCCTCCTCGAGGCTTTGGCCATCCCCTTCAACCACTGCACCCCCATTTCATTTCGGCATCTGTCTCAGCCCGTTGATCGTCGTCGCCCCCGACGCCCATGGACGCTGCTCCCCTTCGCGCAGAGATCAAGGCTTGGGAACGGGACTTCAAGGCTGATAATGGACGAGATCCGACCATCCAGGACATCAAGGACCGGCCAGATATTGGTGCGGTCCTTACTCGACAATTGGTACCGTGGAAACCGCTAACCAGCAACGTTTTCTTCAGCCGAGAAGTACAAGCTGTACAAGAAGCTGAACAAGGCCAAGACACAGCCGTCGACACCACCCAAACGGCGGTCGAAACAATTGATCTCCAAATCCCAGGCTGTCAAGACTGAGCCATCCTTTGCCTCGACCAACCCCTTCTCCCCGGTCAAGAACAAAGGCGGTGGCGTTTTACACGTCGACCAGACGCGTCAAATCCCAAACCCGTTCTCTACGCCACGCAAAGAGGTCAAGAGGAGGGACCTGTCACCAGATCCATTTCCCCTCATCCAACCCGTCGCGTCCTCATCGCAAGTCACCCTTCCCCCGCAACCCACCTCTGCCGTATCTCGAGCACGAAAACGCCTTCGTGGTGAACCAGTCTCCCCATCTCCGGTGAAACCGAAGCGACCACGCGTCATACCATCCGGTGGACCCATACCCTTCACTGGGAGGCGACCATTCGACTTGGACGAAGAGTACGATGGCTCGGACGATGGATACGGTGGCCCGCCCGGACCCGCTCTCTTCGAGGAGACACCTAGGAAGGACAGGTCGGGGAACAAGTGTTTCGCTTCGCTTTTTATCGAGGACGATCGGATGATCCAACCTAACTTCGCCCTGACCACAACCCAATCGCGATCTGCTTCGCGAAAGGCTCCGGGGTCTGGGCTCTTCACCAAGGCCCGTAACCAACGTGCTGGAGTATCTCCATCCGACGAAGATCACGGCGGAGGGTCAGCACAATCACTCCCTCGTGCACAAGCTCAAACACAAACCCGGACTCGGCAGAAACTCAAACCATCGGACACTCGTGGAGATAAACGCGGAAAGGCGTTCAACATTTCATCTCGTCTTACATCCTCCAGAGGGAACGATCTCCTGGATCGGGGCCCTCGCGGTCTACATTCAGGGTCCGTGTCGGCTGCATCTGGAACCAAGTCCAACGCCTCCACTGTCCCCTCCACCCCGGAGCATGGCGTTTCTAAATTACCCCCAACCTCCTCAGCACCCACCTCCGAGGCGGAAATGGACGATGATTCGGATCCCGTTGGTGGGACAGGGGGGAAGGGAAAGATTAAAATGAATCTCGTGCCTGTATCCCCACCCCCACCCTCCCTGACATCGGCGAACGGATACCGAAACGCGAACGGGAAAGGGAAAGGGAGGGGGAAATCCGATTTTACGTCAGGTGCAGGGAAGAAGTGGAAAGGCAAAGGCAAACCCTCCGCTCAGACACCCGCTTGGGCACTTGCTGGTGGTGATGACGAGGATGAAAGTTTTGATGACGAAGACGACCTCCCTGCCATACGAACTTATCAAGCTCGGAATCCTACCTCTAAATTAGGGTGGGAAGGGGACGCTTCCGAGGATACCGAGGATATTCATAGTCGAGAGGAAATTACGGAAGACCTCGTCAGCGGCATCAAACGCCGAATCTCCTCCTCAGACCCAGACCTTCCTTACACCCTCTCTCAAGTCCAGCCCCAGGACGGGGATATGGTAGTTAATCTACGAGACGAGTTTCGGGCGATCCTTGACCTTAATGCGAACGCCGCTCCCTTGGAGATGGTTGGGGGTGGGATCGGTGTAAGAGGGAAGGAGGAGTACTTGAGGCACGCGCGTGTCGTACGTGCGGTGCGTGAAGGTACGAGAGTGATTGGGATGTTTGATCCCTCGCGTGGCGGACATATCTGGGGCGTGGGCGAAACAGAACGTGAAGCCGATGCGGATTTGGCCGAGGATTTAGAGTTCGGGCTTGGATATGGGAGGGAGGGAGGAGAGGACGATTACGACGATTGGGAAGGAGAAGGCGTGCCCTGGGAGGTGGCGGGGTTGGAACACGACGACGACGAAACAAGAATATAACGCCGGCTTCGCAGAACGGGTGCCACCCCCCAGGGGCGTGTCTCAAGTACTTGCTGTTTTCTTACTTCACCGAATCAGCCCCGCCTCCATGACTTGATCGAATCCACCACGTGAATCTAATTCGCCACAGCTGTGACGCCAGCACGCGTACACCGCGCCCTCCATGATGTTAACCGATTACCGGGACGTGCCCCCGCAGCGCTGTTCATCTGAGGTGTTGCTGTCTCGTGTTCACACTACACAGGATTCCTGGTGATCTGCCTGATGGATGTGTCCGAAAATGCACGGAAACGTGCACATACCCCGTCCGGCGGTTTCCCCCCTATGTCCTCTCGCTCGGTTGGGGGGATCTAGTGGGCTGTTGTCCTCCGCGAGGTTTTCATTTATAATGGGGGATTGAATTATGGTGGATGATCCCCTTGCCAGTTTCAGTCCCCCGCTGAACCGATTTCGACTCTCCTCCTCACGTTCCTCACGCCTTTACGACCCTAACTAATCGTCCACGAGATCAGCCCCCCCATTTCCCTTGCTGATATCTCATATATTCACCACTCCATCTAAACGCTGGTGTCCACGATTTAAAGGCAGTGCCCCACGATCATACCCCTCGATATGTCTTTTTCCGGTCTCGCCAACAACATAAACGTCCGTATTCAACGCTCTCGGGAGAGCCTCAGGTCAACCTACGTCCAGAAGGATAACAACGCTAATAAGGACAGCGACTCAGGTTCTATCAAGTCCACTCGCAGCACCTCTTCTATCATCTCCCTCCTGACTGGTGGCAAGCTCAAGCACCAAAAGTCCCAATCCGAACCGGCTGCCACGCAAACCCACCCCGCCTCAATCCCCCGCCCCTCTCACACGCGCCGTCGTACCCTCTCCGTTTTCAAAAAAAGCGCAGCCTCGGGATCTTATTATCACCCTTACACCGTCTACGAAACGAACATGTCTCCACCCGTGTTGGGGGATGTGGAAGCTACCAGGAAGTTGTTGGAGATCATCCATGATACCCCGAGCGGGAGCAGGACCGTCGCTCGGTTGGGCCGGACGTGCAAGGCGTTCAACGAGCCCGCCATGGATGTCCTATGGGACGAGCTGGACTCGTTCTTGCCCTTGGTTGCGTTGTTCCCCGGATACATTATGAAGAGGGTTAGGAGGCCAGGTTTGGGTCTGGTACGTCTCGTCTCCAAATGCTGCACCCCGCGTCACATCAAGTCGACGGGCGGTGATGACAACGGTCGTTGTGCTGACCACCCTTTTGATTCGACTCTCAGGCTAAGATGCCCGTCGATGCCGACTGGAAGCACCTGTTGGCCCACGCCGACCGTGTGAAGAAGATCACTTATGAAGAGGGCGCTCACAACGTTCCAACTTCCATCTTCCCGGTTTTCGAGGGCCGCTGCCCACGCCAGTGGGTCCTTCCTAACCTCACCCACCTCACGTGGAAGTGCGACACCCCAGCTGGCCTGGATCGCGGAAAGATCTTCCTCACTAGTGGTCTCCAATCGCTCACTTTGGAAATCGGCCACAAGTTCTCGAACCTCTCCGATTTCCTCGCTGTCCTCTCCACCCGTACTCGACTCGACAGCTTCTCGCTCGCAAGCCTTGGCCCGCTGCCAGAGGATTTCTCGAGGGTCATGGCCCACCAAGACCTGTTGGAGAAGGTGTCGATCGTCGCGCCCGGTGCTTTAGACGCCAAGGTCGGCAAGTGGGTTTCGGAGCTGCCGGAGTTGAGGTCTTTGAGGCTCGACTTGACGAACCAGAGCATGAGCAATGTCGAAGGGTTCTTCGACGAGATCTCTCCCGGATCTGGGTGGTCCTCCCCCGATTCAGAACGGTCCAGGGATAGCGGAGTCTTTTCCGAGCTCGACTTCACCGAGGTTAAGAAGACGACCGCGTTTGGCAGGTCCGGAGGAGACACGAAGCGAGGAGCCTGCCCTCAGTTGAGGCAGTTGCACCTCACCGGTCAAGCCGGAAACATCGTCGCCTTCTTGAAGCAACTCGCCGGACACGTTCACACCCTCGAACTGGCCATTGAGGACCCACCAGAGGAACACGACTGGCAAGACCTGTGCGCTGTCATCTGCGAGGAGCTTTCTGGCTCTCTCAGGTCGTTGAGGATCCTCTCCGCGACTCCGTTCAAGCAGATGGAATTACCGAGGTCGCCTGGCAGGTTCCAGGACCCGACTGCCCGTCGTCTGCCCTTGTCCTTCTTCAGCTCCCTACCAAGACTCGCGATGTTCGAGATTGATCTCCCAGAGTCCGTGGTGTTTGATAACTCGGACATCGCGCACCTTGCGACCATCTGCCCAGCGATTGAGGTGTTGAAGTTGTGCCCCCAAGCCAGGTGGCCAGCTAACCTTGCTTCACCGAGCGTTACTTTGGTTCGTGCTTTCAACGGTATTGATTGTTCCCACTCGCTGACGTCGCATGTGTAGGAGGGCATCGTTCCACTCACTTCCGGGTGCAAACGTTTGCACACACTGGAGCTCGCGTTAACCGCGAAGGCTGGTAGCGATGAAATCCTCTACACACGTAGCGTTTCCTCTGCATCCCTCTACCGACTCCACGTCGGACACTCCCACCTTAAGGACTCCCTCCAAGTCGCCATCCTCCTCAGCCACCTCGCTCCCCACATCGATAACCTCAAGTGGTTGAACGAACGTGGACCGCGCGCAAACACGCTCAACATGAACGCTGACGGATGGCACAAAGTCTGCGAATACCTCCCCCACCTCCAAGCTATCCGACTCGCCGAAAAGAGGATGTCTGCGACCGAGGTTGTTCCTCCACAAATGTCGGAGAAGAGCGTCGACGCCACCGTGTTGTCCATTGACACTGGTGTCCAAGCTCTTGTCGAAACGACAGAATGCTCCGTACAGTTCTCCCCCGTCGTGGTTGATCAGGGGATCTCTGCAGTCCCAGGAGTGCACGAAATGTCCATTGACGCTCGCCCAATCTTCTCGGAGGCGGGTGTCCTGGCGATCCCCGCTCTTCTCGAGAAGTCCATTGGGGCCTCCGTAGTCGGGAGGGCCGTCGGTTCGTTGACTAACGTTGCCTCAAAGAGCATCGAAGCTCTCATCGAGACTGTTGCGCCGAAGGAGACCCCCGTGAACCAGACAGAACCAGCGCCGAAAGCATCATTCCCGATACGGGTGGTGAGGGCGTACGTGTACTTCGTTACATTGCCCATAAGGTTCCTGTTATGCTCCGCCAAACCCGTGGAGGAAGAGCTACCAGCCGATGCGGCTGTGTCTGACACCACCAGCGAGAAATCACCGGTGGCCACGAGTCCCACATCACAACCGACAGGAGACCAAGCGACGAACGACGTTGAAACATCGGAAAAGGCGGTTGGTGACGAACCAGAACCTACCGTTCACCTCGCGAGGGCTGTGCCCTTCCCCACGTTCTAATTCTTATTTTATCCTATCCATTATCCACACCCATATCCTCATCACCCACATTTCAATCTTGGCATTCACGGTCCTCGTCATTTTTTTGTATTGCATGTGTTTTGTGTTCGCAGTTACTCTTTGTAGCCAATATGCCCTGTGTATGTACTTTATGCCACTATGTCATGCACACGCCATCGTAGGCCGCCGCAGGAAGGTTTTTGGCTGCAACTTGCGCTGCATCCTTAGCTGAGTCACAGTTTCCCCTGGAGTTCCCTCGAGCTCCAGCGTCCCCAACGTCATTTAACGTCCCAGCTCACGAACCATCCAACTTTCCAAGATCTCCTCCCTGCCGTCCAACACCGCCTTCGCTTCCCTTCCCCGCTTCCACGACCCAAGTTCGTGAGTCATTCACTCGCTGTACTCGTCATTTGAGCGCTTGAGCCAGATGGGATCCATCGGGCGGAACGGCCATTTGCCTGCCCATCGGGATCCATTGGACGCAAATAAATCCGCCCTTCCTTGAATTTCTCTTGTCGTCGGAGGGAACATCGGGTTTCCCCCATGCCAGAGGGAACCCCTCTCGCCGAGTTTCTCTTGGTTCGCCCCGTTGCAACAGCCACACCCCCAAGCCTCTTCAGGAACTCTTGCACTACGCCCTTCGATTCAGACTCGCCTTCTGTGGCAACCGCAGCTTGGTGCCCGGTATCGCTTTCGCCCTGCCAAACAGGTGCCGCCGTTCATCATCGGTTGGCATCTTGTTTCGACATGTGGCTGATTGTGGAATCGCCTGGGGTGAGTCTGGTGCGCCACAAAGTAAAGGCGGCGTGAGAGAACCGGAGCTGAGAACGGTGATTCCATTTCCGGAAAAAGTACGTTCCACTGGACGTCTCGATTTGCAGAGCTGATAAAAGTCCGATATCTCCGTTGGTGGTGGGTCGAGCCGCACCATGCGGATATCTGGATCCTTGACGTTTGTTTGAGTGAAAACACCATACCGTCAGGGGTGGGTCCCACCTTCATTATTCCGCAATCACCGTCAACATCGACCTTTCCTGGTGGCTCGCTATGATTGCCACAGCCAGTATCGCTCACGGCACAACTTCAGGTAACTCCGTTGCCACATGGGCAGAATCAATCCATTCACTTTGACTGCGTTCCACATCAGACTATGGACCTCCACAGACGTGCCTGCAACGGGTCACGGCTCTCGTCGCACTGCTAAATCGCTACCCTGACCCCACGTTGGCTTTCGGGCATACCTTTGGTACCCTCGCGGTGTTCATCCAATTCGATCCTGTAGATGCTGTTCTCCGGTTTGACATGGGCGCCTTATCCAGGTGGATGAGGGCTGGGAAGCTATTTAAGCCAGGCTCGTTCAGCCCTAAGATCCCATCGGAGTCGTCTCGCCAACCGTCTTCACCACATTCATCACAATGTTTTCCTCTTCCCTCCGTGCTTCCCTCGTCGCCCTCGTCGCCTCCGCGGTCGCTGTGTCTGCCGCCCCCGGGTTGGTCATCAAGACTCCGACCTCCAGTCTCAACGTTGATGGATTGGAGAACTTGAAGGTCACCACGACCGTCATCAATACCGGTGACGAGACTCTCAAACTCCTCAACGATCCCCGTGGGGTCTTGAACTCTTTCTCTGAGAACTCCTTCAGCATCACCGATGCCGCTGGCTCTCGCCCGTTGTTCAAAGGTGCTAAGGTACTTGAATCACGCGTCTGGTTACCTGACAAACACTGATTTCGGTTGCCCCTTCTAGGCCAAGTTCAGCCCCACGTACGCTGCTAACCTTGATGACCCAAGTACTTTCACCGTTCTCGCTCCTGGCGCTTCCGTCGATGTTACCCACGAACGTGAGTTAGATCACCTCGGTCATTTTTGACATCTCATGGAATAACCACCATCAGTCTCCACCGCGTACAACTTCACTCGATCTGGTGCTGGAGACTACTCTATCGAGCCATCAAACCTCTTCACCTACGTCGACGTTAATGGCGCCCCCAAGAACATCTATGCCACTGTTCAGGATGTTGCTGAGGTCAAGCTCTCTGGAAACCTCGCCGTCTCCCGCGTCTACGACAAGGGGGCCACTTTCGTCAGCTGCTCATCGACCAGGCAGTCGTAGCTCAACACCGCCGCTGCTAGCGCCCAGACCTACGCCGCCAACGCTTACTCCTACATTTCGGGTATCTCGAGTGGTACACCCCGGTACACTACCTGGTTCGGCACCTACACCTCTTCCCGTAAGAGCACCGTCCAGAGCCACTACCAGTTGATCAGCAGCCGTCATTTCTCAAGCTTCACCTACGACTGCACCTGCACTGATGCTGGCACTTACGCCTACGTCTGTGAGTCTAACTTTCAATTGTGGTATTATTATTCGACCAGTGACAAATCTCTTACTCAGTCCCCGACGAATTCGGAAGGATCTACCTTTGCGGTGCCTTCTGGAGCGCCCCCAACACTGGTACCGATTCCAAGGCCGGAATTCTGATCCACGAGTCTTCCCACTTCACCGTCAACGGTGGAACCAAACCGGCGCCAAGAACCTGGCTATCAGCAACCCGGATCAGGCCGTCTTCAACACCGACAACCACGAGTACCTTGCTGAGAACACCCCCGCTCTATCTTAAATGTTCTTTTTATTGGGCTTTGTGAAAAACGGTCCTAGCGAGGACCTCCAAACACCTGGTCTGTGGGTAATACATAGTCGGATTATCGACCGTGTTGTACGCGTTACGGGTAAACAAACTTGTGAACACGACAATTCGCGATTGGAGCGCTCGACCACGTTCGACGGAAGGAGAATACGATTGAATGGATCAAATCCGATCGCTAGTTCGACGCGCCTCTCACACTGCTGCAGCCTGCAACAATGATACCCCCCAATTCAATCATACAGATACATATATCGCCAAATACACGTCTATCATACGCTTCACGCCCATACTACCGTCCGACCGCTCTCCTACACCCCTCAAAAATACTCCTCGTCCAACCCAAGACCCATCCAAAATGGTATATACGCTCGGTGTTGAATGCTAAACTCCCTCACCCTCCTGTACGAGAGTTCGCGAAACGAAAGGCTTATGTAGGGTTTGGACTTGGTAACTTTCAACCCGAGTCCATTTGCGATCCGCAACAGGTCCCCGATATCCCGTACATCCCCAGGAATCTTGGCCAAAAAGTCTGAACGGTGCGAACCACGACGCTCGTCCCACCCCTGCAGTTTATGGAAAAGGAGAAGGACCAGAGGCGCGCAGGGGAGCTTGTCGATCTTGACGATGTAGTGCGGGTGGACGTAGGGAAGGTCCATAACCCCTGGTATGAGGATGTCAATCTTGAATCTCTCGAAGCCGGGTTCGTCGCTGTCGGTGCGCCAGTACAGGACCTTCCACCGATTATTGGGGTTCCTCGCTCTGACAGTGTAAAAGCGATCGTCTTGCACGCAAAGCTGTCGCTTGATGGCCTCCGCACCACCCGGATAAGGCGTGAGGCAAAGGATGTCGAGGTCCTGATCCAGATGACCGGTGAGCGTGTGGATGTATGCGCGTTTCCCAGCCACACAGGAACACACCTTCGGCTGGCGACCTTTGCCGCGTGTGTAGAGCTTACACCCCATCCCTCCGATAAAGCAGCAGTCCTCTATCCCAATATCCTTGAGCGCGTCGACGGCCTCTCTGGCGATGTCGAGAATCTCCCAGTAACGAGGCATGTTAGGGAGGAGGAGTGTTAAGAAACGGGCCACTGGTAAGTTCCCACTCAAGAATAAAATTAGTGATTGATGCGCCGGCGGCGGCCCTCCGGATCGTGAATCCCGGATCGGGCCGAATCGAAGACCGGTTCTCAACCACTGCTCCGACAAAGCAGCGGTCCTCCGCTCCGTTGAAGGCCCTCAGGTATCTGCTTGTACAAATCTGTGCGTGTTTACAGGCAATCATCAAATATACCAGACACATAACTACTGACTCGGTCTATCACCCAAGTGAGGAGGTACTTCTATCCGATTGCGGGACGCTCGCCGATCCAGCGCAGACGGCATAGAAAGTGATGTCAGTCGTGAAACTACGATCTGAGGACTAGAGACCTACCGAGGTACATTCCAAACGGAGGTGAACCGGCATAAAGACTCCGAAGAGCCGGGATGGTCAAAACAACGGTAATCGGAAGAGAGAGAAACGGACGCTGTCGTTCACCCCCTCCCTCCTGACGACAGCGAGGAGTGCGACGTAGGCCGAACCGAGTGTCAAGCTTCAAGGCCGAGTTGGTGATCAGCAAACATACCGTGAATGCCCGCGCGAGCAGCGACCTTTTCACTGTGATCGTAATCAGGCTCGCTTTGACCGCTACCGTGGTCGACTCTGTCTCAGAATCATGGGTATGACGGGCCACAACCTCTGCGGATTAGACGACGAAACCGCTCACTCCCTCACTAGCTGTGGATGTGAAGATGTTGTTTATAACCTTCTCAATCACGAACACCCTTGCGCTATTGGAGTGGGCACAACCACCGGGACAGCCGCGCACAATGCGTGTCGTTCCCGAGGTTCTTGCCCATGAAGGTCAAGAAGCGTCTCGGTCGTCGGTGCATTGGCAGTTACTCAATAAGCTTGAGTTTTCTAAGTGACTTAATCTACGGGTTCGAAAACCATCACTGAACCAGCCATCGCCCCTCAACTTCAGGGCAGTTTCCGATCCTTGCCTCTGGCACCGTTTGCAACGCAGTCGGTAAGGAGCGCCCCATCGTTGTGTCAGGAGGGTGAAAGTTTTGGTTTTGGCGTTGTGGGTTTGCGTTTTGGTCTTTCCATATGGACCGCCCGTTCGACAAAAAATCACACAAATCTTCCTAGAGACACACCTCTCTGGGAATCCCCAAAAACATTGCCGCTTGTCCACTCGGCTTCCGAACGAAGTTGGACATCGACCCCAATGGTGAGCGGGGTCGTTCTTGTCACAATTTAGGAGCAGGCAAACCTGATTCGGCCGTGACGCTGGATGAGAAGAACACCAGAGCTTCGCAAATCGTGTTTCACGACAAGGAGAACGAAGATCAAGGACTCTCTGCCACACCGGAAACCTCGACCACTGGAAATGACCCTAGCTCCTGACCCTTGTAATCGAGGCCGATGTTTATCCGGACCTCTGCCTACCCATCAGAAGGGAATGCCTGTGACGCTGGTAGAGAAGAAGGCGAGCCATCGGAGACTTCGAGGGGTGTGCGTTGACGCCAGTGTATCTTTCGCATTCCGTTGACATAGATCAGTTCCAGAGAGAGACCGTGGGGTTACGGTGCTTGAGACTGCCGCCACTCTCGCTGGTATCATGGGGGAGCCCCCAGGTGTTGCAAAAAAGCCTCCGGGTGGATTCGGACCATCTCCGCCGTTTACACCCATTACAAGGTTCGCCTACAGCCCCTGTTTGGGAGTATTCT